>ERZ808278.488-NODE-488-length-25575-cov-5.144828_pt1 | contig 25575 bp, 23 predicted proteins | sample MGYA00521239_ERZ808278 | MGnify/ENA primary metagenome ERZ808278 (study PRJEB31516, sample SAMN03275600) | gut metagenome | biome: mammalia-associated habitat; material: feces | host: Papio cynocephalus | place: Kenya | collected 2012-07-17 ... | reverse complement strand
TGTTAAAAGTGATAAAAGTGTTAAAAGTGACAGAAAAGAAAGTCTTTTGTCCCCTTTGTTCTCTACAAGTTTTGGAAGCGATACTTGCAATTCTTCATTCATAATTCTTCATTCTTAATTCCTTCGGTCATCGCCGAGACCTTACCGAGACCTTCTTGCTCTCTTCCCCCCCTCTCTGAGGGGGTAGGGGGAGTCTCCCCCCCCCTCCTGATACCTGTCAGTGACAGAATGACATTTGTCTGCAGTTTGGCAAAACTGCACCATATATATTGATACAGATTTTCGATGGCTCAACCCAAAATCTTGCAAAATTATCATCTTTAACACTTTTAACACTTTTTAGAGGGGGTACCTAACTATGCTTGTTAGACAGCCTCTTTTGTCTTTATACAATGTTTATTTTGGATATATGGCAAAAAAGCAGTAACTTTGCGGGCAGTATGCAGAATTTAGTCACCATCTACTGCAAAAACCTTAAGCAGTACTACCAGTTTCCGTGCGGCACGTCGCTGCTGGACATCTATGAGCAGATAGGTTTGCATCTGCCCTATCCCGTGATTGCAGCACGGGTGAATTACAAAGTACAGAACCTCAACTTCTTGGTTTACAAGCCGAAAGACATCGAGTTCCTGGACGCGAGTTGTGCGGCGGGTATGCGTTGCTACGTGCGGACGCTGTGTATGGTGCTGGCGAGAGCCATCCGAGACCTGTGGCCCGACTGCGACCTGCGTGTGGAACACCCCATCAGCAAAGGCTACTACTGCACTATCCGCGGGACAAAAGGCGAGCAGAAAGACATCACGCCAGAGACTATCGCCCAACTGAAAGCGCGTATGCAGACGCTGATTGCCGAAGACCACCCCATAGTGACAGAGGAGAGGCAGACGAAAGAGGTGATAAAACTGTTCGGGGAGCGTCACGAGGGGGAGACGACGCTGTTCGAGACCCTCGGCAACCCGTACTGCCGGTACTACCGTATGGACGACTACATAGACTACTACACGGGCGCGCTGATGCCGTCCACAGGGTATATCAATATCTTTGACATCGAGCCGTATCATCAGGATTTTCTGCTGCGCATCCCGTGCCGGCATGACCCGACACGATTGGAGGACAAGTGCGAGCAGGACAAGATGTTCGGGATATTCAAGGAGTATGTAGGGTGGAACAAGTTGCTGCATATCAGCAATGTAGGGGAGTTTAACAAGGCGTGCAAGAATCAGAAGAGTTTCGAGATGATAAAACTGTCGGAGGCGTTGCACGAGAAGAAAGTGGGTCAGATAGCCGATATGATAGCCAACCGCGAAGAGGGACGCCCGAAGTTCGTGCTGATTTCGGGACCGAGTTCGTCGGGCAAGACGACTTTCTCGAAGCGACTGACTATCCAGTTGATGGTCAATGGGATACGTCCGGTGGTGATATCCATGGACAACTACTTTGTGAACCGTGAGGACACGCCGCGCGATGCGAATGGCGAGTGGGATTTCGAGGACGTGCATGCGATAGATATTCCGCTGTTTCAGCAGCATCTGAGCGAGTTGCTTGAGGGGAAGACCATACGACTGCCGTTCTTCAATTTTGAGACGGGCAAGCGCGAATACAGGGGCGATACGCTGTGTTTGGAGGACGATACGATAGTGATTCTGGAGGGATTGCACGCGCTGAACCCCATGCTGATACCGAATATCCCGCGTGAGGCGACCTTTAAGATATATGTGAGTTCGCTGACGACGGTGAACCTCGACAACCACAACTGGATACCAACGACCGATGTGCGGTTGCTGCGCCGAATCGTGCGCGATTACAGGTATCGCGGGTATAGTGCGAGGGAGACTATTTCGCGTCTGGACAGCGTGCAAAGGGGCGAAGTGAAGTGGATTTATCCGTATCAGGAGGAGGCAGACGTGATGTTCAACTCGGCACTGCTGTTCGAGTTGGCAGTGCTGAAACGCCATGCCGAGCCGATACTGGACGAGGTGCCGAAGTACTGCGACGAGTACACCACGGCACACCGGTTGCTGAAAGAATTGAGTTATTTTGAGTCGATACCCGAGAAAGAGATACCGCCGACATCGTTCCTGCGTGAGTTCGTGGGCGGTAGTTCGTTCAGGTATTAAGGCATTGATTGATAATGAGAAAGGCGTTTTTGACAGTATTGAGCGCAGTGGTTTGGGCGGGCGTTGCCGTAGGGCAGGATATATTGCCCGAACCGGTGGCACCTGCGGCTGAAGACACGGCGGTGGTACGTGAGCCGAAGGACGTGCCTGTGGTGCTGCTGACGGAGGTGATGGAGCATGCGGTGGTGCATCAGGACTCTGCCATCACCCAACTGATGCGCGACAAGCGATTGGGCATACAGCGCGGACAACAGGAGACAGACGGCTTCCGACTGCAGGTGTATGCATCAAATGCCCAGCAGAGTGCCAAGAACGAGGCATTGCTCCTGCAACAGCGGTTGGAGGGGGAGATAGATGTGCCCGTGTATGCGCTGTCGGAGCCTCCGTTCTGGAAAGTGCGTATCGGCAATTTCCGTACGCGCGAAGAAGCAAACGCCTACAAGGAAGTGTTCCTGCAGTATTTTCCCGATTTGCAAGGGGGGACTTATGTGGTTCCCGATAAAATCATATTGGTACAATGACCGCACCGTTTATTCCGTCTGAAGAGACGACACGAGAGATTGCTCTGCACATAGAGCAGATACTGAAACTGATAGGTGAAGACCCTGAACGTGAGGGACTTATGCGCACGCCGACCCGTGTGGGAGACGCGATGCAGTTTCTGACACAAGGCTACCAGCAGGACCCCGAAGCGATATTGCGCTCGGCATTGTTTGAGGAAGACTACCGCCAGATGGTGGTGGTGAAGGACATCTCGTTCTATTCGCTGTGCGAACACCATGTGTTGCCGTTCTTCGGGAAGGCGCATGTGGCGTATATCCCCAACGGGAAGATTACGGGGCTGAGCAAGATTGCGCGCGTGGTGGACGTGTATGCGCATCGGTTGCAAGTGCAGGAACGCATGACGACACAGATAAAAGACTGTATTCAGAACACGCTGAACCCGCTTGGGGTGATGGTGGTGATTGAGGCGGAGCACCTGTGTATGCAGATGCGCGGCGTGCAGAAACAGCATGCCATCACCACGACCAGCGACTTTACAGGGGCATTCAACAGGCAGGAGACGCGGGAGGAGTTTATGAATCTGATTAGGGGGTAAGTTTTTGCCGTCTATGGAACGCACACCCGAACAGATAGAGTATCTCCGGCTCCAATCCCGTATCACCAAACGTTTCCACAAGGCGTGCGCAGACTACGGGCTAATCACCGACGGCGACCATATATTAGTAGGTCTCAGCGGTGGTAAGGACTCGTTGGCGTTGGTGGAACTGTTGGGCAAGCGGGCACAGGTGTATGTGCCTCGTTTTCGGGTGACGGCAGTGCATGTGCGTGTACGGGAACGCGCATACCTGAGCGATATGTCGTACTTGGAGCACTTCTGCCAATCGGTCAAAGTACCATTGGTGATCAAGGATACGGAAATCAGCGATGCGCCACTGACAATCAACAGCACACAAGCAGCACACAAGCAGAAGGACCCGTGTTTCTTGTGTTCGTGGTATCGGCGGAAGGCATTGTTTGATGCGGCGCAAACGTTGGGGTGCAATAAGATAGCCTTAGGGCATCATAAGGACGACATCGTGGAGACACTGCTGATGAACCTCGTCTTCCAAGGCAGCATAGGCACCATACCGCCACTCCTGCAAATGGAGAAGATGCCCATACAGATGATACGTCCGCTGTGTCTCGTGGAGGAAAAAGACCTGCAAAGGTACGCACAACTGTCTGATTATCAAAAGCAAACAAAACTATGTCCTTTCGAGAAGGAAAGCAGCCGTGCCGAGGTGAAGCAATTATTGCAACAGTTGGAGCGGCTCAACCCCAATGTAAGAGATTCTGTCTGGGGCGCAATGGAGAATATAAAAACTGACTATCTGCCGAGAAAGAAAAACTGATTGGTTATGAATGGATTCTATACAGTATTGCTATTGATTTGCTCGAATGTATTTATGACCTTGGCATGGTACGGGCACCTGAAATTAGGCGAGTTGTCTTGGTTTCAGAAATGGCCGATGATAGCCGTAATCGCCTTCTCGTGGGGCATCGCATTCTTTGAATACTGCCTTCAAGTGCCCGCCAATAGGATAGGTTTCGAGGGCAATGGAGGTCCGTTCAGCCTCATGCAACTCAAAGTGATACAAGAGGTTATCACGCTCACGGTCTTCGTCATCTTCTCTATGCTCGCCTTCCACACCCAACTGCGTTGGAACCATTTGGTGGCAGCCCTTTGTCTCATCGCCGCCGTATATTTCGTGTTCGGCTTCAAATAAACACGGAGAGTGAGCCCCTCCTGTCGCGGGGTCCCCACAAGCCCGCGGGCGTAGTGGGGTGCTCTTGGAGGGGTGGGGGAGGTCTGTATCAGGCTACAAGATGTACTATCATCAGTATCAGACAAAACAGTGTGCAGGTGTTACGGGCAAGCAACCAGCGTATAAGAAACCAGTCGATGCCTGCCTTAACGTAGTCGTCCCATTTGCCCATCGGTCCCATCCACCAGCGCGGAGTGTCGGCGCAGGGCAGCCCATAGACAAAGTGATGTGTGGAGTAGATAAGATAAACGGACATCGGCAGGGAGAGCAAGGTCAGCAGATACCACGGACTCCACCAGCCCAAGGCTATGCCAACCCCCAGCATCACAAAGGGCATCAGGGCGAATACCGCCACGAAGGCTATCATCAACGCGGGCTTGCCCAGCAGGCGGGCAAAGGTCATCTTACCCAATTGGGCATCAGCATTAACCTCCATCACCGAGTGCACATACACGATATTCACCACTAAGCAGCCCACACCAATGCCCATGCACAGCATTTTCCAAGAGAACAGGCAGCCCGTCATGGCGGCTTGCACACCCAACATATTGATAGGACCAAACATCAAGCCTATGACCAGTTCGCCCAACCCATGGAAACCCAGTTCGAGGGGCTTGCCCGAGTAGTTGATACCCACCAGCAGCCCCAATACAGCGTACAGCACAATGCCAAGCGCGGCTTGCCAACCGTGTAGGAGACCCTGTGCGAGGAAAGCCGTCAAGCCCATCAAAGCGGCAAAGGCGAGGAAGCACACCACCGCCCAACCCAAAGCGTGAATAGTGGTGGCACCGCTGCTGATGTAACTGCATTTCTCCATACGGGCACGGATACTGGTGCTGCTGAGGTCGGAGCGCAGTCGGGAGTCGTGACGGTAGTCGAAGTAGTCGTCTGCGAGATTCATGCCCAAGTGCGCCGCGCACACACCGAGAAGCACAGGCAACGCCAGCCACCACACAAAGCCCTCCTGCCCGATGCACAGCACTATCGCCGTGAGACAGGGCAGTGCCGACTGCGGCAAAGATATTTTGCGGCTGTTGTCCAGCCAGAAACGAAGTGTATTCATATTATGACTTCTGTTATCTTACTTTGAGGATAGTTAGTTGTTGCTTATAGGTTGCCCGAGAACATCAAGCAGTTGTCCTTGGCGGATGATGTATAGTTGCCCGTTCTGTAACACTTTGTGGGGCGCAGGACAGGTGAACATCTGCGGCTTTGTGGTTGTGGTTGCCACATGGCGGAATATACATTGCAAGTGGAATCTGTCTCTGTTCTCCATGGCGGGGGCAGTAAACGTGTAGTCGGAATGGAGCAAGTCTGTTTGTTTATGATTTAGATTATCAAACAGATATACATGCTCCAATCTGCCCGTATAGTCAGTGGGACGCAGGTGGAAAGTCAGCGTCTCACCATCTTGGGCACAATAGAAACCCAATGCGATATGCTGTTCAGCCACCGAATCCGATAGCGCAGAGAAACACAGGTTACCATCTTTGGCAATGGTGTAGAGTTGAGGGCGTGAGCCAAAGCCGAGCATCTTCTCCAAATCGTAACGTGCATCGTAGGTGGTGGGGAACTTGGTGGGATGCAAATACAGGTTTGTCTCATCAGAAGCCGCACCATTGGTGAGTTCCAATACGAGCCATTGGGTGGACGCAGTGGAGGTCGGATGGTATGTGGGCAACAGGCTCTTCGCAGGAGTGACGGTCAATGGGTCTCCAAATGCAAGTGTTCCATCACTAACAGCCTGATAGTAAAACGGTTTAGCCGGCAATATGTCTGTGACTACGTGTTGCCAATATGTGCAGTTATCGTCTTGCAACTCGGATATTTTTATGGCCTCTTCCGGTGAGGATGCCGATTGCGAGGTATATGTATTGGTTAAGGGCGAGCAGATATAGTTCCACCCGCCATGTGCCCAATTGGCTTGCGCTGCCGTACCTGTGTATGCGGTGATGTTGATGGTGGGAGTTGTATGGCATTGCTGGTACTCTACAGGGAAGCAATACTCACGATACCACGACGCTCCCGACAACAAGATATAGCCCGTACATGCCTGAATACTATCGCTTTCCACCTTTACCCAATTGCTGCCTTTTGCTGTACCTCGTTCTGCACGGGATTGGGCATCATAGTATTTGAGCAGCCACTTGGTACCATACGTTAATGCCTCGCCCGTTGAGAGACGCATATCGGCAATACAAGATGCAAACGGCAGAGCGAAAGGAAAATAGGCAGTCTTGTCAGCACAGATACGTGTGTAAAATACATGTTGTGCTTGGGGTGCGCCGAGATTGGTGAGTCTGCCCGCTTTCCACGGGGTAGTACGTATATAGAGTGAATCGCAGGTTAGGCTCACACCATCGGCAATAACCAATTCGGCATCGGGGTAGATATAGGCGTGCCGTACATGCAGGTCACTCTTGACAGTTGCCCGTCCGCTACGTACTGCAATATCATCTGCCTTGGTGAGAGAAGAACTGACACTCGCATCTTCATCATCATAGATATATGGTACCCTGTAGAACCCTTCGGATACTGCTCGGGGTGTGCCTGAACAATCAGACTCAGGATAGTCCCATTCTACTTTCAACCACACATCTTGCCCCTGTTTCAGTGTGTCAATATCTATGGCAAAGGTCCCGTCTCCCTGTGGATTGTCACCGGAATAGTTGCCGTTGTTTCGCTGAATATCATTGCATTTCACTCCGTTCCGTATCTTCTTCCCGCCCATATTGAGTACTACGCCATCGGGCTTCCAATCCACAATATCCATTCTTGTACCATGCTGCGCCATATCCCACTGCGCTTCGAGGGTTACATCATGGTTGAGCAGGTACTCGTCTCCTGCATTATACATCTCCGTATAGCCCTCTGTATCAGAGACTTCCCAACCCGCAAAACCGACAGCACCGCGCTTGGGTCTTGGCAGTGTAATCCATTGGCTGATACCCGTCTGTGGTAGTACTGCCTCATAACCTCCATTCACATCAAAGGTCAGTGTGGCAAGTTCAGGTTCAGAGACAGGGGGTGCTGTCGTATAGCCCGTATAGTAGAACTTACGTACTCTGGTAGTGATAGTGAAGTCGTCCAATAGTAGTTTGTTTTCAGCATACGCACCATATATTCGTATATAGCAGTCAATTATATCTGTCAGTTTAAGATAGTACTGCTGCACACTGGAACTTTGTAAATTTTCTCCTTTAAGCACTTTCCAATTGAGACTATCTGTTGAAACTTGTACGTACATTCCTGTAGTTTTGTTAGTAGCCAATTTTGCTTTCCAACTGATCGAATGCAAGTTCTTTATTTTTCCCAATACTATTGAGCCCGTCGCAGAGTCTTTTTCTTTCGTAGTTAGGCAAATGCCCTTTGAGCCACTGAAGACATTTGCCTTCGCACTACTGACATTGCCACGATAAATAGCCCATTTCAAGCCATTGTAAGTATTTTCTAATGTCCTGATTTTAGAACTATTATAGTCACTGATGGCTTCATATTCTTCAAAATCTTCCGAGAATATCTGTTCTTCATCGGTTAGTTTTCCTCCATTAGGGCTGGCGAAGACGGCATAGAGTGTGGTTTCTGCTTCTGTGAAGGGCTCGTCGAACAGGTTGACCAATACCGGTTTATCATTTGTAGGTGTGTCAATAGTTTCTCGGCTCCACCCCATAAATTCTTTGCCGCTATATGTAGCAACAGGCAGATAACTGTCCACTTTTCCTTCTGCATTGACAGTCATACTCTTTTCCACTTTACCCAATACAGAAAAGTGGACCTTGCCGGCTACTTGTTGTTGGGCTACTGATAACAGCGGGTAAGCGCATAGGAAGATGAAGATAACCCCCAATTGCACATGACTATTGATTAACCGTATATGGTTGTGGATAAGATGGTTATACTTCATAACTTATGAGTTGATGTGCCCTGATTCTTAAACAACTACACCGCAAAGGTACGATATTTTTATCATATATGCAACAGATTGTGTGTTTCCTTCATAGCGTCCGCATCGAAAACATATCCTGTTCACCTGATGCGGTTTGCCCGTTCGGGAAATTTTGATTTGTGTACATCGGAGATTTGTAGTACCTTTGCGAGACGTTTGGGGAAACAAGCGGAAACCAAATGTAAATCAACAACTAATCAATAATAACAATAAAGTATGAAGAAGACTCTATTTGGGGCAATGCTGACGATAATCGTGTTGGCAATTGCAGGATGTAATCCTACCGTAGAGGAGAACTATCCTAAGGACCTATTGGGCTACTGGGCAAGCACACCCAACGCTGATGGTGTGTGGTACTCGCTGGAAGTAGATACCAAAACGGCGCAGAGTGTACAAGGACGAGACGGTATGCGGAAGTTAACGCCAGTGTATCCTGATGAGGCAAACGGCGTATTGACAACGTATGCAGGTGACAAGGCGACGGCTACCGAGAAAATGTCGGTAGCGTATTTCCCGAACAACGGTAAGGGCAGTTTGAGTGGCGAAGGGAAATTGCTCAACCTGCAGGCATTGACTGACACAACATTGACTATCACTATGGTAGAGGGTGATGTGCTGTTTACACGCGGTATCAAACCGGATAAGCCCGATAATCCAGGCGATGACCCGACGGAAGAGGTGACCATAGAAGGCTATTGGATAGGCGATGCAACCGATGAAGATTTGGCTAAACTGCTGATATTCGCTCCCGACGAGCAAGGCAACGCACACATGGTGTTTGTGGTTAGTGAAGAGATGATACCCATGGGGCTTGGGGCTGAGATACGAGACTTTGACAAGACTGAAAGGACAGGCAAGATGTTGGTATCGACCGAAGATGGAGTGGATACCACTTACTTTGAGTTGTCAGAGGACCAGATGACGCTGTCGCTATACTATAATGATGGTGATGCACCCACAGAGTTTACCCTACAGCCAGAGACTAACAACGATGTACCTGCCACCACGGAAGGCACTTGGGTGATGACACCGTTTGTTATCCCAGGATATGTGAATATGAACATGACCGCCGTGGTAGATGCTAATGGTAATTGCACGTTGGATTACGATTACACCATGCAAGGTCAGTCACAAAAAGGAGAAGCCAAAGGTGTACTTTACTACAGCACTTACTCGGGGCGTGGTTCTCTTGAGATAACCGATGCGGGTGAGAACGCTTCGGATATGGTGACGGAAATGTTGGGTGTCTCTATTCTATGCGAGGCAGTGTCGCCGACAAAAGTGGAGATACCTATTATGTCAGGTACAAGAAAAATAGAACTGAACAAACAATAAGGCTGAGGTAATTAAGAATTAAAAATTAAGAATTAAGAATGGCATGCAATGAGGGTGATGTCCCTGTTGTGTGCCATTTTTTGTGTTTCTATCGGGGGAGACAGGAGTGATGGCTTGCGGTGGTGATGATATGGGCGGCGGTGGGGGCGGCGGGGCGGGAGGGGAGGAGGTGGGAGAGGTGACGGTAGCGGGTGAGCATGGTGTGGCGGTAGGATGAGTCGGAGAGGAGTCGCCGGAGTTCGTGCTCTACATTGCTCACGGTGAAGCGTGAGGCAATGAGTTCTTGGATAACTTCTTGTTGAGGGATGATGTTCACCAACGTAAAATACTTGGTGCGGAACAAGATAGGACGTATCAGCCATTCCAGCCAGCGGCTGCAAGCGATATAATAGACTGCCGTTTGCGGGCAGCCGAGCAGCGCAGTCTCCAAGGTAGCCGTGCCTGAATTGACGACAGCCGCGCGGGCGGAGGAGACCAAGGTATAGGTGTCGCGCGTCAGTGTCTCGCCGCGGAGGTAGGGTGCGTAAAAGGAATCGTCTATCCCCGGTGCGGCAGCCACTACGATGCGATAGTCCGTGCCTGCGACACGGCGTGCTGCCTCCAACATAGTCGGTAGGCAATGGCGTATCTCAGACGGGCGGGAACCGGGCAAGAGGGCTATGACCTCCTTTTCCTCTTCTTTTGTTGTGGTGTGGGCTCCCCCTGCCCCCCTCAGAGAGGGGGAATAGTATTGAGATGCCACACGGGTGGAAGTATCTGCATGGTTGTTCTCTGCTTCTGTTTCTTCTGTTGTTTCTTTTGTCGGGTAGGATTGCTGCCATGTGCGGATGCAGTCGGCAGTGGGGTTGCCGACGTATTGGCACGAGTAGCCGTAGCGGGCGTAAAAGGCAGGTTCAAAGGGGAAGATGCCCAACACATCGTCGGCGTATCGGGCAATGCGGTGTACACGCCAAGACTTCCATGCCCAGACCTTGGGCGGGATATAGTACACGATACGGGTGTGCGGCAGGTGCTTACGGCAAAAGGCAGCCATGCGCAAATTAAACGACGGGTAGTCTATCAGTATGAGTACGTCAGGGCGCGTCTCGAGAAGGGCTGCGCGTGCTATGCGGAAGTTACGGCGAATCTTGGGCAGGTTGGCGAGCACCGCCACGACACCCATATATGCCATGTCGCGATAGTCCACGCGTATGTCACAGCCCGCTGCACGCATCTTGTCACCACCCAAACCCACAAAAGATGCATCCTTGTCCTCCATGGACAAAGAACGCATCAGGTTGGCGGCATGCAAGTCGCCGGACGCCTCACCGGCTATGACAAAAAATTTCATACCACGTTCTCCGTTAATTGCCGTTAATTTGCTACATGAGTTCTCCATTAAAGCCCATTAAAGAACCATTAAAAACAAATGGACATATAATTACCATGTAATTAACCATTAATTTTTTGCTCCATGAAAGCCCATTGAAAAGCATTGTCGGGCATAAGACTCCGTTAATGACCGTTAATTGACCGTTAATTCGTAGCATGGTACCTTCGCGAGGGGCAGGGGTGCCTGTCTTGTGATGACGACGCGGGACGCGCCGTCCCCCAAACACCGTATGACACCTGCCTTGGATATATTGGGTACTTGTTTCGTATATGTCTTTAATTTGTTTTGCATCTATAGCAGGGTGGCGACGCAGGCAAGGATGTAGGGTAAGGCACCGAGAAGGACCCCTTTGCTCAGACGCCACGTGTCGGTGGTGTAGAAGACAAAGATAAGTGCCAAATCGGGAAAGACACACACCTGCAAGAGTCGGTTCCAGATACTGCCCATGACCTTGAAATCAAAGACAGAGAACGTGTACCACAAGTTGAAATGGTCGATATAGGCAGCACCAAATGCCGCCGGCAGTATGAGACCAATAAGGACTCCTATCCAATATCTATCAAATCTGCTCGTATGCCGTTCTGTCTATAGTACAAGGTTGAATGCTGATGCAACCGTGCGCGAGTGCCCACTCGTCGGTGTCCTCCGCGTCAGGCTCATGGTTGACAAACTCGCCGATAAGCCAGTAGTATTTGTCGCCATACTCGTCGATACGCTCCTCCAACTCTCGCTCCCAGTGTCCGCGCGCCTGACGGGTGAGACGGACGCCCTGTATCTCACCCGTGGGGGCATTGACATTGTAGCAGACGCCATAGGGCATAGGAGTCTGCGTGAGGTTGCGGGCAATCTCGACGATATAGGGCTCGAAGTTCGAGAAATCGGGGTCGGGTCCGTGTTCGCAGAGCGAGAATCCGATAGCGGGTATACCATGTTCCGCCGCGACAAAGCACGCTCCCATAGTGCCCGAATAGATGACATTGATAGAGGCGTTGGAACCATGGTTGATACCGCTCGCGACAAGGTCGATGCGCTTGTCGTCGCCCTCGAAGAGGATATTGATAGCCAGTTTGACACAGTCGCTGGGGGTACCGTTGGTGGTATAGACATCCACGTTGCGCTGCCAGTCCTCCTCGCCCCAGCGGTCGTTGACCAACGGGCGGAGGTACATGTGCTGCTGCACCGAGATGGCGTTGCCCTTGCCGCTCTGCGGGTCGTCGGGCGCGAGGACAGTGACATGCCCGAGTTGCGTCATAAGGCGCACCAAGGTGACAATGCCCTTGCTGCCCCAGCCGTCGTCGTTAGTCACGAGTATCTCCATAAATATCGTAGTTTATATCCGTTAACGAATGTTCTTTTTACTCCATTAAAGCCCATTAAAAACCCATTAAAAGGGTGATGACAGGACTCCGTTAATTGCCGTTAATTAGCCGTTAATCCATGCAGGGCAATACATTTTTCTCCATTAAAGCCCATGCAGGACCATTAAAAAGGCATTGTCTGGGCTTGGGTAAGGGTGGGGTTATACTGCCACGGCGTGCTCGTACAGGTACTCAGGGGCAATGTCAATGGTGCCATGCTCCCAAGATACCGTCCAACCATCCAACTCGAACTGCCGGAACACCGACAGCGACTGCAATGCCCGATAGAGCGGCTGAGATACCATATCCTTGCCGTCGAAAACCTTGACAGCACCGTCGTTGAAAGTCAGTCGGAGACGGTATGCCCCCAAATACTCTGCCGATGTAATCCAAATAAGGTTCATATCACTGTTCAAGTTCTCCGTTAATCTCCGCGGACGAGGGCGTCCGCGTCCCCGGCAGGCTCCCAAGATGCCTTAATAGTTGTCCTATTACCTATTATTAATGTATAATAGATGTTAATATATTGGTTGCTCGTCGGGTACGGAAAGGGTGTGTAAGGGTTGTCTATCCCTTGCGCATCCCTTGCTTATCCCTTGCTGTTTGACACGAGGGTGACGGGAGACTATAAGGGCAATTAGCCTTTAATAGTTTTTATCACTTTCTGTGCCAAGGCGTCTGCCTCCTCCATCGTAGCCGCCTCGGAATAGACGCGGATAATGGGCTCGGTGTTGCTCTTGCGGAGATGCACCCAGCCGTCGGCGAAGTCAATCTTGACACCATCGCGGTCGTTGAGACGCTCGTTGCGGAAGACCTCCTTGGCGTGCGCGAGAACGGCATCGACGTTGATGTCGGGAGTAAGTTCGATACGGTTCTTGGAGATGCAGTAGTTGGGGAAGGTAGCGCGCAGTTCGCTGACCTTGCACCCCTTTTGTGCGAGGCTGCTGAGGAAGAGTGCAATGCCTACGAGTGCGTCGCGTCCGTAGTGGCTGGCGGGATAGATGACGCCGCCATTGCCTTCGCCGCCGATGACCGCATGGGTGCGCTTCATCTCGGTGGTGACGTTGACCTCGCCTACTGCGCTGGCGGAATACTCGCCGCCATGGAGACGGGTGATGTCGCTGAGCGCGCGGGTGGAGGACATGTTGCTGACGGTATTGCCCGGGGTGTGGCTGAGGACATAGTCCGCCACGCTGACGAGGGTGTATTCCTCGCCGAACATCTCGCCGTTTTCGCAGATGATTGCCAGACGGTCCACGTCAGGATCCACGACGAAGCCGACATCCGCCTTGCCCTCGCGCATGAGGTCGCTGATTTGTGTCAGGTTCTGCGGTATGGGTTCGGGGTTGTGGGCGAAGTTGCCTGTCGGCTCGCAGTTGAGGCGGATGATGTTCTTGACACCGAGTGCCTCGAGGATAGCAGGGATAGCCAGTCCGCCGACGGAGTTGACGCAGTCGATGGCTACCGTGTAGTTGCGCGCTTCGATGGCGGCTTTGTCCACGAGTTTCAGGCTCATGACGTTCTGAATGTGGTAGGGGAGGTAGTCTTTGCGGGTGATGTGTCCGAGGTCGTCCACCTCGGCGAAAGTGAAGTCCTCACGCTCGGCGATAGAGAGCACCTCCTTGCCTTCGCGGTCGGTGAGGAACTCGCCATGCTCGTTGAGCAGTTTGAGGGCATTCCATTGCTTGGGGTTGTGGCTGGCAGTGAGTATGATGCCACCTGCTGCGTGCTCGCCGATGACCGCCAGTTCGGTGGTCGGGGTGGTGGCGAGACCTATGTTGGTGACGTTGTAGCCCATGCCGATGAGTGTGCCGGTGACGAGTAAGTCCACCATCTCGCCCGAGAGACGTGCGTCACGTCCTACGACGATGGTGCGGTTGTCGGGCAGCATACGACGACGTTGGGTGGCGTAGGCAGCCGTGAAACGGACGATGTTGACGGGGTCAAGCCCCTCTCCTACGGGTCCGCCGATGGTGCCGCGGATGCCCGAGATGCTTTTTACCAGTGACATATAGTTAAGTGATAGTTAATGGTTAATAGTTAATATCAGTAACGTTTTATTTGGATTTTCATGTCATAGCCGTAAGGGATGACGCTGCTGTTCTCGGAGTCGAAGCCGAGTTTGCTGGGGCAGATGATTTTGCACTGTGCGCCCGAATGCTTCATGTATTTGACGGCGACCTGCCAACCTGTGCAGGCGTTGTCGTCGGAAGTCCAGTACTTGAACTGGATGGGGTAAGCAGAGTCGTCGGTATTCCACGCCCGCAGCGTGTCGGCGTACGCCTCAAGGGTGTAGCGGGTGTAGCGGAGGTTGATGAGGTCGTTGGTCTCGACCTCGGCAGAAGCCGTGTCGCCCGGGCTGACGAGGTGGAAATAGAAGTTGTCGTAGTCGGGGATACGCCAGTAGACCTTCTCACCCCACTGCGCAGGTTCTTCGTCCACAACGGTGATGCCCTGACGGGAGATGAAGTTATCGATGAGTTTCTCCTCTGCTTCGAGTTGGTTGGAATAGGACGTGCTTTCGTTGCACGCCGTGAGAGCCACAAGGGATAACAGGCTTATTATGAGATGTTTCGTAGTCATTTATGGTTGGGTTGTTAGCAGTATTCGTAGGTTGGTGTAGGGCTTGATGAGCGATGTGCCCTCGATACCATAGGCGGTGTACCACGGTGCGATGATGGTCATCTGCTCGCCCATGCACATCTGTGTGAGGGAACGGTTGATAGCAACAGGCAGGTCGCCTGAACCTATAGTGAAAATGTCCTGCACATCGGCAATGGTGTTGCCGTCCAATTCGCTCATTATGAGATGGATAGTCAGTTGCTGTCCTGCGCGGAGGGTGTCGCCCGAGGTGCGCAGGGTCTTGGCATACCAAAAGCCGAAATCGTCGAGCGTGTAGCGGAGAGTGTCGGCATTAACCGCCTGCTGGCAGGAACGGTCAGCAGCATCTGCCATGTGCATATTGAAACGCATCTGCGCCATCATGGCTGAGTCCGGCTCCTGCTTGTCGTGAAGGTGGCGGACAGGTTGGGGAGAAGGAGAGCATGCTACCAAGAAAAGAAAGGCAAGACCTCCCCAACCCCTCCACGAACACCCCACTACGCCCACGGGCTTGTGGGGACCCCGTGACAGGAGGGGCAACTCCCCCCGCCCCCTCAAAGAAGGGGAGAAGAAATGGAGTATGTGACGTAATATGCTCATCTATGTCAATAAAGACCGTTTGTTGAGACCCCTCTTTGATGGGGAAGCCTTATTTTGCGAGGCGAATGAGGTATTGTCCGTATGAGGTCTTGCTCAGTTCCTCGCCGAGGTGGCGGAGTCGGGTGCTGTCTATCCAGCCGTTGCGCCATGCAATCTCCTCAATGCAACTGACATAGAAGCCTTGCCTGTTCTGGATGGTGGCGATGAAGTTGCCTGCATCCAAGAGACTGTCGCAGTTTCCGGTGTCCAACCATGCGAAGCCGCGGCTGAACAACTTGACTTGCAGCGTGCCCTCGGTGAGGTACATCTTGTTGAGGTCGGTTATCTCGTACTCACCTCGTGCGCTGGGTTGCAGCACAGCCGCCTTGTCGCATACCGTGGCATCGTAGAAATAGAGCCCCGGTATGGCGTAGTTGCTCTTGGGGTGCGCAGGTTTCTCCTCCAACGAGAGGACTTTGCCGTTCTCATCGAACTCCGCGACGCCATAGGCAGTAGGGTCTTGCACTTCGTAGCCAAAGATACATGCGCCACGTTGTCCGCCCGACACTTGTGCCACTGCCTCGCGGAGCATCTTGCCGAAATGCTGCCCGTAGAACAGGTTGTCGCCCAAGATGAGACAGCCGGGCTCGCCGTTGAGGAACTCTTTGCCAAGCACAAACGCCTGCGCGAGTCCGTTGGGAACCTCCTGAATCTTATAATCAAAATGCATGCCAATCCTGCTGCCGTCGCCCAAAAGTTCGCGGAACATGGGCAGGTCGCGGGGTGTAGAGATGATAAGCACTTCACGTATCCCCGCGAGCATGAGCGTGGATAATGGGTAGTAAATCATGGGTTTGTCGTACACCGGCATGATTTGCTTGCTGATGGCCTTGCTGAGAGGGTAGAGACGTGTGGCACTACCGCCCGCGAGAATGATTCCTTTCATTTGGATGGACATTTTTGTATTACCGTCGCAAATTTACAACAAATTCCGCATATACGCAAATTCACTAATGAAAAGCCCTTTGATGATGAGGACAAGGGCTCGGTAAGGTCAGCATAAGGTCGCTATTATCTACCGTATATCTACCGTGTATCAACCGTATATGTACCGTAGTTGACAGCGCGAATAGTTAGCAAGATTACTTTGCCGTGAGCGTTTGCATGATAGATTGTGTGATGGCTTTTGCTTGCTGTGCACGCTCTGCTGTAGGGTTGACCTCCATAATAGGCTGATTGACGGTGGCATCTATAATCACCGCACCCATTGTATCCAGCAATGCGAAACCATCTACAAAATTATAATATGCATAGGGGACTGTTGTCGGCGAAAGAATGTCTTTGGCAAAAATAAAGGCAGAAGCGTCCAAATCCAACTGGTGCAACATAGTAGGCACCCAATCTATTTGGGAAGCCAATGTGGAAACTGTCATGGGCTGGCGGATAGCACCTCCCGCCATGACAAGCGGTATCTTGTAGCGGAGTGTGTCGTAGTTCTGAATGCCGTCAGGATATGGGTAACCGTGGTCGGCTACCATCACGACCACTGTGCTGTCCCACGTAGGACTCTGCCGCAAAGTGTCTATGAAAGCACCTATACAACTGTCAGTATAGGCAATGGCATTGAGGTATGGGTGTTCGTGATGGTGGTAGTTGACAATGAAGGGCTCATGGCTTGAGAGACTCAAGATAACATCAAAACAAGGTGCGACCTGTGCCTGGCGGTTGCAAATGTCTTGGGCGGCATAATCCAACAGGATATGGTCAGGTACGCCCCACTTGCTGAGGCGCTGCGAGACAGGGAAGTCGTGGTCACAGACACGCTGCTCAAAGCCGCCGTTTACCAAATAGGAACGCATATTGGTGAAGTCCTCATCGCCACCGTAATAGAACTTGAGGTCGTAGCCGTTCTGCTTCAATACCTGCCCTATTTGCGGGAGACGCTGGGACACAGAGGGTATGGTCATTACAGAAGTGGTGGCACATCCGGGGAAAGCCCCCAGAACAGCCATAAGTCCTCTATCTGTGCGGTAACTGTTGGCATAGACATTATTGAAGTAAATGCCCTCTTGTGCAATCCGCTGCATATTGGGCATCACGTGCCATGCGTTAGCCGAGAAACTCTCCAATATCATTAAGACGATATGGGGGCGGTCGGTGGTGAACAATCGCTCTTCTGTATGAGTAGTCGGAGGCAACAACTGTGCCATATAAGACGCACATTCCTCCTCCGGCATATAGTGATAACGCTCTGTATTCAGGGTATTCTCACTCAATGACTCTACCATATTGAATACAGGATTGACGGCTGCCAAGTTGAGCATTCTGTTCTCAGAGTAGTATACCCTGCCGGTATTCATAGTAGAAACAGTTACACTTCCCCGCATAGGCAGGAATAGCAACGCCGTCAATAGGAACATAACTGCAGTCCCTCCCACTTTGTACCGAATACTACCGGCAGGCTGTAATACCAACTTGGACAATCTGTGATAGACATACCACCAAAAAGCAAATAATACAGCAAGTGCCAATGCCCCTAAACACCATTGCCACCAAGGCGCACAAGCCAAAACCTCCTTTGGGGATTGCAGGTAGTCGAAGATGTCCTTATCTATATGATAGCCCCAACTCGGGAAACAACCATTATCTCCTATTACGGCCATTAGTGCGATAGCGAGGACTATGCCGGTATAGACATCTGTCACGCGCTTGAGTCCTTGCCACTTCACCCAACAACTGACACAGAGCAGTAACCCGGGTATAACGGTAATGTATGCGGCTACACTCAAGTCCAGCGGCAGTCCGTGCCAAGGTACCAGGAACCAGTCCTGCCAAGTGTAATCACCTAACAACCGGTTCTGCCAGAGCATAAAAAGCGGCTTCTGCACCATGAAGAATACAACCCAGTACAGGTAGTAGGTGATGAATAATTTTATTCTTGTCTTCATACTACAAATCAATGGTATAGGTGGCAAGTATGCCCGTGGGGACATTGAGAATGATAGAGGCACGGTCTGCGTGAGGAATGTCCTGTGTGAAAGCAAACTCTGCCAAGTCGTTGCAGAAATCCCACATATTGTAGCACTCTACATTGAGACGCATACCGATGTTCTTCACCTTCCAAGTGGCTTGTACGTGCAGGTCGCACATATACCAAGCACCATGGCGCGTACCGAAGTTACCGTCTGTCGGATTGGTACCACGAGACTCAAGCGGGAGTATTGCCACCTGCCGGTTGTTGTGATAATAACGATAAGCGGTAAACGGCTTACCGTCCGTCCATTTGAGTGTTAGGCCTGCCTGTACCCACTTGCAGATATTATAGGAGAGGTAGAACCGTGCCACATAGCCCTTGTCCAAGTCCATACGACCGACACCTGCGTATGTCCCGCTCTGGTTATATACAGTATTGGTGGTGTTGGGATTGGCTGTAGTCTCTGACAGGACACCTATCGTATTACTGTTGGCACCGTTACCAAGACCTGTATATCCTGCTGCCTGCATAGATTGCCAGCCTATACTGACCATCACCTTTCTGCCTGTGTAGGTGTAACGTGTCAGTTGGGAGAAGAAATACGGAGAGTTGAGTAACCCGTTGCTGCCAAACGGTTCTGTATATCCTACTTCAAAGAACTTCTCTCCCGGAGTATAGTAAAAGACATTGATGCCATTCTCCTCTTGGAAGTAACCATATTGCTCACCGGCACCCGCAAAATACGTATGCCATACGTCAAAGAACTTCTTATAGTTGTTTTGCAATGCTATTTCGTGCCGCCCGCCATGCTTGTCCTTGAAGAGGAAACGGATAGGTATATTCACTTCTATGTAGGAAGTCTGCCGCAACCCCTTCTTGTAGGAGTGGTAACGCCCGCCTGTGGTGGCAAAGAGGTCATCCGTACCGGCAAGATAGATATTGGCATTCATATAGTCGTCCGAGAAGTATCGGAGGTAATCCATCGTGTAAGGCAGACGATTATAGTCCGCTGACAATCCGGCCTCGAACCAATTACACGGGTGAAAGTCCAACGATGCACCTGCCTGTACATTCGGACTGACCTTGCTCTTGTTTTGTAACAGTATGGCATCCAAAGTCAAATCCGCATGCCCGCTGAGTGTGAACCACGGAACAGGGGCATAGTGTGCTTTCAGTCCTGCTGTATTTTCCAAGAGACCACCTGTAAAAGCACTACTGTTCCACTCATACCGATACAGGTCTGTAGGTGACACATCCACAGGAGATTGCAGGTATATGCTATTCGTAAAGTGCGACACCTCAGGGCGGAAATATACAAGTGAGTTGTAAGTATCCGCATAGACAGACAGCCATGACAGCAACGGCTGATGGTAATTGACCGCCCAACTCAGAATATGCGTCTTACCATCTGCCACCCACGGAGCGAAACTCTCACCGTCTTGGTCTATGATATTCTTGCTGAACTCACGGTCTGTATGGTGTGTTACATTGGTCTCCCATGTCAGTCCCGTGGTCAGATAGTCGCGTTTCAGGTACACAGACCCTGAGTAGTTCTTGAGGTCATATACCTCATTGTAGTTGTACAGGTACTCGCTGCCTGCATCTGTGCGTCCCGAGAAGTTGAGCCGATAGCCCACTTGACGTATATGCCGGTTAGGCTTGACAGGCAGATACCCGTCTGCTTGCACCTTATAATATGGTGTTGCATACAGGGGGGCGTCCAATATCAGTCCCTGTTGGTCTTCCTTGGTGATAAGCCGCTGACCATAAGCGGCATACAGATGCTGGCGATAGCCGTTTCCTTCCTTGTCGCGGAAGGTATATGCCGCATCCAATGTCCCTGCACCCATCTGATGGCGTCGGTCGGTGATGTGCTTGTAGGTGTCCGCACTCTGCATCGCCGTGCGGTGCGATATGTTGATAATAGCAGCCGTTCCCGCTGCGGGTGCCCCGTTACCTACTTGCCCGAAGTTGTAGGAAACCTGCACATAATCACGTGCTGCCGTGTCCTGCTCGAAAAACATCTGTGCGCGATGGATGTCCATACCCAGATTGTATTGCTGCATATTGGGCATATAGAGGGTACTGCCGGGCTGAAAGCGGTCGTCCGTACGCATACCGTCTATGTAGTAGCGGTTTGCCGTACAGGGCATACCATCAATGGCAAAGGTGATACGCTCGGGCAACCACCATTGCCCTATGGTCATTGTCTCGTAGATAGTATGGTCGTTCAGTGCCTCCAAATAGTAAGGCAAATCACTGCGGTGATACCACTTACGGAAGAACTCGGCAGGCACAGAGTCCGTACCCGCCATATTAGTGTATGTCATATCGGCTGCCCAAGCCGTTTGGCACAACGCAACCACCAACCAACCTATAACTAACCACCTACGTTTCATCGTTGTTTCTTTGTGCGGTTGAGGATATTGATGTGGTATGCCAATCCCACACGCAGTTGGTGGAAGGGGTAGTCTTTAATGCCGTATTGGTACATCACAAATGGTTCAAAGTCGTGTATATGCCCTGCCAAGCACGTCTTTATGCTCATCGGACGGTCACCATACTGCTCCCAACCGACATAGCCCCCCCACGTGGTACGCCACGACACATACTGTGTTTTCAGCAGCAGTTGCAATCCGTACATCACGGCATCGTTCTGCCTGCCGTCGGCTGTCTGCCAGCAGAGAAAGCCTGCACTGCCCGCCAATCGCAGTTCCACCTTGGCATCCGTAGGGTCCGAGTAGGGGAAAGCCTTTCCCTGTCCCCCGAAATAGAGCGACTTGCCGATAGCCAAGTCAAAGAAATATCCCGGGTCATCATAGTACCGCGCCTTGTCGAAACTGCCGCCACTGGCAGTCTTCATGGCTGCCCGCAACAGTATATCAGGGGCATATTTGCGGGCTTTGAGCAACTGAATATCCGTGGATATATACACATCGCCCGCCTCATGCCCGCTTATCACTGCCGTGTCCTGCAGGCGGCAGGTGCGTTGCCGCTTCGGTGTCATAGTGTACCACTCCTGCACAGGCATCCACAAAGTCAGGTTCACCCTGTCCGTGAACAGAGGAATATACACCCGTGCAAACACATCCGCCGTGCGGTCCCCCTGATAGCCAAAGTAGCCATCTCCCGCTATTTCCAAGCGGAGATGGCTCTCTGTTCTGCCGTCCGACATGTCGGGTATCGGCAATGCATTGGGTCCGAAATATGCGGGGGCAATACCTGTCGGCTCACTCAAACGCGGTGCCGTGATAGGCACTAATGCACTAACCCTGCAACAAATCGCTACCGGCAATATCGTCAGCAAGTAGTATCGTCGACTCATCCGAACAGGTTCTTGAAGAAATTCTTTTTGTCTGCCGAACCGGGTACGATATTCGGACTGGATTGCAATTGTTCAATCAACTTCTTCTCGTCGCGCGAGAGTTTTTCGGGGATATAAACCCCCACATTGATAAGCATATCGCCCGTCCCCATCTGACGTCCGTACTGGTCAATGGCAGGCAGACCTTTCCCGCGCATACGCAGCACTTTGCCCGGCTGGGTACCCGGCGTAATGGTGATTTTTACATCGCCGGTTAGGGTAGGTACCTGCACCTGCCCGCCCAATATAGCGGTTGGCATATCCAACAGCAGGTTATATACCAAGTCATTGCCGTCACGGACAAAATCCTTATGTTCCTCTTCCTCTATCAGCACGAGCAAATCACCCGGTACACCTCCGTGCGGTGCGGCATTACCCTTGCCCTGTACGGTCAACTGCATTCCGCCCGATACGCCTGCGGGAATGTTAATCGTGATAATCTCCTCATCGCGGATAACTCCCTCACCGTTACATTTCGGACATTTGTTCTTGATGATACGTCCCTCGCCGTGGCAGGTCGGACACTCCTCCTGTACTTGCATCATACCGAAGATGCCGCGTTGCGTACGTACCGTGCGTCCTGTTCCCTTACAGGTCGGGCAGACATCGCCTTGACTGCCATCTGCGCTACCTGTACCGTGACACGCAGGACAAGTGACCAACTTACGCACTTTGATTTTCTTCTCCGTGCCTTTGGCTATCTCTTCAAGCGTCAGTTTCACTTTTACGCGCAAGTCCGAACCGCGGCGTACACGCTGTCCGCCACGCGAACCGCTGCTACGCCCCCCGCCGAACAAATCGCCCAAGTCAAAACCTGCACCACCGAAAATATCACCGAACTGCGAGAAAATGTCTTCCATCGACATTCCCTGTCCGCCGTTGAATCCGCCTGCACCACCCATACCGGCAAAGCCGAACTGGTCGTACTTCTTACGTTTTTCGGGGTCTGAAAGCACCTCGTATGCCTCGGCTGCCTCCTTGAATTTCTCTTCTGCCTCTTTGTCCCCGGGATTCTTGTCGGGGTGGTACTGTATCGCCTTCTGGCGGTACGCCTTTTTTATTTCTTCGGGTGTGGCGGTTTTACTGACGCCAAGCACCTCATAATAATCTCTTTTCTCTGCCATACAACATTCAATCAATAATCACACTTCTTCCTCACTTCTCTCCACCTCAACATGCAATTCCTAATTCATAATTCTTAATTCATAATTAAAATCACTCTCCCACTACCACTTTGGCAAAACGAATCACCTTGTCGCCCAGTTTATACCCTTTCTGGGTGCAGTCAATTATCTTGCCTTTCTTGTCCTCGCCTGCGGCGAAAGTGGTTATCGCCTCATGCTCATCGGTGGAGAACTCCACATTCTTGGTCTCTATCGGGTGCACGTTATTGGCATCCAGGAACTTCATGAACTTGCTGTAAATCAAGTCTATACCTTGTCGGATAGCAGCCACATCCTCGGTCTTTTGCATCGCATCCTTGGCGCGTTCAAAGTCGTCCACCAGCGGAAGCATATCTTTGAATATTCGCTCGCCGGCGGTCTCCATGAGGTCTAGTTTCTCTTTGTTGGTGCGGCGGCGATAGTTGTCAAACTCCGCCATCTGGCGCAGTTTCAAGTCCTCCAACTCTGCCACGCGCTTCTGCAGTTCTGCCACTTTGGCTTGCAGTTCCGCGTCTTCCTCACGCACTTCCGCGTCCGTAGCACTCTCCAGCGACTCTTCCTCTGGAGTAGCCTCCTGCGCCTCCGTTTGCGGGTTCTCTTCGTTCATATTCACCTCTTTAGGTGCCTCGGCACCATGTTTATGTTTGTTTTTTGACATGATATTTACTTATATTTACGATTTTTACCACAACAAGTCATACATATTCTGTGCCAATAGACTATTCACTGCCATTTTGGCAGAATCTCCCGAGCAATGAGACGACTCTCATATTATCTGAATGTATGTGAGAAACCAACACTAATCAGTTCCTTGAATTGTAGTTTGGACTTGCGCCCCTCCTTAATTTCTGTGGTGCTGTCGTAACGGGGGTGGAGCATCACCTTTGCCGAGAGGTACCTATTGATGATAAAGTTGAAATCCAATTCCAACTCAGTCTCCACGCGGTGGTAGTTTGTGAAGAAGTAGAACTTGGTCTCCATCTCAATCTCGCGAAGAGGTTTCCATTTCCAATCCACACGCACCGAACTACCAAACTCGCTCAATATATCGCTGCCTTCCTCTATGCCATATTCCGTCACATCCACCACTTCCGGGGTGGCACGCAGAGCATATACCAATTTATATGCTGCCGGCGACAGGTTGATATTCAGTCCTTTAAGGGGTTGGTAGTCCACACCCAAGCCCAACGTGAATCGTATAGGTGTCAGGAACGACGATGCCAATTCTCGTTTGTTTTTCCGCCATGTATTCCAGAAATTAGTACGGAACTCTCCCGAGAAGGACACATACCATTGTTTATGCACCTGATAGCCCACTTTGCTCGACAGACGAAAAATGTCATCGGTGGTATTCACTTTCCGGAGCGAGTCCCCGCTGACGGTACTGAAACCCGTACGCCACTCCCCGGTGTTTTCCCACACGAGGTTCTTGCGTTTGTAGTTGATAAAACCCTTGACGCTCGTGAGCATGGCAAATGAGTTTACTGCTCCTTGATACCAGTTCTCGGTGGCATAGTTCTGTGTCATTTGGGCAGACAGATTGATTTCCTTGCGCCAATACGAGTTGCGGTCACGCAGTGCCCGTGCTATGTCCAATTGGTCTTCCTCTATGTCCCGCACGATAGCGCGTGGTATTTGTATCGGCTCATCATCCAACACCTCTATTCGCGAGGGGTCATACACCGCCGCATAGAGATTGGCACAGTGTGTCGTCACATACTGTCGGGCGTTCATGCGGATGGCAGATAGTGAAGTGCGGTCTTCCGTGGTATCTTTCAGGGAACGGATAGGCTCGGCAATATACACCAATGGCAAGCAGAGGGGGGATATATACTGCTTCCATAGCGTGTCATTCGCGTGTATATCGCGACTCTGTTGCGCCACCAACTCAAGCAATATATCATCCTCGTCCACTACCTGTGCAGACGCAGAAACGGCCATGCCGATGACCGCTAATACCCCGATAAGAAAACGTAATTGTCTCACTATCAACTTATTCCAATTCAACGTCCTGCCTCTGGTGCTTGAATATACTCATTCATTTTCGCAACAAAGGTAGTGAATAATTTGCATTCTTACAAATATATTTCCCTAATCTTTGGGCAGCCGCACCCAAATAGCAATAATACTTCATGGCACCCCTCTCAAAATGAGTATTCTTTTTACCTTATATGGTTATAGTATTAGGATTTTTATGGTAAATGGCATTGTCGGGGACGCGGATGCCCTGTGGGGTCCCCGCAAGTCCATAGACACCGCTGTGGACGCGGACGCCCTCGTCCGCGGGCGCAAAGGGGTGCTCTCTCGTCCGCGAGCAGTTTGGCACAAACTGAATGGCTTTGCTCTGTTTGTGGATTCTATTTATAAATTTTCAAATTCTTTCCCTGCCTCCCCCACATTCTCCTCGTATTAACCATGAACAATTAGTATGTGATTAGTATGTGGTTAGTATGTGAT
>ERZ808278.487-NODE-487-length-25592-cov-4.183694_pt1 | contig 25592 bp, 29 predicted proteins | sample MGYA00521239_ERZ808278 | MGnify/ENA primary metagenome ERZ808278 (study PRJEB31516, sample SAMN03275600) | gut metagenome | biome: mammalia-associated habitat; material: feces | host: Papio cynocephalus | place: Kenya | collected 2012-07-17 ... | reverse complement strand
AATTCTAAAAAGTCTAGTCCTATACTTTTTAGACAGTTTTAGGAGGCTGAACTTATGAATTCAACAACTACTCTAGTTGCTAAACAATGCAGGCTGGAAACATGGGCACAGCAAATTTAGGCCTGTAACCAAAGACCAGAGGGAATGAGCGTGAAGGACTGGTGTAGCCAGCAGGGGGTAATGTTGCAAGTTATTATTACCGGTTGATATAAGTAAGAAAAGCCTGACATTGCAGCAATTCCGATGGCTTATGGAAGGACTTACGATTGCACCAAAAAACTCCGTAAAGTCATTTTCTTATCTTATTATTATTCTAGAAGTATTCTTTTTATTCTGCCTCTAAATCAGGCATACAGTGTGAAAAGCTTAGGCAATCTGCCAAATATGCCATTATCCTGGATTCGCTTTCTGATGTGAAGTCTGCTATAATGGAATCAGGAAAGAATGGATGGAACCAGCTTGAAGATGAAGTTTACAGGAAGTATGCATTTACTCCAGCAAAAAATCGAAATTGAGGAGCATCATGCAGGTGCCCAGTCCAGTGTGATTATTTACAGTATTGCGGAAACGGCAAAAGCGAATAATCTAAAACCGTATGATTATTTTGAATATCTTCTTACAGAGATTCCTAAGTATATGGACGAAACAGGGAATAAATTCTGTGAAAGACTGTTGCCATGGTCAGATGAATTGCCAGATAGGTGCAGGAAATGATTAAGGGAAAATACCGCTCGGGGAAAGCGGTATTTTTTTAGTATTCAAGTTCATAAAAGTATAAAAGTTACAAATAGACACGTTTTTATTACATTATGGTAAAAAGTGTTATAATATGTGATAATATAAGAATATTAAGAAAGGTGTGTATTTATGAGAGACCAATTAATAGTAATATCATCAAATGCAAAATTTTTGTTTCGCGATGAGCAAGTAATAATATTTAATAGAACAAATAGGCAATGGCTGAAGTTGTCAAAACAATGTTATGAAATAATTATGAATTATAATAATCATACAGTTGATGAATTAATGAATGATTTAGTCGATGATGAAGATCGAGATTATATGAAAAAAGTATTAGATGCTTTAAATAGTATGAATTTGCTCCATGTACAAGAAACAAAAAGAAAATTGCATGACGTGAGTTTTGCAGTTTCTAATCGTTGCAATTTAAAGTGCAAGCATTGCATGGTAAGTGCTGACAGTTGTAGTAAGGAAGAAAATTTCTCAACTAAACAAATAAAAGAATCATTCGACAAAATTATTAAAGCAGATCCTGAACTTATTACGGTAACAGGTGGTGAGCCGTTAGTTAGAACAGATTTTGCAGAAATCATTACATATTTAAGAGAACACTATGATGGAAAAATTGGGTTAATGACCAATGCTACATTAATAAATAAATCTAACGTTGATGTAATTGTTAACTCAGTTGATAACATTAGTATTAGCTTGGATGGAGCAACACCTAAAACAGTTGAGCTAATTCGCGGAAAAGGTGTATATGAAAAAGTACTGGAATCTATTAAATTGTTACAGGATAAACATTTTGAAGATATATCAGTTTCAATGGTAGTTACTGCTGATAATGAATTTTATATAGATGAATTTATTAGCTTATGTAAAGGAATGAATTGTGAACCAATTTTGAGAGTACTTAGTATTGCGGGAGAAGCTGCGAATAATAAGGAATTGTTGTCTAAACAGCAGTTATCGACGGAAAACAGAAGTAACATTGGAACAGAAAAAAAATCAAGTTCAGAAGAATACCGCTTTTATACTTGTTCCTGTGATGCAGGGGCAACTACTTTAACAATAGAGAATGATGGCAATATATATCCATGTAATTTGTTTGTTGAATCTGAGTATTGCCTTGGAAATATATTAGATGTTGATGAACTTACTGGTTTATTACAGAAGCATCCGCATAAATTTCTTTCAGAATGTCTTCTTGAATATGAACCAGAGCAGATAAGGGAATGTAAGGGATGTGATTTAGCATATTTCTGTTGGAGTTGCTTGCATGAAGTTCTGGAACTACGCAATACAAGAGGGGTTGCACATAAATGTAAGTATGCAAAAAAATATTATAACAATGTTTGGAGTAAGGGGGAGTAGAGTTGAACTTCAACATTTTTTTTACGAATAGTTGCAACTTGAATTGTTATTACTGTTACGAAAAGGAAAAGAATGAAAAGGTTATTTCAAAAAAAGTACTAGATCAGACATTAAATTTTATGGATTCGGTGATTAAGGATAATGAAGAAAGCATTAATGTAACTACGCATGGCGGAGAGCCATTTATTGCGTACGATATGATCAAATATTTTATACAAGAAGCAAGAAGACGTTTCCCTAAAATACAATTTAGTATGACTACAAATGCAACATTGCTTACTGATGAGAAAATTGAATTTATTATGGAGAATTACAAAAGTTTTGCAGTCAGTATTGATGGTATTAAGAAAGCACATGATGCAAATCGAGTTTTTAAAGATGGATCTGGAAGTTACGATATTGTGATAAATAATATTAAGAAAGTGTTGCAAAAAGGATTCCCAGCACAAGCTAGAATGACTATTAATCCCTATAATTATCAGTATTTGAGCGAGGGAATAATTGAATTAATAGAGATAGGCTTTACAGACATAATGCCAATGCCAGATACTTTTACAAATGAGTGGTCCGAAGAAATGTTTGATGATATGAAAAAGGAATTAGAAAAAGTAATTCTTTATCTTAAAAGTAATCAGTTAGATACAGACGTTTCAATTGGATTGATAGATGCTGTTAAGTGTAAGATGAAAAATTCATCATGTGATGGTGGGATAACCACGTTTTCAATCAATACAGATGGAGAAGTGTATCCTTGTATGTTGGTTAACGGGAGAAAAGAGTACAACATAGGCAGTGTTACCAGAGGAATATCAAATGAGAAACTTGAACACGTTCATTGTTGCGATAGCGAAATAATCCAGGAATGCCAAGGTTGTACTAGGTATGATTATTGTACTAACACACGATGTAAAATTATAAATGAAGTAGTTCAAGGAAATGCAAATTATCCCATTGTTGCAAGATGTAAAGTTGAAAACATTGCTGTGGAATTATACGAATATAGTAATAAGATTGGGTGATAAAGCAAACCTAAAAGCATATTAAGGGAGGAAAAACATGAAAATAACTAAAATTCAAAAAAGAGATTTAGTAAGCAATGTTCAAGCTCAATCTTCTGATTGCAAAACAGATTGTAAGGTAAAAGTTTGGGCTGGAAAGAAAGAAGCAGATGGTAATGCAGCAGGATGCTGGTATACATATCAGTATACAGCAAGATGGAATCCATTGGCGTAAGGAAAGAAGGAGGAACTAAAATTGAAGATTGAAAAGATTAGCAATGCAATGCCTTTAAATGTTCAAGGACAGGGATGTAATGATGATTGTACAGAACATGATAAGTTAGTAGGTAAAAAAGATAAAAATACATCAGGTTGTGTAATTTATAGCACAATTTATACAGCAAAAGGAAATATACTTTTCTAAAATCTTTAGGTTTGCTTTATTATATAAGTGAGTTCTCTTTGGAGAACTCACTATTCATTTGAGACAAAAAAAGGAGGTATTCCTAATGATTACAACAGTTGTTATAGATTCAGGTATTAATAAAGAACTGGTAGAATGTTCTACGATAGATATCCTTAATAAAGGATGTTATGATAATTGTGGTCATGGAACAGCATGTGCCATAACGATCAAAAATGTTTGCAAAGAAGTAGAGATTATTTCCATACCTTTGTTAGACGAACATGGAATGGCAAACAGCATGGAATTTGAAGAAGCTTTGCAATCGTGTCTAAGTATTAATTGTGATATCATAAATTTAAGTTTATCTATTCTTGATGAAAATGCAGGGAGGATTAAAGAGATTTGTTGTAAACTAAGAGAACAAGGAAAAGCAATTATCTCTTCTGTAACAAATAGATTGGAAGAGAGTATTCCTGCAATATATAAAGATGTAATTGGTGTAAGAGGGAAATTATTTGATTCGCCAGATATTTATTGGTTTAATGAGAAAAGAAAAATACAAATGATAGCAGATATCACACCAGTATTTACAGATTATTCATTAGGAAGATATTTGATTTTCTCAGGAAATAGTAAAGCAACGGCTGTGGCTAGTGGGCTATTAGCACGTTTTATGATGGAGAACAGAAGAGAGAATATTGATACAATTTTAAGGAAGAATGCAGCAAAAAGTGAGTGGAAAAACTCAGATCTAGTATTCAATCGAAGTGATTTAAAAAAGAGAATGTTAGTAGATGAGCAGCAAGATATAATAATTTCGCTGGTTGAAATGATTAATAATCTTACTGAAATAGATATGAGAGAAATTGGAAGAGATGAGGAGTTGCTAAGTTTAGGAATTATTACACCGTTTACAATAAAAAGAATAATGTCAGATATTAATAGAGTTTTTGGTTTAGATATGAATCTGAAGAACACAACTCCACAAGACTTTCTTACGATAAATAACTTATTATTAGCTATTAGGAGAGTTGGTAATGATAGAACAAATTAAATTATATAAGAATATGTTTAAGTATTCCAAAGGAAATATAGCATGGTATGTGCTTTTGTTTATATGCATGGGATTGAAAACAGCAACATCATTGTTGTCTCCATGGTTATTATCCCAAATTGTTGATGACTCTATTGCGAGTAAAGATATTAGTAGAATTATCATTCTTAGTATACTTTCGGTTGTATTATGTATCATTAGTAGTGCAGTGATTATAGTAGCCCAAGGTATTACTACAAAAATTGAACGTAAAATTACGATAGAGATAAGAGAACAATGTTTAAATAACTTATTGGCTAAAACAGGAGATTTCTATACAAGTGCCAATAGTAGTGATTTATTAACTCTATTTATGCAAGATATTGAAAATGTTTCAAATATGTTATCATCACAAGTTATAAGCATAATTTTTGACATTATTACTGTAGTTGGAATAGCACTATTCTTGTTTTATACCTATTTTAAGCTGTCGCTTATCGTTTTCATTATTCTAGTTATATTAGTGAGGTATCAAAAACGTATTAATAAGAAAATGGAGAGTGTAACCGATGAAAGTAGACTAAGTATCATAAGATTACAAAAACTGATACAAGAGCTAATTTCCAATAGTCTATCTTTTATTGTAGGAAATTTCTGGTGGTATCAAACTGAGAAAATTCGGAAATGTGAACAAGATTTTGCAAAAGTAAAGCTTAAAACTTCTCTTACAATGTCATGCTTTAGTTCAACTGTAAGCATGTTGTCGAGTATCTTATCGGCATTAATTATTGGAGTTGGTGCTATTCGTGTTGTAAATGCCAAGATGAGTGTTGGTACTCTATTAGCGTTTAATGTTTATTCACAAAAATTAATGTCTCCATTAATAGATTTAGCAAATATTAGTATTGATTTGGCAGTAGCGAGAGTATCTTATGATAGAATTCAAAAGTTGCTTGACAATAATAATCAAGTCCAGGCAAATGAGGTTTATAAATCAAAAGGAAGTTGTGAAATTGTATTTGAAAATGTTAGCTTTTCGTATAACAATAGAGAGCAGATTTTGAAAGATATTTCATTTACAATTAAAAAGGGACAAGTACATGCCTTTGCTGGTGAGAGTGGGGGAGGAAAATCTACAATAATAAATTTAATTTTTGGTTTATGGTATTCATCGAATGGAATAATTAAAATAGATGGGAAAAATTTAAAGGACTATTCGTTAACGAGCTACCGGGACAAGGTTAGTATCGTAAGTCAAAATGTTTTCTTATTAGATGATACGATATATAACAATATCACATTGGGGGATGTTTCTCCAGATGATGAAAAAGTAAGATCTGCTTTAAAGAAAGCTAAGATGTGGGATTATGTAAAAGGATTAGAGGAAGGATGGGATAGTAATATTGGAGAAAATGGAATTCGATTATCTGGTGGCGAAAAACAACGTATTGCTATAGCGAGAGCAATTTATAAGAATTCCGATTTACTTATTTTTGATGAGGCAACCTCCATGTTAGATAACGAAACTGAATATTGTATACTACAGGATGCATGTGAAATATTTAAAGGTAAAACTGTGATTATGATAGCACATCGATTATCAACTATAAAAAAGGCAGATTGCATCTCTATATTAAAAAAAGGCCGGATTGTTGAAGAAGGAACCCATGAAGAGCTTTTACAAAAGGGAAATGTTTATTACAAAATGTATCATTATCAACAATAAGATGATTTGCACAATTGATGAAATATTTGCTAGAAAACTTCTGGAGTATCATAAATATCACATTCTGTTACCATTCCTACTGAAAGAAAAGTCTATTTATGATATAATACTGTTGTAAATTACTACATATTAGTTAGGAAGTTGATTATGAAAAATATTTTAGTTGTCGAGGATGATATTCTATTGAATAAGACCTTAGTATACAATTTGAGATTAGAAGGATTCGCAGTAGAATCTTGCTATACCTGTGCTGATGCGAGCAAGCAATTAGCGCAAACTTCTTTTCATTTAATTATATTAGATGTCAATTTGCCAGATGGAAATGGATTTGAATTATGTACAGAAATACGAGAACATGATTTGAAGACCTATATTATCTTTTTAACAGCATGTGATAGAGAAAGTGATATGTTAAAAGGATACGAGGTAGGTGGAACCGATTATATTACAAAGCCATTCTCAGTCGCCGTTTTATGTAGAAAAGTGATTGCAGTTTCCGATGATATGGATCGTAGGAGCATACACCATGAGGTATTTGATGATGGGTATTTAATGGTTGATTTTACAAAACAGGTATCATTTGTAAATGGTAATTTAGTTGAGTTTACTCCAAAGGAGTATCGTATGTTACAAATGTTTGTAGAGAATGCGGGATTTATTTTGACGAAGCGACAAATATTAAATATATTGTGGGAAAGTGATGGCGATTTTGTAGACGATCACACGTTGGCTACCATTATCAGCAGAATTCGTAAAAAGATTGAATCACAAGAACATAAATATATTAAAACAGCGTATGGATTAGGTTATCAGTGGATTGGTGGGACAGAATGTGATTAGGAAGATATCAGTAAGAAAATTTTGTGTTATTATGGGGGTAATATGTTTTTTGTTGTCAATTGTAGTTGTATCTATAATTTATAAATTGACCGAGGAAACAGCAGTATGGCTTTGCGGTGGAGGTTTAAGCTGTCTTTTTTTATGCTATTACATCTTACTTATTGAATTTATGAATCAGAAATTAGCAGATTTTACGTTGCAATTATGTGACATGTTAGATCAAATGATAAATGGAAAATATATAGAAATTAATGGTTGTGATGAGGAAACGTTGCTATCTAGAATTCGTCATAGGTTAAAGAAACTCTATTATGTTATGCAGGATAAGCAGAATGAAGTTGATAAAGAAAAAACAGATTTACAAGTTATGATTTCAGATATTTCGCATCAAACAAAAACTGCTATTACAAATTTGAAAATGCTAAATGATACATTACTTAATAAGAAAAATTCAGACGAAAAGAGAATTGAATTTCTGAATGCAATGGCGGGACAATTAAATAAACTTGAATTTCTTATACAATTTATGGTGAAAATGTCACGGCTTGAAACTGGGGTTATAACTTTGAAATCAAGTGTAAGTCCTATATTAGAAACAATTGCCGCAGCAGCAAACGGAGTATTAGCACTCATTGAGGAAAAGGAATTGGAACTCAATGTGGAGTGTCCAGAGGACTTGTTAGTTAATCATGATTGTCGATGGACAAGTGAAGCAATCTATAATTTGCTAGATAATGCAGTGAAATATACAGCACCAGGAGGGAAAATAGATATATTGGTAAATGAATATGAAATGCATATTGTAATATGTGTAAAAGATACAGGACGAGGAATTCCAGAATGCGAGCAGGCAGCAATTTTTCAAAGATTTTATAGAGAGGCTGCTGTTCATGAAATTAGTGGAATTGGAATTGGTCTTTATCTTACACGTCAAATTGTTAGTATGCAAGGTGGATATGTAAAAGTTGAATCAAAGGTCGGAAAAGGTTCGGCTTTTTCAATTTATTTACCAAAGAATTAAATTATCACTAAATTGTAACAAAGTATTTTAAAAGAAATGTATTAGAAGGACAATTTTGCAACAATTTAATGATATATTATACCTATCGAACAGAAAGGTAGGAAAGATATGAATATATTAGAGATAAGAAATCTAAGCAAAATTTACGGTGTAGAGCCAAATATAATTTGTGCTCTTAACGATGTGAGCCTTTCTATAGAAAAAGGCCAATTTGTTTCTATTGTAGGCTCGTCAGGTTCGGGTAAATCTACATTATTACACATGATGGGAGGATTGGATACACCAACATCTGGAGAAGTGTTTGTAGTTAAACAGGAATTATCAAAGTTGAATGAGGAAAAATTGACAATATTTCGTCGTCGAAATATTGGGTTTGTATTTCAAAATTATAATCTTGTTCCTATTCTTAATGTATATGAAAATATCACATTACCAGTGGAATTAGATGGGGAAACAGTTGATAAAGAATTTATGAACGAAATAGTTTCGGACCTTGGTTTATCCAATAAATTAAATTGTATGCCAAATACTCTTTCTGGTGGACAACAGCAGCGAGTGGCAATTGCTAGAGCTTTAGTTACGAAACCAGCTATAATACTTGCAGATGAACCTACAGGAAATCTTGATAGTAAAACTAGTGCAGATGTTCTTGGAGTGTTGCAGAGGACAAGTAAAAAATTTAGTCAGACCATTGTTATGATTACACATGATACAAAAATTGCTCAATTAGCAGATCGCATCGTGCGTATAGAAGATGGTAGGCTTATGGATTAGGGAGGGGCATACTATGAATTTTCCTTTAGAGAACTTTACAGGTGCTGTACTAAATAAAATTGCTAAACGCTTATTGAAAGCAAAAAAGAATACAATAATAGTACTTGCGATTGTGTTGTCGACATTGTTATTCGCTAGTCTTTTTACGATTGCAATAAGTCTTCAAGAAGCGATGCAAGATAGTGATATGAGAAAAATTGGAACATGTGCACATGCAGGCATAAAGCATATCAGTATAGATGAATATAATACAGTAAAGGTAAATCCAAAGATTAAAGCAAGTGGATATTCAGTTATCATTGGTTCAGCGGTGGGAGAGTGTTTTACAAAAGTACCTACAGAAGTAAGATGGGCTAATGATACTTATTCAAAATGGACATTTAATTATCCTAGTCAGGGGCATTTACCAGAGAAAGATAACGAATTGGCAACAAGCAAAATTGTTTTGGAAGCAATGGGAGCAGATGCAAAACTAGGTCAAGAAATAGAACTTTCGTATCTAAAAGATGATGAAATGCAATCAGATAAGTTTACATTATGTGGAATATGGGATGGCGATCTTGTTTCCTATCGACAAACTATTTTGCTGGCTAAAGGTTATATGAGTAAAAATGCACCAGCTGTACATGGAAAAACAGATGAGGATATTGAGGATTCTACTGGTTATGTAGATTGTATCTTTAAATTTCCAACAGCATGGAATATAGAAAAGAAGACAAAAAAGCTAGTCGATAGCTGTGATTTAAGTGGTAGAGCGAGCATAAATACTGCGTATGGGACTACAAATATAAACCTATCAAGCTGCATCTTTATATTGATAGCAGTATTTGTTATTTTATTTGCAGGATATTTATTAATATATAATGTATTCTACATTTCAATAGCGCAGGACATAGGCTTTTATGGAATACTGAAAACATTAGGTACTACCATGAAACAAATTAAAAAGATTGTTTACAAGAAAGCTTCTTATTTGTCTGTAATTGGTATACCACTTGGATTAATATTAGGATGGATTATAGGGCGGTTATTGTTGCCGTTTATTGTTAATTTATTAGGGGAAGATATGCATGTTATAACAACAGGCAATCCAATAATATTTATAATATCAACTATATTAACACTAATAACAGTATATTTAAGCTGTCGTAAACCAGCTAAAATAGCTTCTAAAATATCTCCCATTGAAGCATTAAGATATATTGATAAATCTCCAGAGAGTGGAAAGAAGAATAAGCGAAAAAAACGAATAAGTTGTCTGATGCTGGCACGAGAAAATTTAACAAGAAATAGAAAAAAGGTAGTTATTGTAACGTTATCATTTTCATTAAGTATTGTTCTGTTAAATAGTGTTTACACTTATATTAATTCGTTTGACTTTGATAAGTTTGTTTCAGACATTAGCCTAACAGACTTTACTATTTCTAATGTTTCTATTATTAAGAGTAATAGTCCTTTTAATACATCCGATGTGAGTAAAGAATTTACATCAATAGTAGAAGAACTTGATGGATTAAAAGATAATGGAAATATATATTTATATTCCAATATGCAACCTTTTGATGAAGTAAGTTTAGGAAGGCTGAAAAAACTTGGAGAAAAATCACCTAAAATAAAAGCTGAATATGAAAATTATAAGGTAAGAGGAAATCAAGGTGTTAATATTTATGGTTTGGATGATTTCCCAGCAGAATATTTGCAGCTTATTGAAGGGGATATGGATATTGAAAAATGGAAATCTGGTAAAGGCATATATGTAACGCAATTAGAAATGCTTGAAAATGGGAAAAATACATTATACCACCGAGGTGATAAGGTGTCTATATCTTGCAGTGATGGAACAGAAAACTCATATGAAGTACTAGCTGTTGTAAAAATACCAGATGCATTTAAATCTCCTTTAAGCATTGATATGGGATTAAATTATATTTTACCTTCAAGTGAAATACTCAATAAAGTTTGTACGAAAGATTATTTGCCAATGACTACAATTTTTAATGTTGAGGATTCCTATATAAATAGTACTGAAAATTGGTTGAAAATTTATACATCTAACGTAGATTCAACGTTAGATTATTGGTCGAAAAAAACATTACGACATACATTTCAAGGAATGATTAGTATGTATACATTTGTTGGGGGAACATTATGTGGTGTTCTGGCATTAATTGGTATATTAAACTTTATTAATTCAATGACAACATCGGTACTTTCTAGACATAAAGAAATCGCAATGCTGCAGTCTGTAGGCATGACAGGAAAACAATTGAAGAAGATGCTCATTTATGAGGGAATTGGATATTCCATTTTGGGCATTTTATGTTCTCTAGTTTTATCTGTTTTGGCAGATTGTACAATTGTTAAAATGCTAGGAGCAGAGCTAACATACTTTACATGGCATTTTACAGTACTTCCAGTTGTACTTTGTATTATCCCATTGGCAATTATTTCTGTTGCTATTCCTTATAAATGTTATAAGAGCGTAATTAAGAAAACAGTAGTAGAACGGTTATGTGAAAAAGAATAAATTGTAGTTTGAAGCAGCTTGATTATGTATATCACCTTCTTATTTATAAGAAGGTGACTTGTATGTACGTTCTTATGGTTTAGTGAAAAGATGAAATTTGAATGCAGCTGGAAAAAAGGAGTTGTATAATGCAGAAAATAGCTATATGTGATAAGAAAGATGCGATAAGTGAAATAAGTAAAAACATTATGACAATCAGAAATAAAAATGATATTAATTTTGAGTTTGAAGGTTTTTGTAGCGAAAAAGAACTCATAGAGTCTTTACGAGAAGGAGATTGTTATGATATAACTTTTTTGGAAATAGAAATAGTGGAAATGGATGTAATAGAATATATAAAAAAATTAGAGAGTATAATGAATATATACTTGTCATAATTATTACATGTAACAGGAATTTTATGCAAAAATCGTTTGAAGCCAGGCCATTTCGCTATTTGCTTAAACCGACAAGTTTTGAAGAATTTGAGAATGCATTTTTATCAGCATATAAATATGTATTAAACATGACGAGAAAATATATTGAATATCAATACAAAAAGAAGTTTTATAAGATTCCAATACAAAATGTTTTATACTTTGAAAGCCGAAAACGGAAAATTATGATTGTAACCCCTAATTTTATTGGAACCATGTATGCCAAATTGAGTGAAATGGAAGATGTCTTGAAACAAAATGTGGAATATTTTGTGCGAGTCCATCAATCATTCCTTGTTAATTATTTGCATATACAGGTTCATGCCAATCAATATATTATCATGGATAATGGAATAGTTATTCCAATTAGTGAGGAAAAAAGAAAAAGTGTTAGAAAGGATTTGCAGAATTCAAAAGATGTGGTTTATATCAATTAGAGTTTTTAAAGTAGGCTGAAAAATTGTAAGGGGGTAGATATAGTGCTCTTCCAATATCAGAAAATGCAACTCAACAGCAACTGCAGTTCATGTTCAGGCTGAAGTTACTGTTGTAAAAGTTGGTTAGATTTGAAATGCTTGAGACTATACGCATAGGCGACATCCTATTGATGATTTGTTTTTATAGTAAAAAATGCACAATTGCTCCCAGTCCCCAATGAATCAGATTAAATACCAGTCCCAGGCAAAGAGTATACATAAAAAAAGAAGAACCTTTCGCAAGTCCTGTGATTACTGGTACAGCGATAGAAGGTAAATAGGATATTGCGTAGCCAAAGACTACTAAGACCATTGCGAACACGATAAATCCTCTACCAGCATTTTTTACGTCAGCAGCAGATAGGATGCATTCATTGGCAATGGGAATAGCAAGAATTAGGAACAGATAGAAGTTCCATTCTTCCAGCATTTCAAACTGAAAACTGCCAAAGAACTCTTGTAGTACGGTTCCCATAACTCCTATAAAATTTCCCTGTTCCAGCGTTATCGTTTGAGTGAACACATTTCTCATTCCCCCATACAATTCAGGCATAAGAAAATACATAAGCACCATAATGACAAAAGGACAGAAGAGCATGGGACCAATCCCAGAGAAAAAGCAAGAGATACTTCCTAGTAAACCTTTACGTGGTGAAAACTCCACGTATCCACCGCCACTGTTTCGGAGTCTAGCATTTATCTTAGGAAATAGTTTCACTCTCTTGATTTTTGATCCAGTCAGTACCGCAAATATCAGATGCCCAAGTTCGTGTACTGGAGTTCCAATGAACCTGGGGACAAAAGCATAGGTGCCAAACTTAGAACTTAAATTGTTCCACCCGCTTTTCACAAGAAAATAAAAACCGAACCCAAATCCGATTAAGAGCGATAAAATTAGACCTAAGTAGAAACAATATGTGATAAAATATTCGTTCATTCTTCTTCACCTTTCTTTTTCTGACTTTAGTATATAATAAAACGAACAAAAGTTCTATATTTTTTTTCCAAAAAACCTCTTGCGAAACGCCGAAATAAGGACTAGACTATTAATTAGAAACATATACGAGCACAACCCAGTTAGTATAGTGAAGTCGGGTATAAAAACTCAATTACAAGAAAGAAGGAATCAAGATGATGCGGGAATATGTTTTTGACAAAAAGATTGATGAAAAAGTGAAAGAATCTATTTTAAATGATGCAAAGGAAGTTGCACATATTGAACACGTAGAAATAACAGATGATATGAAGCATGTAATTGTAGGTGCACCAGAAGAAGAGTATCCAGTTGTGGTGACGCGAATCTTAAACATTTACTGCAAGTATTCAAAAGGAAATTTGATTTCATTTACAAGATTCGTTTAGGATCACAAAAAACAACGTGTAACGCAAGTAAATAGAAATGAAAAGACGCGATAAGTTTAGACTGTCGCGTTTTTTGTTTCTGACCAGGAAAGAGAAATATTTGCGATATTGGAAAAATGATTTGGTTATGATACAATAGGAAAAAAGTATTGGGGTATTATCATGAAACAAAACATAATTAACTTCTGCCATTCGATTGGGTTAGACACAGTTGGAATGATTTCCTGCAGGCGGTTCGACGAACTGCAGGATTTCTTACTTAATAGGCAGAAGAAGAATGTACAGAATGAATTTGAAGAAAATGATATTGAAAAGCGTATCAATCCAATGCATTATATGGAAGATGCAAAAACCATAATCTCGATTGCATTTCCGTACTATAACAGTGACAACACATCAGAGAATGGCTTTTCTATTTATACGAAACGATATGATTATCATAGAGTGGTGCGAAAGTACTTAGATAAAATCTGTGTATATATTGAGAGTCTAGGAGGTAAGGCAATTCCGTTGGTTGATAGTAATACTTTGCCAGAGCGCTATATTGCCTATCTTGCTGGAATTGGTTTTATTGGGCGAAATAATATGTTAATAACAAAAAAGTACGGTTCTTATGTTTTCTTAGGTGAAATTATAACGGATTTGTACATTGCTTGTAAGGACTGTCGAACATTTAGTCAGATAAAAGAATATGAGGAGTGCGGGAATTGTCGGATTTGTTACGGAGAATGCCCAAGTAAATCCATTAACAGGAATAAGATTAATCCAAATATTTGTTTATCATATATTACACAAAAGAAAGAAATTAGTGATAAGGAAATTAAATTGTTGAAAGGGAACGTATTTGGATGTGATTTCTGTCAGCTAAAATGTCCTTATAACGAAAGAGCAGAACAAAGTGGTATTGTGGAATTTGGTGAATTAGATTATATGAATGGAGAAATCAAACAATTTGCCCAGATGGATAATAAATTCTTTAAAGAGAAGGTAAGTATGACCTCTTGCGGCTGGCGAGGGAAAAATGTAATCAAACGGAATGCGTTGATTCACATGGAGAGAAATGGAGAAGATATCTCAAACTTAAAAGGAGATTCGCCGTATATTAATGAATATATTGAGCGTTTAAACTCAAAAAAGTAAGAAATGTGATAAGATTTGCAGTTTTCTAGTCTAGTAAGATAAATGTAACAAAATATACAGCCTAGAAAACTGCAATTAGGCAGAGAACTAATTCTCATTACACTAAGAAAGTTTATTTTCCTCGAAATGACTGCTCACAATACACACATCGATATATTCCTTTTTCCTTGTTGGTAAGTTTAAATCGATGTGGCAGTTCCTGTTCAACGGAAGTAATACATCTAGGATTTTTGCATTTAATAATGTTCTTAACTTCTTTTGGAAGATTCAAATGTCTTTTCTCTACTATACGGCCATCGTTGATGATATTGATTGTAATATTCGGATCTAGAACTCCAATCATATCTAAATCAATGTTAATTGGACCTTCAATTTTAATCATATCTTTTTTACCCATGCAGTTGCTTTTGGCATTTTTAATAATTGCAACAGAGCAGTCCATATGTTCAAGGTCTAAATAATTATAGATTTCCATACTTTTTCCCGCTTCAATATGGTCGATTACAACACCTGAATTTAATCCACTGATATTTAGCATGATTCGTTCTCCTCCAATAATTTTTTAATTAAAGCCATTCGTACATATACACCGTATTGAACTTGTTTGAAATACACTGCTCTTGGATCAGCGTCTACCTCAACAGAAATCTCGTTGACACGTGGCAGTGGATGTAATACAAGCATATCTTTGTTGGCGTAAGTCATTTTTTGTTTATCTAAAATATAACTGTCTTTTAAACGAATATAATCTTCTTCGTTAAAGAAACGCTCTTTTTGTACACGAGTCATATAAAGAATATCGAGCTTTGGTAAGGCTTCCTCCAGGTTACGTGTTTCTTCATATGGAATGTTGTGTTCGTCAAGAACTTCTTCCCGCAGGTATTCTGGAATTCGTAATTCGTTTGGTGAAATCATGATGAATTTTACATTTGGGTAACGGACCATTGCATTGATTAAGGAATGTACAGTACGGCCAAATTTTAAATCACCACAAAACCCAATTGTCAGGTTGTCGAGCCTGCCCTTTAGATTTTTGATTGTCAGTAAATCGGTTAATGTCTGGGTTGGATGATTGTGACCACCATCTCCGGCATTGATTACTGGAATGGAAGAATACTGTGCTGCAACATAAGGTGCTCCTTCTTTTGGATGTCTCATAGCGCAGATATCAGCATAACAGGAGATAACACGAATGGTATCAGCTACGCTTTCTCCTTTTGCAGCAGAACTGGAATCGGCAGAAGAAAAACCAAGTACACTCCCTCCCATGTTGAGCATTGCTGCTTCAAAACTTAGGCGGGTTCTTGTACTTGGTTCATAAAATAAAGTCGCTAATTTTTTCCCTTTGCATGCATCTGAAAACTTCTTGGGATCTTTAATAATTTCTTCAGCGGTTTCCAATATTTCATTAAGTTCTTCTAGAGATAAATCTAATGGACTTATAATATGTTTCATAAATACCTCCAATGTTATGTTCGTAGACTCAGTTATTTTTTTCCGTACTATTGTAATACAAGTAGGTAAAAATTACAAGTAGCGATTGTAGAAGAAAAAAGGTGAATAGATAAATACCACAAAAACAAAATAAGATTATCCATAGTATTCCCAAAGCATTTCGTATATAATTAACGTACTAAATTCAATTAGAAAGGTAGTGACATCATGAGTTTTAAAAAAGACTTTGTATGGGGAGCAGCAACAGCATCTTACCAGATTGAAGGGGCAGCATTGGAAGATGGAAAGGGGCTTTCTGTATGGGATGTGTTAAGCCACAAAGAAGGATTTGTAAGGGATGACCACAACGGAGATGTGGCATGCGATCATTATCATAGATTCAAAGAAGATGTAGAGCTTATGAAGCAGATGGGATTAAAAGCATACCGTTTTTCTATCAGTTGGCCAAGAGTATTGCCAAATGGTATTGGCGAAATCAATGAAAAAGGATTAGATTTTTACGATAAGCTGGTAGATGAATTATTAGCAAATGGAATTGAACCGTATGTTACATTGTTCCATTGGGATTTTCCGAATGCGTTGTTCTTAAAAGGTGACTTTATGAATCCAGACAGTTCTGACTGGTTTGCAGAATACACTAAAGTTGTAGTAGACCGTTTGTCAGACCGTGTATCAAACTGGATGACATTAAATGAGCCACAGTGCTATGTGGGATTAGGACATCAGTTGGGAGAACACGCTCCAGGACTTAAGATGGCTGAACCTTATTTGTTCCAAATTATACATAATATGTTGCTGGCACACGGTAAGGCAGTACAAGTGATTCGAAAATATGCAAAGAAAAAACCTGTTATTGGCTATGCACCAGTACTTGGTTACATTGCACCAAGAACCAATTCACCAGAAGATATCGCATTAGCGAAAGAACTGATGTTTTCCTGCCAAGATGATTTTTGCTTTTCAGAACCTTGGTGGAACATGCCTATATATAAAGGATGCTATCCAGAAGATGGATTAAAATTATGGGAAAAGTGGCTTCCTAAGATTGGACAGAATGACATGAAAACCATTCACCAGCCACTTGATTTCTTTGGGTTTAATTTTTACCGAAGTCCTTTAAGCGCTGGCTATGTAGATGGAAAACCAGACCTTAAAGTGGTTCACCAGACTGGACATCCACAAACTGCTTTTGACTGGGAAGTAACCCCAGAAGGATTCTATCATATGGCAAAGGCATTGTATGAACGTTATCAATTGCCACTTTTAATCACGGAAAATGGACTTGCCAATCAAGATTGGGTTAGCTTAGATGGAAAAGTACATGATCCTCAAAGAATTGACTTCTTAACACGTTATCTGCTCGCACTTAGAAAGGCTGCTTCTGAAGGTGTAGATGTTAAGGGATATATGCACTGGTCTTTAATGGATAATTTTGAGTGGGCAGCAGGATATAACAAACGTTTTGGTATGATTTATGTGGATTATGAGACACAGGAGAGAATTCTTAAGGATTCGGCTTACTGGTATAAGAAAGTAATTGAGACAAACGGAGAGAGTTTGTAATTATACATTTTAGATGAAAGAGTTCAGAATAGATTTAAGTATTCTGAACTCTTTTTAACTTGCAATCTTACATCATACTCTTTATAATAAAAGGAAATACGTTTATACATAGTACAGGAGGAAAAACATGATTCAGTTATACGAAAAAGGTGCATATTTATTAAATGGCACTGAATTAATTCAAGAAAACGATGAAACAAAAGCCATACTGGAACAACGTTTAGGCGGACAGGCTGTTGACAAAAATGAAGCCAAAAAAGGAACTATGGCTTATGAAATTTTAGAAAAACATAATACATCCGGTTCCATGGATAAATTAAAAATCAAATTCGATAAATTAACATCTCACGATATTACATTCGTAGGAATTATTCAGACTGCAAGGGCTTCAGGTCTTGAAAAGTTCCCTATCCCTTATGTACTTACAAACTGCCATAACAGCTTATGTGCCGTTGGTGGTACAATCAACGAAGACGATCATATGTTTGGCTTAAGCTGTGCAAAGAAATACGGCGGAATCTACGTTCCACCACATCAAGCAGTCATTCATCAATTCGCAAGAGAGATGCTTGCAGAAGGCGGAAAAATGATTCTAGGTTCTGACAGTCATACACGTTATGGCGCATTAGGAACAATGGCTATCGGTGAAGGTGGCCCTGAACTTGTAAAACAGTTATTAGAGAAAACGTATGATATTAACATGCCAGGTGTTGTAGGAGTATATCTTACAGGAACACCACAAAAAGGTGTAGGTCCTCAGGATATTGCCTTAGCAATCATTGGCGCAGTATTTGCCAATGGCTATGTTAACAACAAAGTAATGGAATTCATCGGGGATGGTATTGAGAACTTAAGCGTTGATTATCGTATCGGAATCGATGTAATGACTACGGAAACAACATGTCTGTCTTCAATCTGGAAGACTGATAGTAAAGTAAAAGAGTTCTATGATATACATAAACGTCCAGAAGGATTTAAGGAATTAGCACCTAAGTCAGTTGCTTATTATGACGGTTTAATTTATGTAGATCTTTCAACCATTAAACCAATGATCGCGATGCCATTCCATCCAAGTAACGTTTACACAATTGAAGACTTAAACGCAAACTTAATGGACATTTTAGATGATGTTGAAAAGAGAGCATTAGTAAGCTTAGATAATAACAAAGTAAAATACACATTAAAGGATAAAGTTCGTAACGGTAAACTTTATGTAGAACAAGGTGTAATTGCAGGATGTGCTGGTGGTGGATTTGAAAATATCTGTGATGCTGCCGATATCTTACGTGGAAAAACAATCGGTAGTGACGAATTCTCCTTAAGCGTATATCCAGCCAGCCAGCCAGTCTTTATGGAATTAGTGAAGAATGGTTCTGTTGCTGACCTTATGGCAACAGGTGCAACAATCCGTACAGCGTTCTGTGGCCCTTGCTTTGGTGCTGGTGATGTTCCAGCTAACAATGGATTAAGTATCCGTCATTCAACTAGAAACTTCCCTAACAGAGAAGGCTCTAAGATTACCAACGGTCAGATTGCTTCCGTTGCACTTATGGATGCACGTTCTATCGCAGCGACAGCAGCAAACAAAGGTTATTTAACAGCAGCAACAGATGTAGATGTAGAATTTACAAAACCAAAATATTTCTTCGATAGTTCTATTTATGACAACCGCGTATACAATGGATTAGGAAAAGCAGATCCAAACGTTGAAGTAAAATTTGGTCCAAACATCGTAGACTGGCCAGCAATGTCAAGCTTAACCGATCATTTAGTATTAAAGGTTGCATCTGTTATCCACGACCCAGTAACTACAACAGATGAGTTAATTCCTTCCGGTGAAACATCTTCCTTCCGTTCCAATCCTTTAGGATTAGCTGAATTTACATTGTCAAGAAAAGATCCTGAGTATGTTGGTCGTGCAAAACAGATCCAGTTATCTGAAAAAGCACGTACTGCTAATGAAGATATGTATGCTGCCAATGCAGAACTTAAGAATGTATTCGAAACAATCAACAAAGAGTTTACTGTAGATCCAACTCAAACAGAGGTTGGAAGTATGATTTATGCAGTAAAACCAGGTGATGGTTCTGCACGTGAACAGGCTGCAAGCTGCCAGAAAGTATTAGGTGGTCTAGCAAATGTGGCAAGAGAATATGCAACAAAGAGATATCGTTCTAACTTAATTAACTGGGGTATGTTACCATTCCTATTCGATGGAGAGTTACCATTCGAGTTAAATGACTACATTTTTGTGAAAGATATTAAGAAAGCAATTGCTGAAAAACAAAGTGTAATGAAAGCTTATGTTGTAAAAGATAAACTTATCGAGTTCGACTTGCGTTTAGGTGAGTTGACAGATGACGAAAGAGAAATTATACTTAAAGGCTGTCTCATAAATTATTATAGAGGTTAGTAGGAGGTATTTCTCATGCCAGAATTTCGTAACAATGGTCCATTAGAGGAATTCAAAGACACAATTAATAAGAATTCAAAAGATCACACATATGAATTTGATCCAGAGGATATTAGAAGAAATAGTGCATTGGCAGCAGCGTGCTATATTCCAGTGTTATTTATTTTACCTTTCTTCTTGAGACCAGATTCAAGATTTGCAAAGTTTCATGCAAATCAGGGAATCTTGGTATTGATACTTGATGTGGTACTTGGCGCTGCAGGCAAATGTGTATCCTTTATTCCTATAGTTCCATTTATCTTTAGTGCAGCTACTGGAATTATAACGTTTGCGTATTTTCTATATGGATTTATTAATGCGTTAAATGGTAAGGCAAAAGAAGTTCCGTTCTTTGGCGGGATTCGGTTAATTAAATATTAATTTCACCAAATAGAAAAAGCCTCTGTTGGTTTTGTACAACCATACAAGAGGCTTTTCCTATTTATTCTTCAATATCAATCGCATCTACCGGGCAAGAATCTCTCGCCTCTTTCGCAGTTTCTTGTAATTCTTCAGGAATTTCATCTACGATAGGCTCTGATTTGTCATCATCATTGAATTGATAAACATCAGGACACATAGAAATACACACTCCACATGAAATACATGTATCTTGATCTACACTAGTTTTCATAATTACCTCCATTATAATTGTAAGATTCTTTTGTTATCATTTCCATGTTGAAAATAAATATTCACCATTTTTATTCGAATACATATAATATAACAATACCAAACTTATAAGGGTGATCGAATGCCGTATCGCATCATTATAGACGCTGGACATGGAGGATTTGACAACGGGGCTGTGTTTAGAGGCAGAAAGGAAAAAGACGACAGCTTGCGATTAGCATTAGAAGTCGGTGATAGGCTTGTTCAAAATGGAATGCAGGTTGCCTACACAAGAACGACGGATACATACCGAAATGCCAATGAGAGAATACATATCGCAAATCATTCAGATGGTGATGTATTTATAAGTCTGCACCGTAATGCAAGTCCCTATCCAAACACATATCGCGGTGTAGAAACATTGATTTTTAATAGTGGAGATAAGAAGGAAGTTTATGCAAATAATATAAATAAAGCTCTAAGCGATGTGGGATTTCGTAACTTAGGAATAAACCTTCGTCAAGATCTTGCTATTCTAAAGTATACGAGTATGCCAGCATTAGTGGTGGAAGTTGGTTTTATTCATTCAAACTGTGATAATGATTTATTTGATGACTATTTTGAGGAAGTGGCATCCGCTATTGTTCTAGGTATTTTATTGTCCGTTGACGAAAATGTTTCGGTATCTCAGGTGTAACTACATAGGGAACTATCATTTAGCCGCATCGAGGAAAAAAGGGTTGCTTCTTCTATCTTTACTTTATATAATGACAGATAAGTTTAAAAATTATAGAAGGAGAAGATAGATGAAGCGCTATTCAATTGTAGAATATACCCACGATTTCTTTCGGAACTGGTTATATGAGGGTGGGCTTTATATAGATGCAACAGTTGGCAATGGATATGATACCGAATACTTGTGTAAAGGTGCCGGGACAAGTGGAAAAGTAATTGGCTTTGATATTCAGAATCTTGCAATTGAGCATACAAAAGAAAGACTCATGATGGCAGATGTATGGGAACGCTGTCAGCTTGTTTTAGAGGGGCATCAAAATCTCAATAACTATGTAGAAGAAAATTCTGTTGACGGAATTATGTTTAATTTTGGCTATTTGCCAGGAGGAGACCATGCCTGTATGACTCGTGGCGAGACAAGTATAGAAGCTATTGCAAAGGGACTTGCAGCTTTAAAACCAGGTGGTATTATGAGTATGTGTATCTATAGTGGACAAGATACAGGATTTGAGGAGAAAGATGCAATTCTTAAGTATCTGCAAACAGTCGATCAGAAAAAATACGTGATTATTAAAAGTGAATTTTATAATCGTCCTAATAATCCACCGATCCCTGTATTTATTATAAAACAATAGGATACAAAATATTATGTTTTACTTGCGGCTAGTCATTAATTCATATAGAATGGTAATAGTAAGTAATACATAATAAATGGCGAAAGAGAGGCAGTATTATGGCATTAAGAATTGATGGAAAAAAAATTTCCTTAGAGATGAAGGATGAATTAAAAGAAAAGGTTGCAAAAATGAAAGAGGAAGGCGTAGAAATTACCCTTGCTGTAATTCAAGTCGGAAATGATCCTGCGTCTACCGTATATGTAGGAAATAAAAAGAAAGCCTGTGAATATATCGGTATTCGTTCTTTATCGTATGAACTTCCAGAAGAAACCACAGAAAAAGAATTGCTTGAATTAGTAGAATCCTTAAATGTTCGTGATGACGTAAACGGTATCTTAGTACAGCTTCCATTACCAAAACATATTGACGAAAACAAAGTTATTAATACAATTTCAGCGAAAAAAGATGTAGATGGATTCCATCCACAGAGCGTAGGTGCTTTAAGTATTGGACAAAAAGGATTTGTATCTTGTACCCCAGCAGGAATTATTCAGTTATTAAAACGTTCCAATATCGAAATCGAAGGGAAAGAATGCGTAGTAGTAGGACGTAGCAATATTGTAGGAAAGCCTATGGCACTTTTACTGTTAAGAGAAAATGGAACGGTAACAGTATGTCATTCCAGAACAAAAGACTTAAAAGAAATTACAAAACGTGCTGACATCCTGGTTGTTGCATTAGGTAAGCCTAAATTTATTACAAGAGAGTATGTAAAAGAAGGTGCTGTTGTAATTGATGTTGGTATTCATCGTAATGAAAATAACAAATTATGTGGAGATGTTGATTTTGACGATGTAGAACCAATCTGCAGTGCTATCACCCCTGTTCCAGGAGGAGTTGGACCAATGACAATTACCATGCTAATGAATAATTGCGTTGAGTCTGTAGAAATTCAGAAATAGATAATGATTCAATCACCATTAAAAGTTTGCATGCTCCACACTATTTTTATGCAAATGAAAAATTATGTTTATGTAGGAATTGATCCTGAGACAAGAAAAGCATTTGTAGTTGACCCAGCGTGGGATATGGGGAAAATTGAACGATGCTTAGAACAGGAAAATGCAATATTGGATAAAGTGCTCCTTACACATTCTCATATGGATCACGTCAATCTGGCTAATCAGCTTGCAAAAAAATACAACGTTCCCGTCTATATGTCCAAAGAGGAAATAGATTATTATAAGTTTCGGTGTGCCAATTTGCACAGTTTTCGTGACGAAGAAACCATTACAGTAGGAACTAAGAAGATTCGTTGTCTAGTAACACCAGGACACACAAAAGGCGGAACATGTTACTTAGTAGAGAAACATGCTTTTACAGGAGATACCCTTTTTATAGAAGGATGCGGAATGTGTAAAATTCCTGGTGGTTCGGCATCAGAAATGTTTTATAGTGTACAGAGGCTGAAAAAGGAGTTTACAGACGAAACGTTAATATATCCAGGACATCGATATTACGATATGCCAGGGCAGACTATGGAATATGTGAAAGAACATAATATTTATCTAGTAATGAATGATAAAGAGAGGTTTATCGATTTTCGAAACCGTAAAAGAATAAAAGGACTGTTTTCCTTTAAATAAAAGCGATGAAAAAATTTTTTCATCGCTTTTATTTAACCTTATATTACTATAAAAACGTCAATTTGTAAAAGTTACTTTACACATTTTGCGACTCCCTCTATTTCTATCAAGATAATTATGTGAAATACATTACCCCAGACTCAGGAAATCTTTTATCTCTATAAAAATGAATCCCTAGATGATGTTTCCAACGATGAATTTTGAAATGGAAGAATTATTGCCTATTAATATCCCCAGTGTGGTACTTCGGTATAATGCTAAGAAAAAATTAGGTAAGGATAAGATTAGTTTAAAGGAATGAACAGACATGGAAGATTGGCTTGTGGAGCGGGTGTATGGAAATCACTAGACATATGTAGTGAGAAACTTTGGAATCAAATGCGGGTAGAATAAGATTGGGTGGTATGTTACAATACTTATTATCTTATTGATTGAAGGAGAACATGATCATGAAATGGATGATTGCATCAGACATACATGGGTCTGCGTATTACTGTAGAAAATTATTGAAACGTTTTGAGGAAGAACAGGCAGATCGTATTATTTTACTTGGAGACCTCTTATACCATGGTCCACGTAATGATTTGCCAAAAGAGTATAATCCAAAGGCTGTGATTGAAATGCTGAATGGACAGAAGGAAAATCTTCTTTGTGTCAGGGGAAACTGTGAAGCGGAAGTGGACCAGATGGTGTTACAATTTCCAGTGCTTGCGGATTATGGGGTTTTATATATAGACGGACATACGATGTTTGCTACACATGGGCATTATTTTAATAAAGAAAATATGCCGCCTTTAAAGACAGGTGATATTCTTTTACATGGTCATACGCATGTGCAGGCACTTGAGGATAATGGGGAATATTATTATATCAACCCAGGCTCGGTTTCGATTCCGAAGAATGGGAATGAGCATAGTTATATGGTGTATGAGGATCATAAGTTTGTGCTTAAGAATTTGGATGGGACGGAAATAGGCTGCCTGGAGTTAGGTTAATATTGTGAATTGAAGAAGACGTGTTAAAACTGGAAGCATTCTGGTTTGGCGCGTCTTTTTTGCTGTATAGGAGGCAGAAAAAATAAAAAAAATTAGCACTCACCTATTGACAGTGCTAATAATAGGTGTTATAGTACATATATAACAAAGAGAACAACAAAAGCAATACAAAATATCGAACAATTGCTTTGCTGGTATCAGTTAAATATTTCAGGAATAGGAGGAATGATTTATGACGATGCCAAGTTTCTCAAAACCAAATTTATTAAGAACCAATTATTCAAAACCAAGAACAGGATTCCAAGACATGTTCCCATTTGGAAAACACTATATTATGCGAAGCGATGTCAAAGAAACTGATACTATGTATCAGCTCGACGTTGACTTGCCGGGATTCCAGAAAGAAAATATTAAAGCTTATGTAAAAGATGGATATCTAATCATTGAAGCAAGCAAAGAGCAGGAAAAAGGTAAGGAATCCAAGCAGTATATTCGAAAAGAACGTTACGAAGGAACCTATCGACGTACATTCTATGTAGGTTCAACAGTCCGTCAGGAGGATGTGAAAGCGTCCTATAAACATGGAGTATTGCATTTGCAAATTCCGAAAAAAGCTTTAGAAGAAGTAAAACCAGATATGATAGCCATAAATTAATATATTAATATATTAATTTATTAATTTA
>ERZ808278.486-NODE-486-length-25614-cov-28.565985_pt1 | contig 25614 bp, 20 predicted proteins | sample MGYA00521239_ERZ808278 | MGnify/ENA primary metagenome ERZ808278 (study PRJEB31516, sample SAMN03275600) | gut metagenome | biome: mammalia-associated habitat; material: feces | host: Papio cynocephalus | place: Kenya | collected 2012-07-17 ... | reverse complement strand
CGATGGCAACTGGGACAGCCTCAGCTCCGACATCAACTTCGACAAGCGTCTCGCAAGATGTATCGGCGTGGATATCCGTTATGTGCTCTACCTCATGGACAAGTGGGGACATGCAGACCGTCTCTTGAAAGAGATTAATGCTAAATAAAGGAATCAGTCACAGACAACACTGATTATCTGTGCTATTTATGAGTAGGAGGTAAACACGGAAATCTGTGTTTATCTCCTATTTTTGTGTTTGCCTTACTTAAGAATGCAGTTTTTATGAATCTAAAGTTACATTTCGCATAAAGTATGTTAAAAGATTAAACATAAAAGTACACTTTTTATCTAAAGATACTATATTTGCAACATCTAACCAAACATAATATCATATGAAACAACTATTTATTATTTTTATTGCAACATGCTTCATAGCATGTACTGCCGACGAAGATGAATCTTTCAAAATGTCTTCATGTGAAACTTCTGTTGTAAAAGAAACTCAAGAAGATGCACAAGAGGTTGCCAATCAAGTAAATCAATTTATACTTGATAAGTTTAGTACCAACACTAGAGGTGTAGATGGAGAAGAACTTTATCCCGATTTTTATGGTGGCTCTGTTGTAAATGAAGATGGTTCATTAACCATACTCATTCCAGGAGACTCTGCAAGTTCCGTAAATGCTATAAAGAGCATAACTAACAGTAAGTTGTTACGCTTTAAAAAATGCCAATATTCTTTTCAAACATTAAATAACATCATGACTTTTTTGAATAAAAATATCATGAAAGTTCCAACCATGCTAAAAGGAGAAATTGCCGGATTTGGAATTAACGAACAAGAAAATAAAATAGAAATATGGCTTGTACATAAGAATGATTTTATTATTTCTTTATTCAAATCATTCTTCAAACATCCTGCTATTATTTTTAGAGAAACTGGTAAAATAACAGAAGCAGCATCTGATAAGATTTATATTTGTCCAGGCTATAAATTAGGGCTTGATTTAACAAACCCAAATAAATATGGTAGTTTTGGCTTCAGTGCAAGAGAACTTGATGGAGAGCGACGCGTTGGCATGGTTACTGCAGGGCATGTTGTAAGCGTTGTCAATCGCAATACTTTCTATGGAGATGACATTTTCGGAAACAGTAGTAAAGTTATATACGGTGGAACGGTAGATGCAGCATTTGTTCCTCGTATCTTGACATCTTTTGTACCATCAAATGCAATAAATGGGGACTACAAGGCAGTTTTATCAAAAACAACAAGTTTGCCTGGCGTAGGAACGTTTGTCAATAAGTGGGGGGCTTGCACAGGTCATTCTGGTGGTAAAATAACAACTACAAAATTCTCAAAAGTTGATGAGAATGGCAATGATATTATCACAGATTTAACAGTGGCTTCTACACCATGTGATCATGGTGATAGTGGTGGCATCGTATACACATATATTTCTAGTAAAAATACAAGACTTACCGTAGGCATTATTCATGGATTTACGGTGAAAGATACCCTCACCGTATTCTCTAAAGCAAATAATGTATTAAAAGAATTAAACATAGAAAGATATTAACATGAAGAATTTAATATTCTTTTTTGTCTTTTTCTGCTTTTGTGCATGTATCTGCACAAAAGCAGAAAAAGACTGCGAAATACGAAAAGTAACTAAAACTACAAATGAAGCTCAAAAGGACAGTACAATACATTTACAATTATTATTGGAAAATAATATTGTACAGTCACAAGATAGTACTATATATTACAGTGTAGTAAATAACACCCCCAATCTTTACGCTACAGGTACAGACTTTTATATAGAACGACTAGAGAATGGAAAATGGATTCCCTTAAAATATAAAGCAAATTCCTGGGAGGCTATTTCGTATGGGATAAAAGCACAAGACTCATTAATCTTCCACTTTCATTTAAAATCATTTTGGCATAAATTCCATACAGGAACTTATCGAATTATAAAGCCTATTGAGTTGGAAAGAAAAAAAAGAAACTTAACTCTCGAATTCAAGTTCTTGTCCCAAGAAGACAAGAAGAATAAAAGGAAATAGTAGAGTCTGGTAGGAGGCAAGCACTACTGACGTAAACGCAGACTTGCACCCATTAGGCAACACACATACAAATCAAATGCATATATAACACTATTCACAAGGGTATATAACACTATTCGTAAAGATACATAACCCTATCTAAACGAATACAAAACACGAAAGAGCCTATTGCATAGCATTGCGCCTAACTTATATTTGACGAAATACAAGTTAGATCTCATCAAATACAACTTAGATTTACGGAAATCTAAGTTAGGCGCAATCGTTAGCAATATGCTCTTTCACATTTATATCCTACTACGATGAAACTTTGTTCCTATAACAATAAGACTTTATTCCCATATACGATTAAGCTAAATTCTAGGGGGTTCCAAAGACTAGTCCCATGTACTCCAAGCATTAAACCCAGGATATTTCTTTGCAGGATTAGGGTCTGTAACATCTCCCTGTCCATCTGTAGATGATGTTGGTGGATTCAGGGTCAGGGCTGATGGGGGTGTAGGATCAGGCGATGCCGCTATCATTTCCTGTTCCACCACCTCTACCATCGAGCACATAGGCTTGCAATAGTACAGCCTATGTGCTTGAAGTATCTCTCTATCTTGATTTTCCATATCCATTCTATTCATGTTTTTTCTATTCACGTTCTTTAGTTTGATTATCCTCTTGCAGCTATTTAATCACCTTCTTGCCTGCCACCACATAGATGCCTTGTGGCAAGTTGTCTGTCGATGTACCCACCAACTGACCGTTTAAGTTATACACCTTTCCGCTCTCTGCATCGGAAGAGCCAAAGGCATTTGATGGCACATCAGCATCTATCATCTTGACAGCCGTAGCTACGCCATCTATCGAGAATTGAAAGGTCTTGGCAGCAGTAATATCCGAAGTCGATACCGCCTCGAAGTAAGCACGGCAAGCCTGCATAGGAGTCGTAGAGCTTGCAGACATATATTGTAGCTGGTTGTTGCGCATCAATACGATTTGTCGGTGTCCTTTCTTCAATAAGGTAGGCTCCAATGTGCCATAGAGTTTGAAGTCAGCATCTCCTGAAGCTTGCTCTGCGGTAGTCTTGACAGATACCTTCACACCCTCGAATGTAAGGTCGGCTGTAGGAATATCCTTGGAAGGCATGATGAGGTAAGGCGTAGCCGCCTTCATGCCATTTTTCTCATTGATGTAAGATAGGTCGAACGACAGGACATCACCGCCATCCGACTTCGTGACGCCCTTGAACTCCGCCACTTTCACGTCATCTCCAAACACCTTTTTATAGGCACTAGAAGCTAATTTGAATGGCAAACAAATCATATTCCACTCATTGCCCCAGAGTGTGCCACGATTAACTAAGCTCACATCCTTCGTCTCGTTGTCATACTGGCACCAAGCGGTATGGACATTAGCGTTGGTTACATCGTATGTGAACTTCTTTGCCTCCTCGGCAGAGAGAATCTTGATGGAAGGAGTCTCGCCATCAGGGATGCGAAGGAAGGCACGGGCGCCATTTACATAGTTCGCCCCATTGCCATACTTCTTGACGATATTTGTAAAAGAATTGGCATCGCCATAGACATCTTCCGCAAAGAGTATATCCTTGGAAGCATCAATATAAGTATAACCCTTGAAGAGTGTACCATAGATGAAATGCTTGCCATCAAAAGACACACTTTGACCATTGTAGCTTTCCCCTTGATTTGCAGTTTCTGTATTAATCACATTTTTGAATACAGGATTTACTACGTCTTTACTCGGTTTTACAAAATAAGGGTAACCTGCTTTCAAATTACCAGTTACAGGAGCAAACAACATAGTCTGAGCATCCAAATCCAGACCCACATGAGAAACAACTTGAACGTCATCACCCAAAGCATCTTTTATTTGTTCTTGACTAGCTTCAAATGGCATACAATAAGTATTCCATTGATTTGCCGTGAAAGTACGTCCCTTTACTGTTTGGTCTAAGAACGAGCATGTTGTCAATTCAGTTCCCCACCAATTATTCTCTGGAAGATAAGTCGCGGATGTCGTTTTGCAAACAACATCGTAGATTTCTTGGAACTTCGTTTTCAAAAAAGCCAAACGTGCTGTAATAAAACTTTTCAATTGTTCTGGATACTTGGCATAATCCGTCCATTCATGATATTTCTCCAAGCCTCCTCCATAGACATTCGTGATGCCCCACTTCTCAAAGTTTAACTTTTGAGTTTGGTCAACTCGCTGATGAAGTTTATCTACAACATCCAATAACTTTTGCTCCAAGCCATCATCAAGCAGTTGATTATATGTCTCATATATTCTTTTCATAAAGCGAGGATCACCCAGCAAGGTGTTTCCTGCGTTATTATTATATACAAGTGTTTTAATGGTAGATGTACCTACCGTGGCCGCTAGGACTTTGGTATAGTCACCATAGTTATCCCATGCTAAATCTTTGTCCCAAACTGGTCCCCAAAAGAGTTTACCATCAGGAGCACGATACGCCTTGATAGTCATATAACCATCATAATCCGCAGTAATTTCTGTATCAATAATCCATTTCAAGAGTTGGTCTTCGTCATTATAAGCACGCCAACCCTTTGTATCACTCTGCATAGTAGTCGCATCGGTACTGAAGCCACTTTTCCATTGTTTTGCCCATTCTCTCATCTCTTCTTTGAGAGCCACCAACTTATCTGCATCCGCAGCATCCGTATAGTCAGGATTCTTGATGTTAAAAGCAGGGCAATCCTTTACATCAGAAATATATGGTTCATCCAACATTCTGCCACCAGCCCCTTGGAATTCAATATACCAATCCTTATCCTCATCAATGTCTATACGATGAGAACCCACCTCTGGATGGTCGGTCACCTGGTAAGTACCACGATAGTCGTTATTTATAACCAAATCCACGAAACAATAGCCTGGGTTGAAAGGCATCCCGACAATCTTACCCAACTCACAAGTCAAGGCATTACGAATCAAAGAGTGGTCAAAACAGTTTGCCAACAAAGCCCAATTGCGCTTGGCATAGCCACCACCCATCAGATCGTGCTTATGAGTTTTGACAACTTCACCTGTTGTTTTGTCCTTCTCGTCTTTTCCAAATTTGAGGCGATATGCACGCTTAGAAGGGTCTGCGGTAGAATTACCACGAACCTTGATGTCCAATTTATCATCCTCAAACTCCTCCAATGTACCATTCTTATCCACTACATTGATTGTAGCTTTATGATATAAAGCCGTATTGGTTCCTCTATCCTTCGTCAAGTCTTTATCCAAATCCACGACATCAGGAATTGTAAGATAGATAGTAGGCACATCGGTAAGCTGGAGCTTATTTTTGATTTTATAAGATAGCGATGTTTGGTCTTCGGGTGTTTCTGTTCCTCCCGATTCACCGCCACCAGAGCCACCGCTGCCACCACCATTGATGACATCATCGTCCTCAAACTTGATGGTAGGTTTCTGAGTCGTTCCTTTTTTGTAGCCTGTGACTAAGAAACTTGCATTGATACCCAATGCGTCAGCAGAAAGTTCATTGCTTCTTATATCCAGCAAACTTCCCGTTCCATCCAAATAATAAGCATTGATGGTTTGGTCGGACGAGCTATTATATAATTCATAAACTGCCTTTTTAAAATAAAAGCCTCTAAATGTCAGATTAGAACTCACAGTAATATTCCCTCGATAATCTGCCATATAGCCACTATAGCCAAGGTTCACATCAGATACAAAGGTCACATTATCAAACTTAGGGTCTTCCACCGTATTTTTCACATAGATATAATAAGGTACACCCGCCGTAGCCGCTGTCACTTTCTTGAAACTAACGACATTGTCGGCAAAGGAATCATATTCCTGCAAACTATAGTTTCCTTCTCCTATAGCTGCGTCAAGCGCCTCTTTACTTGCATCAAAAGGAAGGCAAAAGCCTGTCCATTCTCTTGCGGAAAAGGTTCGACCTTTCAATGTCACGTTAGCAGTACCAGAATAACTGGCATTCCAACCAGTTGAAGTCACATCAAACTCCACATCATCTGCAAACGCCGCCATCCCTCCCAAGAGGAACAGCAACATCAGCCACACTCTCATTTTTGTTGATTTCATTTGCTTTTACTTATTTATTAGTTTAGGATTTATAAATTTATACGTTTAGCTCATCATCGATAACTTTATCGTCCAACAAACAAGCTGCCACACCCCAGCCATACACCACCCATAAAGGCAGGAAAGCCAAGACATGACAGCTCTTATGAAAAGTTCTACTAAGTTTTCTTCATCTTCACGTTTCTAGGGTAAGAGAGGTTACTTATTCCCATAGATTCAACGATTACTCGTCCCATAAGTTCCAAGAATGTTTCTTGGAACGAGAATCTATGACACCTTCATCCTCGCCCACACCGATACCAGGGTCAGTAGGTGTAGTAGGAGTTTGTCCTTGGTTCACCCAGTTGCTATTTCCTTTTGTACCATTTCCCCAATTTGCATATTCTCCCGACCCACAAACTACGTTGCAAAGGTCCATGCCTAACAATGATATTGCTGGCTTGATATATTTTGCTTTCTTCATCTTTTACAATTTTAGCGATAACTAAATCTTTTACTTTACACTCCTTGAAGCATCGCTTAATGAACGACAAGCTTCGTGCCGCATCTTCTAGCGAACAACAAATTTCTTGCCTTTCACGACATAGACTCCTGCAGGAAGTCCCTTCAAGTCGGTAGAGTCGGAACGTACCACCTGACCATTGAGGTTATAGACCTTATTGGTTAGGTCGATGTATTCCTTCTGTTGTCCGTTTGCACCTATGATATTGATGCCCGTGATGACAGTTTTGTTGTCGTAATCACCGATAGCAATGCCGAGGTTTTTCTTGGCTGCCTGTCCTTCTGCATCCACACCCTTCACCATGGCAGTGAAACGAGTCCAGAGACCAGTTTTATAAGTCTTGTCAGGAGAAGAGTTATCCATATCAGTAGAAATCACACGGCTCTCACGATAGAACATAGGGAAAGTTGCGTTCTTAGCCAAGCCAAGGAAGTAATAACCTTCTGGGATAGCACGAGGCACGAGCAAGTCCTTAGGCATCTCTTTCTTGTAAGCATTGCCAGCATTGCCCACTTGATATTGCAAGACATTATTCATGCCTTCTTCCACATACTCATTGTGCTTATCTACGAAATACTGTCCTACTTCACACTTATCGCCATAAGAACCGATGAAGGTATAGGAATGGTCGAACTTTGGATTATTCGGATCTTCACTAGGTCCAGTACTACCAGCACCTTCACCATAGTCATATCCCTTCATGCCCTTCACAGGATTTCCCTCGAAGTCAGGGCTTACGCCAGAGAACACGAACACCGTCTTTTTATGTCCATTCGTATCATAGTTACCGACACCAGAATTTGGATGAATCATATAAGGGACACCAGCCTTTGCTCCTACAACGCTATAGTCGCTCTCGTTCTTCATATAGTTGCTCTCCGTAAACTGAAGCGTCATGGTATTATTGGTAGCATTCTTCTCCACACCACAGAAGTAAGCAATCTCAAAGCCTGAGCCGAAGGTAGAGATGAGCTGGTTGATAGTCAAGTCGAATGGGAAACACATGGTGTACCAAGTGTCATCGTACATATGACGAACCGTCCAGACACTAGAGTTATCATCACCCGTTTGATTGGCAATAGACAGCATGAAGCGTTTCCACCCTGTATATTTAGTAGGCCACTCTTCCTTCGTTACTCCATCTTGGTTGTTTGGAATTCGTATTTCTTTACCATCATCGTCTAAAACCTTTTTTCCTTTTTCGTCAACAAGCACTGCATGATAGCTTTCCTTACGAGTCTCATCTGTATATTGTTCACCACATCCCTTAGGATAGTGAAGGAAAGCAGCGCCTTTACCCAGAGGGAAGCCTTCGGTCTTGTTTCTCCAATACTTCTCATGAGTTGCTTCTGTACCACTGAAAGTACCATACTCATTATTGAGAGTCATACCATCGAAAGTACCATGATGAACAACATTACCTTTCTCATCCACCTCATAATCATAAATCTCAGGAGCCGTCTTACCCAACATATAGATATCTCTTAAGCTATTGGTATGCAAGAATGCGCCATCACCGATAGTCTTCACATTTTCTGGAATTGTAATCGTAGAAATATAATTGCAATCAGAGAAAGCATAGTCACCTATGGTCTCCAAAGTATATGGCAAACGAACAGCCGACAATCCATCAAGATTCTCAAAGGCATGAGCCTCTATGGTCTTCACACCATAAGGAATGTTCAAGTCCTTGATGTTTTTGCAACCCACGAAAGCATATTCTCCCACAGACTCCATACCGATAGGCAAGACAACTTGCTTCAAGCTAGTACAATTTTGGAAACAATGACTACCCAAGGTCTTCACACCAATTCCGAGTTCCAAAGTATTCATACCATCCATTTGATTGAAGGCATAAGCACCCAGCGTCTCATAATTGCCAGGTACCACCAGCTTTTCGACCTTGGTACACTTGTCCATACAGAGAGGAGGTATCTGAGTCATGCTTTCGGCTGTAGGCAACTTCACATTGACAACACTAGAATGACCAAGAAGACTGAAGTTCATATCCAAGTAGTTGGTAAATACCGCATCCTCCAAATCAATGTCAGTCAAAGAAGCTCCCAGCAAAGCTTGAGTTGTCTTAGGATCTACATCGGTAGCAAAACTTTTAACACCCTTATATGTCACTGCGCCTGCTGCATCCACTTCGTAACTGAGATGACCGTCTTCATCCAATATCTTTTCTTGCCCAGCAATAGTTCCTGCGAAATCACAAGGAAGCAAACTACCACTTAATGTCAGACTTTTAAGCGTTTTTGTACCATAATTATAGGCATTTGGACGGAACGTCGGATACTGATACATCGTAGTAGATAAGCCACCAGGAATAGCAACATATCCAACGAGCGCACTTTGGTTGGCAGCCACCGATATGGCAGCGTTCATATTCTCCAAGCCAACAAAGTGTTCAGCATTAACTATTTTCTTGTCAAGACCAGAAGGAAGAATGACATTTCTAATACCTGTGTAAGACTCCTCTCCCTCAGTAGAAGCATTATTCTTCAACGACTTTAATATATCATAATTCTCAATGGCACAACCTTCCAAGTTCAAGGTTGCATCTTGCCATAAAGTATTATTGTCTATTTCCTTTGTGTATTTAAACTTCAAATCATTAATAGTAGCTATATCATCAGCCGTCAATTTTCTATCACCAATCGTCTTGATGGTCAAATTACTTACATAACCCATATTTGCTTGGTTTAAGACATCAAGCAGGCTGGTGCCTTCTTCAAGATTGATGGTCAAGGCATTGCCATTTTTTGTGTATGGATCTTCCTTTGGAATTACTTCTTGTACTTTGTCTTGCACAGACTCTGGCAATATTTTGGTTTTATCAAAACCTTGTGGTACATTTATCTTCTTTATACTCTCAGGAACCGTAACTGTTGCATTACTTGTTTGTAACGTCAGCGCACAAATATCCAATACTTCAAGATTAGTCAATTTGCTAAAATCAACACTCTCCTTCGTCTCGCCATCCAACACGATTTCCTTACTTGATTGCAAATAAGCTACAGAAGAGGCTTTAGATACTCCTCCATTCTTAACTACAACTTCTGTTTTACTTCCATCTGTGTACATGACATAATATTTGCTGCCTGTAAAGTCAGAAGCCACCTCATTGGAATTTAGCGAAAGGATATAACTTGTTTGCAAACCATTAAACTTCTCGGAAAGTTTTGTACCCTCAGGGACAGAAGCTTGGGATAAGTCAAAATAATACTCAGAATTACCATAGGTCAACTTGGTTGTCAAGCTAGCCAAGTCATCATCATTCAAGATAACGCCACTTGCCGTCTTGATAATAATATTCTTATTGTTTCCAACACTTTGATTTGACCACAACGCCAAATCACCAGCCTTGTTGACAAGGAAAGTAACATTAGTACCCTCCACCGTACAACTCGACCCACTGCCAAACTCCGTAGTAGTAGTCTGACAATAGACCTTGCCCCCCCATATTACAAGGAAAGCAAACAGTAACATAAAAACACGTAGAACTTTTTTCATCTTTCACTGGGTTTTAAAGTTTATATTTAGGTTTATATATATTTATATCATCGCCATCTATTTCTTATTCTCCAAAAAGGAGTATATCATCGTAGCGCAGTAGTGGTCACACCGCTGTCTTTTTAGTCGTTTTATGCTTGCAAATATAGGGATTTTATAGACAAGTTGTGCATTTTCGCCGATTATTTTACAACTCATTAACATAAAAAAGGGATACCACTTAACATAAGCGTACATCCCTTTACATTTTATACTATTGCCAAACGACTTGGTTAGTAGTTCAAGATTTCTTTCTAAGAGTACAGGAAGCTGTCTCACCAAGGCAACAAACTGCCCTCTCATAGGGCAGTTTGTTGCCCACGCCAGACACAAAAAATTAGCTCGGCAGGGATTTTAAGGACAAGGACTCATCCCTATACGAGCACTCTCCCATTTCTATTCCACATATCACCATACGCGAATCAACCATCTGTATTACAAAGAATTATCCCTTGTGAAATATACGCTCTGACATAGCACAACCATAGCACAAGATATAATGCTTTATTTATCAATCACTTACACTACATTTAGTGATATGTGAAATATAAAATACCAGAGCGTAGCACCCGCCCACAACAGCTTAATATTGCGAGATATTATTCAACTCCTTCATGCTGACCTTACGAGGTTCTTCCTTCAAGACCCTGCGCAGTTCATCCATCGTTATCTCGGACGTTGGGGCAAACTCGGGCGATTGCATATAGTCCAGCACACTCTCATAGAAAGCCCTACCCTCTGGATATTCCGAAGCCTTCTCCAGGTCGCTCATGCAGACGAGAAGTTTTCCTGCTCCTACCTTCCACTCCATCACCAAGCCGAGTTTGTGATTACGCTCGATGTTGTCGATGACTTGCACGATAGGCTTGTAATCCTTCGGGAAGTTGTCGAGTACCAAAGGATGAGACTCCTTGACGACAGGGAACCACTGCCAGTTGGTGTGCATCTCCGTAGGGAAATCTCGGAAAAGCGGATGCGTAGGATTCGTCAAGATACCCAGTGTACCAGGAGACACCTTCTTCTTGTTGTTTTCACAGATGGTCTTGAACATACGATAGTTCCAATAGTCGGTTTGGAATAGACCGCCCACCGTATAAGGGGTGGCATTGCAGGCTTGTGAAAGCGTATCATCAGAAGCCACGAAATTATTCGAGGTCGTAGGAAGCCAAAGCACCTTTGCCCCCTTTTCGAGTTTCTTGACAATATCCGAAGTCAAATCCTTGGCTATGACCACTTGCTTCTTCATATAGTCGATGTTCTTCGGTGTCGTGTAAACCCAAAGGTCGTAGGTGTTGGCATATCGGGTTGCATCCATTTCACCTTTATTTATATATAAGGAGAGAGTCAGCTTTCGAGAACCGACAAACACATCCAAGCACTTACCATCGCCATCGTCAATGCCATTGGCTTTCACTTTCATCTTATGAACAATCTCACCCATATCTATCAAACCTTCCTCGTCAGTATTGATGGTTATCTCGCCTTGTGCCAAAGGAGAAGGTTGATTCAAATGGGTAAGAGTTTCGGCTATGCTCGAAACATTAGGAAAGCGTTCATCCTTGGCATAATCCAATTTCCAAGCCACCTTCTTGCCCTTCAAAGATTCACCTCCATAATTGGCGATTTGAATCTTTGCCCTCATGGTGTCATTCTCCTCGTAGCAGAATCTATCCGTCACGAGCAAAGGCACCACAGGCGAACACCACTGTCGCCATTCCTCAGGCGTGGTGATTCCCTTGCTCTCCATGAAAGCATCGAGGATTCCGACAAAAGCACTGCCCTGTCCAGGGTAATCCTGAATATCGAGGAGTTGGAATCCTGCCATGTTCTTGGTCCGTAAGTCCATCTCTATGTCAGCCTTGTAGAGTTTCACGCTCCAAAGTCCCGAAGCCCTGTGGAAGTCGGCGGCTTGCGAAAGCATCCCTGCAACGGCAAGTCGCTTGCGAAACACCTCGAAGTTGTAAGGACGAAGCACACCCGTATATTTCTTCATCTCATTGAAGTCGGGATAGGTTTGGAACTGTCCTGTCTCGTGAGAGATGATCGGGATACCAGCAGCTTGCTTATGCGAAGCATTTGCTCCAGCCGAAGAAGCCTTCTGCCAAGGTTGTGGCTTTGCCCATGGGTCGCAAGCCTCATCAAAGTTCATTGTAGAGTTCGGATAGAAGTGATTGATCATTCCTCCATCGTAAGCATCGGCGAAAGAGAACGAGCCACGGGTATGGGTATTGTATTTGCCCCATCCCTCGCCACCGATGCGACAAGTAGTGAAGTAATCCATCCCCTCTTTTACCCCTTGATAACCGAGATAATAGTTGCTTCCGAAGGTATAGCACTTATCGGGGGCTATCTTGCGGAAATCATCGACAAACTCCTTCATCTTGTCGATGTCGCCCCATAGTTCATTGCCCAGTGCCATCATACGGAAGGAAGGATGATGCCCATATTCACGAAGGATGTTCACGCCCTCCTGATGAAGGAACCTCATGAGTTTTTCGTCCTTTCCATCGAAAGAGCCCCAGAAAGGCAACTCTGGCTGGAGATAAATACCCAAGGAATCTGCCGCCACGAATGCTGCCTCAGGCGGGCACCAAGAATGGAAACGAACATGGTTGATGCCATACTCCTTACAAGTGCCGAGATATTTCATCCAACCCTCCACCGTCATCTCCACATGACCCGTCAAAGGCCATACCGCCGCATCGTGCTTGCCACGAAGAAACACAGGATGCCCATTGGCATAGAAGTGGGAGCCTTCGACATGGAAATCCTTGAAGCAATCCAAAACATTTGAATTCTTCACTCTTCGTTCTTCACTCTTCACTTCGGAAAGATTGCTCTTCACTTCAGAAGGATTACTCTTCACTTCGAGACGAATGTCTCCGATGATTCCATTCCAGTTGGTCTGTGTATCCTCGGTATAGGCATGGCTGGAACCATAGATTTGCTCTGGCACACCCTTCGAGTTATCCACCACAATTTCCAAAAGGTGCTTGCCTTTCTTCACTTTCTTAGGCAAGATATAGCTCTGCGGCGTAGAGATAAAGTTGCAGGAATCGACAAGTTGACCATCGAGATATACCCACGTAGGTTTCGTGCGCTCCAAGAATAGTTCCACGGCTTGGTCTTTCTTTACTTTCCATCCCTTCGGGATTTCGATGGTTCGGGAATAGCGAGCCGCCCCCTTGTAGCCGCTGATGCGAGTAAGATGGGTGGTTTCCGTAAGGTCGGTAGGCGGAAAGCCCAAGCGATTGGTGTCTATGGTGCCAGGCAACAAGGCACGCTTTGCTTCTCCAGAGGCTGCATGATTGCCTTTGGCAAGACTACTCATGCTCTCCCCCAGTTTAACTTCCCATTCGCCCGAAAGCGAAAGGCTCTGCGCTTGTATGCCCAAGCTCATCAGTCCCAGGCAAACGGTTAAGATTTGTGATTTCATTATGATTACAATAATACAGTTTAGCTTTTAGATTGATATTCTTTCATGGCGCAAAGATACGGTTTTTCCTGCAAATACCAACCGCTTCATGGCATAAATTGTGTAATATTTATGAAATAGAATGATTTCAAACCATTTTATTTCAAATTAATTGATTTCAAATCTATCTATTTCATGACTGGTAGGAACACAGAAGTGTAGGCAACATCTTAAAAGATACAAGACAAGCAACTTAATAAAACAAAATACTAGCAACTTAAAAACACAAAATACTAGCAACTCAAAAGGCAATATGTTAACAGCAATTTCGATAATCCGAAGGACTGCATCCCACCACTCGCGTAAAGGCGGCAGCAAAGCACTGGGTGGAAGAATAGCCCAACTTTCGGGCGATGGAACAAAGCGACTCATCCCTTGATGATACGAGCAATCGCTTCGCCACCTCGAAATGGCGAGAACCCAAATATTGCTCTATCGACTTACCTGTCTCCGCACAAAGAAAATCCTCGAAGAAAGTATCGCTCATGCCCAATGGCTCCGCAAAGCGACGGAGAAGAGGAGAGGAAGAAGTGCAGAAATGATATTCCCCCGAAAGCAAGTACTCATCCGCCATACGCTCTACCTTCGCCATCACGCAATGGTTCAAGCAAGAACGAGTGATGTGCTGACGCTCGTAATAGCGGCAACAATAATCGAAGAATATCTTGATTTTCTGGGCGATAAGCATATTGGAATAATCATCCAAGCCCCACTCCATCTCGTCCTTGATGTCATTGAGGCACTTCTCCACCGCCGCTTTCTCACGCAAGGAAAGGTGCAAAGACTCCTTGATGTTGTATTCGAAGAATCCATATCGCTTCTGCCAAGAATATCGAGGGAGAGAATTTTCGCCCAAGCCATCATCCTCCCACGACGGCAAGCAACAATCCTCGTCGAAAGCATACGCCAAGGTTCGCTCCAGCCAATCGCCACAGAAGCATAAGGCAAGAATGCCACTTTGGGATTTCATCCTTTCCACATATTCCTTGCATTCCCCCGGGCGAAAGAAGAGAAGCGTGGCATCACGGAAGTCGCAAGAAGTCACTCCCGTACAGACACTACTCTCCCTGCCTTGCAGTATCACCACAAAGCATTGGGTCATGTCGGAAAGACTCATCTCTGCAATGTCGCAGAGGCGAGCTATCGGATGTTTCTTGCAACTAAACATGGTTTATACTTTAAGTATTTTTGAACTTAACTTCTTCTATACGCCGTAGGCGTCAACCCCGTGTTCTTCTTGAACACTCGGTTGAAGTGCTGGGAGTATTGAAAGCCTAAATCATACGAGATCTCAGAGATGGTCTTCTCCGAACCAAGCAGCATCGACTTGGCGAGGTCGATTATCTTGTTCTGGATATATTCCTGCGCACTCATACCCGTCTCCTTCTTGATGAGGTCGCCGAAGTAATTAGGCGACAAGCAAATCTTGTCGGCAAAGTATTTTACAGATGGCAAACCCTCCATGTGTGGCTTGTTGCCAGTGAAGTAATCATCGAGCAGAGCCTCGAAGCGAGTTAGCACGTCCTTGTTTTGCACCTCTCTCGTTACGAATTGGCGAGAATAGAAGCGCAAGCAATAGTTCAAGAGCAGTTCGATGTTCATGGCAATCAGTCGCTTCGAGAACTTATCTATCGGCTGGTTCAACTCTATCTTGATTTTCTCCAGACAATCGTTGAAGATAGCCTTCTCCTCGTCCGATAGATGCAACGCCTCGTTGGAACTATAGGAGAAAAAGTTATAGTTGTGAATCTCCCGAGCCAACGGAGTGCCCTTGATGAGGTCGGGATGGAAGAGCAAGCCCTTGGCTTGCGGAATCACGCCCGGAGCCATCTCCACATGCGTCACCTGTCCTGGGGCGAAGCTCGTCACCGTACCCTCCTGATAGTCGTATTTCTGGCGGCCATAGGTGATGTTGCACGCCAAGTTCTCCTTCAAGAAGAGGGCGTACAAGCCATAGTTGATAGAGAAATGGTTAGGAAACTTGGTGGCGTCCTTCATGTCGAACACGCCTACCAGCGGATGCTGCGTCTCGAATCCGTGCAGCTCGCAATACTTATCCACAGAGTTGAGCTTGATGATTTCTTCCATTGTCTTTACTTCATTTTATGATGTTTCAAACATATTCCGAAGCCCATTAGAAGAGCCTTAGAAGAACTTTAGAACGATTCCAACTGCAAAAATAAGAAGAAAATCCGAAACCACCATCATTCCAAAGATAAAATCAGTAAAAAGGTTTAATGTTACTATAATCAATGCACACTTTCCCCCTCAAAATTTGCAGTATTCGAAAAAATATTGTAACTTTGTCCCGAATAAAAGCAAAGAAGCGTATGGAGTACAAGAGATTACCTTACGGCATAGCCGATTTTACATGGATTCAGAGTCAGAACAATTATTGTACAGACAAGACTATGTACATTCCTAAGATGGAGGAAGCCGGATATTTCCTCTATCTCATCCGTCCACGCCGTTTTGGAAAGAGCGTATTTCTCACGATGTTGCAAGCATACTATGACATCGAGAAGAACGACACCTTTCATGAGACGTTCAAGGGTACCTGGATTGACTCGCACCCTTCCGAGGAACAAGGGAAATATCAAGTCTTGTACTTCGACTTTTCCAAGGCTGCTGCAGGAAAGGATGGATTGGAGGCGAACTTTAATGCTTATTGTGAAACCATTCTAAATGGCTTCGCAGAAAAATACGCAAAGTATTACGCACCTTCATTCTTTGAAGAATTCAAAAAAAAGAAAGATGCAGCATCAAAACTCATATTGATTAACGACAGGGCTAATGCCATGGGCATCAAGCTTTACCTCATCATCGATGAATACGACAACTTCACCAACAACATCTTGAGTGAGGAAGGAGAAGCTGTATATCACGCCCTGACGCATGCTCAAGGATTCTATCGCGACTTTTTCAAGCTGTTCAAGGGTATGTTCCAGCGCATCTTGATGATGGGCGTAAGCCCAGTCACCGTAAACGACCTCAACAGCGGCTATAACATCGGAACCAACCTCTCTATGGACCCGATGTTCAACATGATGCTAGGATTGAGCGAGACGGAAGTAAGAGAAATGATAGAGTACTACAGGGGAGTGGGACTCATCAAAGCTCCTACCGACCAACTGATTGCCGACATGAAGCCATGGTACGACAACTATTGTTTCGCCAAGGATTGCCTCGACACAGACCCAAAGATGTTCAATACAGACATGGTCATCTATTACCTCCGCTACTTTATCCGATTCGGAAAAGCGCCCGAAGAGATGATAGACCCGAACACTATGACCGACTATGCCAAGATGAAGAAAATCATCTTCCTAGACAAGCTTCAGGGCGACAGAAAGAGTGTGCTCAAGCAAATCATCAACGATGGGTACATCTGGGCAGAGCTTTGGGAGAGTTTCCCAGCCGAAGCATTGGTAGATCCCGACCTCTTCCCTAGCCTGCTCTACTATTATGGTATGCTGACCATCATCGGCAGACGTGGCAGAAGAGTAAAGCTGGGAATCCCTAACGAGAACGTGCGCCGCCAGTACTATGGCTATATCTTGGACGAATACAACTCCGTAGCAAAGATCAACGACAACCATCTTGCCGACCAATACGACGTGATGGCACTGGATGGTGACATCAAGCCCGCCATCGAGTATATCGCCAAGGGTTACAAGAATTGCACGAGCCTCCACTCCAGCATCCAGGCAGAGCGCAACCTACAAGGTTTCATCGCAGCCTATCTCAACCATAGCGGTTACTATTACATCATACAGGAGATGGAGCTGAACGGTGGCTATTGCGACCTGACGATGATACCAGACCTAACCCGCTTCCCAGAGGTTGCCCATGCTTACCTCTTGGAGTTGAAATATCTGAAATCGACGGATACCGACGAAGAGGGAGCCAAGGCTTTGGAAGATGCGAAGGCTCAGCTGGAACAATATGCACAAGATGCAAGATTGCCACAGCTGATGAACGGCAAGCCTATCCATAAGATTGCCATCATATTCAAAGGAAACGACCTTTGGAAAGTAGAAGAATGCCAATAGATGTGATGATAGAAAAGCGAGGGCTATGGCAATCAATGGTTAGCCCTCGCTCTTCCATTATTATTTTCCCAGTTCCAACTGATTCTCAATAGTTCATTCCGAAAGTCCAAAGAGGAATGACATTGCCCATACCAGTCTCTATATCATCCTTCACCACATAACCCTCTTCAGCCTCAACTATCTGCTTTTGCCCTTTCTTCTTACCACCAATCTCGAAAGTCTTTCCATCTATCAAGAAATCAGAGATGGGAGAATTGAAAACTGCATGGTTCACACGCATCTGATTCAAGAAGAAAGTTTCACGCAGATTGCCAATATCCGGTGTCGAAGACGAGAGAGCAAAAGACAAGTTTGTATTATCAAGATATACTTTCTCTACCTTGCCCAATCCACGCACACCTCCTGTAGATTCATGCAATTGCGCTATCAAGCCAGCACGCTCCATCAGTTCGAAGTAATCGGGCAGATTATTACGATCCACCTTTATTATTGTGGCTATGGTACTCATGTTTGGTTTAAATGGCACACTATCGGCTATCACCTGCATCAGCTCCTTTAGTTTTCTCGATACCATCACCGTATAATTGGCATATTGTGGTATATCCGTCTCCAAGGTCATGCTCACCACTTGGTTCAATCGCATTCTGTAGCCCTCATCCTTAGAAAAAGGATAGTAGCCCTTGCGCAGATAGTCATTAAACAGTGCCAACGGATGCTCTATCTCCTCAGGCAACTCAACCTCATTGTTCACGACTTGATATACTGCAAAAGGAGCGTTGTCTTGCCGACTCCACGAGGTCCAACAAGGGCTGTCATCCGATTTTTCCAAGGAATCTGATGATACATATATCGTAGGTACCGAGTATCGGCACGCTTGATAAGATTGTCAGAAAGTTGCTTCAATAATTCCATATTTCTTGCCTTATTTGATGTTTACGGCTGCAAATATACGAAGTTTGCGGTAAATATACCGCAAACTTTAAGAAAAATTGCTGTATTTTTACCGCAAAAACTTATTTGTAAGAATTTGGCTTATATGAAGTTGCTACATATGGGAAGAATTCGTTCATTTTCTTTCTCCAGACTTCTGGGTCTATAGAGTCATAAAGAACAGGATCATCCTTGATTACTTCCAACACTCGCTTTACGGCAGAACGTTTATTACCAAAAAAAACGTTCTCGGAACGTCCTACACTATGACTATTATTAGGGTCGGATGGCTTATAATACACGACCCAAAAGTTAACAGCTTTCATCGATGCGCCATACTTTTTATCAATAAGGAATTTTCCATCGCACCGCTCATAAAAACTAATATGCTTGCCTATAGCCAAAGCAAATGCCCATAATGGATAAACTTCTCCATTTTTTTTGGTTTCCAATGTGCAATATATATTAGTACTTTCAGCTTTCGTAGCTTTTGGATGCCAAACTTCTAAACAATCTATTTCCGAAAAAGGAATTTTCTTCTTTTCCTTTCCATTTTCCACCTCTATGAATTTGTTGTTACAATATGGCAGAACTATCCTCTCATATTGTTCCTCATGTCCATCCAAAAAATGCACTATGCCCATGGCATCTTTAGTTGCACCAAACATACATACAGTTATCTGCAAAAAGAATACTATCAAAAAACATTTTACCTTGTTCATAAGCTCCTTATTTTTAGTTTATTTCCATTTGAATCATCTGATTTGGCAAAAAACTTATTGATTTTCACCAAATCCGTTCCAAAATTACAAAAAGTTTTTCAATACCCAATATTTTTCATATAGAAAATGTCTTTTTCCTTTTAAAATTTTGTCATATCAGACAAAAGCATATATTTGCATCATAAAACAACAGAGATTATGACAGAGACTAATGACAGAGCATTGCCTGTGGGCATCCAATCTTTCTATGAGATTAGAGAGAAGGGATTCCTTTATGTTGATAAAACTGACTTGATTTGGGAGCTTACACATAGAGGAAAGAAGAAGTACCATTACCAGAGCCGCCCACGCCGCTTCGGCAAGTCAGTGCTTGCGATACGCTCCAAGCTTATTTCGAAGGTGAAAAACGTCTTTTTGAAGGTCTTAAAATCATGGACTTGGAAAAGGAATGGTTCCAATATCCTGTCATTCGCCTTGACATGAGTCGAGGTGGAGCTACCGTTGTTGAACTTCGTGCCTATCTTGATAGTATTTTTTCCAAATACGAGGAAAAGTATGGCATTACCATAAAGGCAGACGCAACTCTTAACAATCGCTTCGATGCCATCATCACAACTGCACACAAACAAACAGGGCAACAAGTAGTCATCCTCATCGATGAGTACGACTCTCCCCTGCAACATTCTTGGAAAACTCCAGAGCATGAAGGTTGCACAGAGGTATATCGTAGTGTCTTTGCCATACTAAAAGCCGATGATGCATATGAACGATTTGTTTTCATCACAGGCATTACCAAGTTCACCCAAATTTCACTTTTCTCGGTTCTCAACAATCTCAGCAACATTAGCTTCGAACCTCAATTTGCCGCCATCTGCGGTATTACCAAGCAAGAGATTATAGACAACTTCATGCCAGAGATTAAGCAAATGGGCAGAGAAAATGGATGGGACACGGTAAAGACAATCGTACAACTGAAATCATATTATGGCAACGTTTTGTTTTCTCAAAATTCATTACAGTTCATCTTTAGAGGATTTGATGTGTCTCCTCGTCCAATATCCTAATTCTGTACATATCATTATTTCTTTTCCCACAGTTTCATATCTGTAACAAGAAATACTTGCCTCTACATTGTTTCTACCGAAGTAACGAGTTTGAGCGTAAAGTGTCGTATCCTTTGGTTGAACCAACGTTGGCAAATACTTATTCTCTATCGCATTCTTTATATTATTGTAGTTTTGGATAGACTCAGCTTTATCAAGGCTGCTGTTTCTAAAACAAACAGTTTGTAAGATATCACCTTCTCTGAATATATCTAACATTTCCCATGAAAGACCTCCAAAAGTAAAGTATTGACTTTGAAGAGCTCTAAAATGCAATGTTTCGTCTGTACTATATTCTTTTTTTTAAATAAAAGCCATGTTCTCCTAAAACTTGTGCGATTTGCTCTACACTTGCAGGGGAGCCCAACTTCAAGCCGTAAAAGGAATCTTGTACCTTTTCATTCCATACCGTATCTAATTCTTCTTTATTAGAAGCCGTTTTGTTATTGTTACAGGAAATAAAACTAATCCAAATCAACAAACAACTTAGAACCAATATTTTACATCTCATAATCGTAGCTATTTAAAATTATAACGAATACCTTACCTAATTTTAATATTATAAAATTTCCAAGTACTGCTCTCTGACTCTATAATTGAAAATGTCCTGACATTTGGAGGTAAAGCTGGAAAAATTAAAGCAAAAACTAACTCTTCATCTTGAAAATGAAACTCTGTTCTCAAAGGGGCGACTGCAATATTTATTGCATCGCGCATTTTCAACTTTTGTTTTCTAATTGGGATATAAATATATGTACCAGAGTCAATACTTACCCAACCAACATAGCCATTATTAGCCCTATTATTAACTTTACATTCGACACGAGTTTCTTGAGAAGACAATGCTATCTTGGTTATTTGCACTGTACTCAAAGTTTCATAAGTTGGATTCTGTATGACTCTTGTATATTTTGCGTAGGACATATTATCGAATGAATGAGTATATCTATACATACGTTGTTGTTCTTGGCGAATATACTCATTTTGCTCTTCGATGTCTTTCCGAACCACATTCTCCATCGCCGCTGTTACAGTTTTATATTCATACTCAGCAACACTTACCGCTCTTGAATAATCGCCATACGTAGCCTTATCATCTATACGTTTTAGGCTCTCATCTTTCATTTTTTTCAACTTTTCTAAAGCCCCTGAAGAAAGTTCATTTTTAGTAACCAATTCACCATAATATTTTTCAATGCCACTTCTATAAGCGATAGCTGCATCATATCGATCATTAGACTCTTCTACATATTGTTGTAATGCTCCTAAATTACTCTGCCCAAGGATTCTTCTTGGAACAACTTGTGCGGCAGCCAAATGGACTACCTCACACAATAAAAATACCAAAAACAACTTTTTCATGTTACATAAACTTCTAAGGTCAAACAGCCCTTGAGACCCTTGATAAAACATGAAGCGTGGACTTGCAATGCCACACTCTAAGTCGGAGGTCGTAGGAAGTACCTTTTATCAGAGGATATGGGAATAGCAGCCCACGCTATGCGTGAGAACCACTATGCAATCTCTCTGATAAGTCTTGAATTTCCTACGTTCCCGACTATGAGATAAGCATAACGCTTCTTTCGATTTCTAATATGTCTGGAGATGGCTTTCACCAAATCCGCCCCAAAATTACAAAAAGTTTTTCAATGCACAATATTTTCAGGCAAAAAAGTTGGGATTTACTTGTTAAGTATGAAACTTTTTTGTACTTTTGCCAAAAAATACATAAAAAACATGGCAACAAAAGAAGAAAAAGAGAAAGAAAAGACGGCTCGCGAATCGCTTGGTAAATTCTTCTATGACCTTGCCAAGATGACATTTGGTGTTATGGTTTTAGGAAACGCTGCAGCTGTATTTGGATTTACAGATTTTACAATAAGCTCTGTAATTGTACTTATCTTCGGCTCTTTTATGACTTGGGGATTTGCTTATATGGGTAATAAAATTTTAAAGAAATAAATTATGGAAGCATTAGCTATAACATTCGTTTGGGGATCTATAATAGTGGCAGGTCTTATTATTTGGTCTAACACTAAGTCTGGCAAGAAATGGATTGAAAATCTATAAAAGGACAAGAACTAAAAAAATCCTGCATCAAGCAAGAGAACAGTTCTCTGTTTGATGCAGGATTTTACCTTATATTATATAGCCACCTAAGACCTATAAATATTATATTTCCCTAAAGATTACTTCTTCTTAGGTCTGCGACGTGCCCAACCTTCTTCCTCGAAGTTTGGCTCCTCGCCCTTCAGCTTGATGTTGTCGTTGTTCTGGAAGAACTGGCGACAATCGCCAGTTTAGCAAAATCTCTAATAATTCATACCGAAAGTCCAGAGAGGAATGACATTGCCCATACCTGTCTCTATATCATCCTTCACCACATAACCCTCTTTAGCCTCAGAGATTTGCTTTTGCCCTTTCTTCTTACCGCCAATCTCGAATGTCTTTCCATCTATCAAGAAATCAGAGATGGGTGAATTAAACCATGCTCTAGGGCGAATACCCAGAGGTTGGCATCGGTCCAAGCAAGGTCATTATTAGCCAAGGAAAACTTGCTGGGGCTGAAGATTGCTCTGTTTCTATCAGGAAAGATGAAACTAGCTTCCGCCAAATCATATAAAAATAGTTAACTTTTGGCGGAATTCAATATACCGAAACCCACCAAAACATATATTTTAATTATCTTTGCGGCGGAATTTAGAACAAAAACGTACTTACCGCCAAGTATTTTTGTTTTTTTACTTGGCGGTAAGCCGTTTTTTTATTATTTTTGCAGCAATTATAAACAACAAATAATATGAGCAAGGAAAATATCATAGGAAGAATCAGAGAGCAGGAACTTTTGGAAGACTATGTCAATTCAGGCAAAGCTGAGTTCATCGCCATCTATGGCAGACGACGCATCGGCAAGACATATCTGGTCAAACAGTTCTTTGAAGGACAGTTTGACTTCTATATGACAGGCATATACAACAAGAACAAGAATGACCAACTGGCCAATTTCACTTTCCAACTGAATAAGTATTCTGGTGGATTATATCCCCCCGTCAGTACATGGTTTGATGCGTTTGCCCAACTTCAGCACTTTATAGAGACATTAAAGGGTAAGGAGAAAATCATCATATTCATAGACGAACTTCCATGGCTTGACACTCCACGCAGCAAGTTTATCAGTGCATTGGAACTGTTTTGGAACGAATGGGCAAGCGGAATAGATAATTTGAAATTCATAGTCTGCGGTTCAGCCACAACATGGATGACCAACAAGTTGCTGGGTGACAAGGGTGGATTGCACAACCGTGTAACAAGACAGATGCGACTTCGCTCTTTCACTTTGGGCGAAAGTGAGCAATATCTGTTAAAATCAGGATTCCAACCAGACCGCTTGCAAATGCTAGAGGCATATATGGCACTTGGCGGTACGCCTTACTACTTGAGTATGCTTAATCCTAGACTAAGCATCACACAGAACATCGACGAGTTGTTTTTTGCCGAAACTGCGCCCCTCAGAGAAGAATATGACTTTCTCTTCCGGTCCCTATTCAAGGACTCACCAACTTACAGAAGGATAGTTGAGTTGTTGGCCACCAAGGTTAAAGGTATGACACGAATGGAAATTATGAAGATGCTTAAAATTACAGACAATGGTAATCTCTCTGAGGTTCTTGACAATCTATGCAAATGCGACTTCATCCGTTCATATAGTGCCTTCGGCAAAAAAGAGCGCGATGTCCTCTATCAGTTGGTTGACCTCTACAGCCTGTTCTACGTGAGATACGTCAAGGATGACCACTCTATGGATACCCATCGGTGGAGCCACACCATTAACGACGGCGCACGCAAAGCTTGGAATGGTTATGCTTTCGAGCAAGTGTGCCTTCGTCATATTGAACAAATCAAAAAGAAACTACGCATAGAGAACATCCTCAGCGATGTGTCTTCATGGCAGATTGACACGGCTCAGATAGATTTAGTCATCGAACGTAACGACCGCATCATCAATCTTTGCGAAATGAAATACAGCGACAAGCCATACCCTGTCACGAAAGCGTACCTAAAGAAAATGACCGATCGCAGAGACTTGTTTAAGGAGAGAACAGGAACCACCAAAGCCCTACACCTAACGATGGTTTCTCCTTACGGCATTAAAGACAACGAACAGGCTAAGAGCATACAAAGCGTTGTAACATTAGATGACTTATATGAGTTATAATAAAGTTTAGTAACGATAAAAAAATAACGGGTCTAAATATTGAGGATTATCCATAAAAGCATTACAACTTGGACTATTTCCACAAGAACAAGATGGGAAGATTAAGAAAACCTTCAAGAAATCTCACCATTCTTGGTGGAGAAGCAAATCATTCAATGTAAATTCAGGCTCAACCCAAATGCCTCGCATAATATACCAGAAGATAAATTACCTGCAGAAGGATATTTCCTAGACAAGTCTGGAAAAGAAAGCATCATCGTAAATATCCCGACAAAGGACAAAGGACTTTTCACGGAACTTGTCAAGAAATTCGGATGGGCGTGCATATAAGAATTATATTCTACTAAACAAAAAAGCCTGCATCAAGCAAGAGAACAGTTCTCGGTTTGATGCAGGCTTTTACCTTATATTATATAGCCACCTAAGACATCTTATATAGCCACCTAAGACCAACAAATATTATATTTCCCTAAAGACTATTTTTTCTTAGGACGGCGACGTGCCCAACCTTCTTCCTCGAAGTTTGGCTCCTCGCCCTTCAACTTCACATTGTCATTATTCTGGAAGAACTGTCGCCAATCGCCGGTATCCTCCTGACGGCGAGATTTCTTTCCGCCACGATTCCCTTTCTCTGAACCACGGCTTCCACGACCGCCTCTTTCAGAACGAACATCATCACCACGGCGGCTACGTCCACCACGTGAACCTCTGCCCTCAGTGTCACGACCGCCACGAGCCGCTCTGCCATGGCCTTCCTCGTCGGCATCGTTACATCTCACGGTTCTGCCCTTGTATTCCGTGCCGTTCAGTGCCTTCATCACTCGCTTGGCATCCTCCTCTGGCACCTCGATATAAGCGAACTTAGAGAGCAAGTCGATGTGACCTACCTCCTGGCGACCCTTCACGTGCTTGTTCAAGTAC
>ERZ808278.485-NODE-485-length-25649-cov-4.713097_pt1 | contig 25649 bp, 20 predicted proteins | sample MGYA00521239_ERZ808278 | MGnify/ENA primary metagenome ERZ808278 (study PRJEB31516, sample SAMN03275600) | gut metagenome | biome: mammalia-associated habitat; material: feces | host: Papio cynocephalus | place: Kenya | collected 2012-07-17 ... | reverse complement strand
CTCGGGCGTGAAATACTTTATCCTCGACGAGGCGGACCGTATGCTCGACATGGGTTTCTATGACGACATCATGACCATCGTCAACCGCCTGCCCAAAGAGCGGCAGACCATCATGTTCTCCGCCACTATGCCCGACAAGATACGCCAAATGGCACGCGCTATCATGCGCAACCCCGTGGAGGTGAAGATAGCCGTATCGCGTCCGCCCGAGACCATCCACCAGATGGCGGTGCAACTCTACGAGGCGCAGAAACCCGCCATGGTGAAGCACCTCCTGGCGGGCAGAGACCTCAAGAAGGTCATCCTCTTCGTCAGCAAGAAGCAGAAAGTGCGCGACCTCACACGCGCCTTGCAGGCGAAACACATCGACGCCCGCGCCATGTACTCCGACCTGGAGCAGAAAGAGCGCGACGAGGTGATGCTCGATTTCCGCAACGGCAAGGTGGATGTATTGGTGGCTACCGACATCATCTCCCGAGGCATTGATGTGGACGATATTCCGCTGGTCATCAACTACGACGTGCCCCGCGACGCAGAGGACTATGTCCACCGTATCGGTCGTACGGCACGTGCGGAAAACAAAGGCGAGGCGGTTACACTCGTCAGCCCCGAGGATGCCCGCTATTTCCAGAAGATAGAGCGTTTCCTCAAGAAAGACATCGAGCGTCTGCCCCTGCCCGAAGCCCTGGGCGAAGCACCCAAAAGCGAATTGTACACTGCCCGCGCAGGGCGTAATTCTGGCAGAGGCGGCAACGGTAGAGGTCGTTCTAACAGGGGTGGTGCCGGTAAAAGTGCCTCACGCAAACAGCGTTCCGGCAACAACCGCCCATCTCAAGACCCGCATGCTTGAAATTGTCCCAAAAGATGTCCCAAGAGGTTACCATAAATGAGCGCACCATCAAACGTGACATGGCAACGCTTCAACAATTAGGCATCTTACGCCGCGAAGGAGGACGGAAATTGGGGTGTTGGGTCATAAACTTTAATGCCTCCTCGCAATAAATATCCGCCATACAATACGCAGAATAAGGAGCAACACTGCCAATACTCCCGCTATGGTTCCATACTTATAGAATGCTGGTACATACCGCTCGGGCGGTAGTTGTACCACCACCTCGCGGTCTTGATACACGGTGTCCGTCTTCACCACCACCCTGTCACGATACTCGGTATGCCAGTGCTCTATGCCGCCGAGAACGTTGCCGGGGACGCGGGCGCCCTCGCCCGCGGGTAACATACAGGGATATGCAGTTCGTTCCGAACTGACCGCAGACGGGGGCGTCCGCGTCCCCGGCGAGGACAATGACGGCGCGGGACGCGTCGTCTCCACACTGCCCCTCTCTCCATTGCCCATTCCCGCATACACCACCACGCTGTCCCGCACATAGTGGTACGTGCTATCCTGCCATGCCCTCGTCTCCGCTCTGTAAGCCCCCTCCTTGAGGGGGTTGGGGGAGTCGGAGGTGCGGAGTGCTTGGGTTCTGCAGCCGTTTAGGACAAGGCACATCATACAGAGGGGCAGGAGCCTTCGGGTCGATAATTTCCAGATAAATCGTTTCATGTCGTTGTTGGGCTTGTAAGAGAGTTTGTGTGAGGCGGTTTTCTATCTCCCGCGAGGGGACAAGGATACACCCCGCGGAGTGCTCGGGACGGGTGCCGACGTGGAAACGGATGCCTCGTCGGAGCGGACTTGCGCCACAAGCCCCGCTCTGCGGGTCGGGGGCGCCGTCGCTCCTCCTCCCCGCGCCAAAACAAGTTTTGTCGCGGGGTGCAGAGCGGGGCACGTTGTTCACTATCGGCAGCAGGCGGCGGAACTTAGGGGACATGGTCACGCTCACCGTGTACCAGAGGGCGGGGATTTCCACGCCACGGCGTTCCAAGGTAGTGCAGAACATAGTGCCGTCTATAAAAAGACGACCGCCAAGACCTCCCCTAACCCCTCCTTCAGAGGAGGGGAATTCAGTATCTCGTATTAGTTTCAAAATCATAATCATCTCGTATTTTATTAGTCCAATTGGTCCAATTAGTCCCATAGGGCTTATTGCCCTACTCTGCACCCTCCCCCTTTGAAGGGGGAGAGGAGGGGGTCTTATACCGGTAATGGTAGTCGATGCCGATGAGGGAGCCTGCAAAGGTGAGGATTTCGCCGAAGGCGACGAGCACGCTGCTGTCTATCACCCCCGCAGGAGGAATGGCGATACCTGCCACCAATAGCCCGCAGCCGAAGAAGACCAACCCTGCCGCCAATATCAATTGAAAATGTTTCATAATCCGAGGATGAATTAAAAATTAAGAATGAATAATGAAGAATTGCAACCATTGTCCGGTGGCAGTCGATACATGCAATTCTTCATTCTTAATTCTTCATTCTTAATTACATTTTACGCTATCTCCTCGGCGCATTGGTGCCAAACGTACTGACGGAGGGTTTTGTACTGTGTCTGCGCTTTGAAAGCGGCGATGTCGGCAGGCATTTTGGAGGCGTCGCGCAGCCGTGCGGTGGTGGCTTTGCAGATAGCGCCGAAGCGGGTGCGGTATTCCACCTCGGATTGCGAGAGGGCGGTGGTGCGCTTGCCGCGGATGTGGGTGTAGTTGGGGTTTTGCAACATTGCCGCATTCGACGTTGCGGCTTGACGTACCATAAAGGTGACGGTACTCTTCTTCGAGAGTTTCCCCGAGACGGATTTGACGGGGTCGATGTAAGTGATGTGAGCCATTTTTTAATGATGAATGATGAATGATGAATGATGAATTGCAACCATTGTCCGGTGGTAGTCGATACTTGCAATTCATAATTCATAATTCTTAATTTTTAATTAAGTCTTACTCCGCCACGCTCCACAGGTAGGCGCGGAAGGTCTTGTACCCTTTGTCCTGCTGTGCCTTGAAGGCAGCCATATCGGCGGCGTATGTGGAGGAGGTGGGGTTCATACGTGCCGCCACTTTGGCTTGCTTGGCGGCGAAGGCGGTGCGGTTGGCTGTCTCCTTGTCGGTCAGGGGGTGGGCGGTGAGGTCGCGCTCGCCTTGCAGATAGGTGATTTGTTTGCCGCTTGCCGTGCAGGCGTGGATGACGCGGCTGTGCCGGCTGATTTTGCCGCACAGTTTGCGTACGGGATAGTCGAATTGGGTTTTGCTCATTGGTTAGATGTTAGGGGTTAGAGACTAGGGGTTAGTTTTTTTTGCGACCTGCGACAGACCTGCGACAGACCTGCGACAGGTGTGTGTATCAGTTCCGGAAAGACGATGCAAAGATACATCATTTTCGTGCCTTTTGTTGGGCAAACAGTACCAATAATGAAAGGTAAACATAGTTGATAACACCATAAAAAGCAGGTACGACTTGGAAAAAAGCACCAATCATTTTGCAGTATCAGAAAATTGTCGTATCTTTGCAGCGCAGTCCCGGTAATTCCTCTCCCAGACTTTGTGCTGGTGAAGAATCCGGGTTATTTTTTTGTACCAACCTTGGATTATTCCGTTCAAAAAACAGACATTCCATGACCGAAAGGGAACTCCTTGAATCTGCTTTTTCTGCGCAACGCATGAGCAAATACATAAGCCTGTACCCCGACCATGAGGAGTATGCCGTGCTGCATTACAAAGAGAATCTCAAACTCGCAGAATCGCTCTATATCAGCCTGTCGGTCTTTGAGGTCGCTCTCCGAAATGCCATCAGCCGGCAAATGGAACGTATGACGGGCAGGAAAGACTGGTACGCCGTCTTTCCGAGTACGCCCGCGCTTAAAAGCCTTAATCCGGATATCACCCAAGCCGTCAAACATATCGCCAACCGAGGCGAACATGTCGAACCCGACAAAATCATTGCCGAACTCACTTTCGGATTTTGGGTGACTATGCTTAATAGCGAATACGAACTCATCTTGTGGAAACATCTGCGTTTGGCATTCCCTTATATGCCCAAACAGAAAAGGCAACGGAAGAACGTGTCGGCTCCGTGCAATGCGTTGCGCAAACTGCGCAACCGCGTATTCCATCATGAGCCTATATGTTGGGATATCCATTATGTCACCCTGTTGCACGATACGTTGGTAGAGGTGCTCGGGTACATCAATCGGGATTTGCCTGCGTGGCTCGAAACCATTGATCATTTCAATGATGTGAAGGCAGAGATTTGCCGAGAGATGAATTGGAAATAACATACGCATTCCAAATTACCCATTCCGCATTGAGCGCACTATTTTCCTCACACTTTCTTCCGACAGACCGAAATCCTGTCCTATCCGTGCATAGAGTACCATAGTCGGCATGGTGCCGTAGAGTGTGCGGAAAATGCGCACGATAGTCTTGTTTCGTTCTTCAAATACTCTGTTCATATTAACTATTAACTATTAACTGTTACACCTTCGTTATATCTTGGTTATAGGTTAGGCTCCCTATTCGCCTTATTAGTCCTATTAGTCTCATTAGTCTTATTCCCCATAGGCAGACTGAGCACCTGAGCGGCTGAGCAGTTCATTTCCTATATATACATACCCGTGCGCGCGGGCGGGTGTATATATAAGAAAACAGCCGCTCAACTGCTCATCTGCTCATTTTTCATTCGTGCATGGAGGTGCTGCTCACTCCGTATCTCGTCGCTAACACGCTGATACACAATCCAACCGCGCAGACGTTTCGTGCCGATGGTCACCTTTTTGAAACCATGAGCAGATAGCAGCATTCCCAATCGGTTCAGCGGCATCGGGCGTTTTATCGCTCCGTAATCCACTAATTTCTGGCTTATCTCAGCCGTCGTCAGAAATTTCACCTGCTCGCCCGTCGCACCTTCTGCCGGCACGTCGAACAGCACGCTGAGCAACTGCTCCTCGTTGTCCTGGGCGCGGAACTCGTCCTGGTGGTCCGCCATCTCGGCTATCTCGTCCTGCTCGAACCAGTAGGGGTAGTCGTGCTCTATGAGGTACCGCGCCTGCGCGTACATACGTCCGTAGGGGAAGAAGGTGTGGGTGAACGGACTGGCGATACTCGCCACCTCGAACGGCAGCCAACGCCTGTTGCCGGTGATGTCGGAGAGGAACTCGCGTTTGTTGCCGCTGGCGCAGAAGGAGGCGAGTCGGAGTCGCCGCTCCTTGGTGTAGCCGTAGGCGACGCGCTCGTTGATGTCCACGGCGGTGATGAGGGACTTGAGGCTGTTGACTTCGCGGCTGTTCATGGCGTCTATCTCGTCGAGGTTGATGAGCCCGAACTCCGCCAACCGCAGGCGGTCGTCTTTGGTCCACTGGGTGTTGGACATCTTGCACGTGTAGCCCCGCAGTTCGGGCGGGATGAGGTGCTCCAGCCACGTGGTCTTGTAGATGCCCTGCTTGCCGATGAGCACTAATACCTGCTGGTTCACCGCCTCGTCGCGCAGCCACGAGGCGACCATCGCGATGAACCACTTGCTGAAACACCGACGCCACAACTCGTGTTTGCTCTCGTCCGTGAGCGTCACTTGGTTCGCCATCTCACCTATCCAGTTGGGTTCTTTTTGCGCGTCATACGCGTTTTGTTGCTCCACCCACTCGCGCAGCGGGTGCACCTGCGGCAGCATCGACGAGTGCAGCACCGTCAGCACCTCGCGGCTCGTCACCGCCGCACCCGTCTCCGCACAGCACCCGCACACCATGTCGTTGATGTCGCGGTCGAGGAGGTCGCGCCAGAGAGGAAGACCCCCGACCTCCCCAACCCCTCCAAAGGAGGGGCTTGCAAAATCGGGTGATATTTCTCGGGAAGGTATTCCATATCCGTCGAGCCCCCTCTCTGAGGGGGTTGGGGGAGTCGGGGTTGGGGAGGTCTCGGTCTGTATTTGCACCCGCTGCCTCACCGTATCCACCCTGAGCCTGTTGAATTGCAGGTAGTTCTCCTGTATCCAGTCCGCCGCCACCTGCTGGCGACTGTCCTTCTCTTTCTTTTTCTTCTTTTCCTTTTCCATATAATATAGGTGTTTTGTTCTCCATGAAAAGCCATTAAAGAACCATTAAAACATTATCGGGTGTTATTCTCCGTTAATTGCCGTTAATTATTCGTTAATGGCATTATCGGGTGTTGTCTCCGTTAATTGTCGTTAATTATTCGTTAATTACATTATCGAGTACCATTTAACGCCTTTTTAATGGTCTTTTAATGGGCATTAATGGAGGAAAACATTAACGGTCAATTAACGGCAATTAACGGAGAATAAATGCCCCGCGGCAATTAGCGGAGAACGAGGAAGTGGCGGACGATGTAGTTGTAGAGGCTCATGCGGCGGCAGTCGCCGTGCTCTATCCACAGTTGTTCGTAGGGTTTGCGCAAGCGCGGACTGCGATAGATGATGCCGGCGTTCTCCACGGCGGCGGCGAACAGTTGGCGGTGGAGGCGCTGCCGCTCGGTGGTCTTGCCGCCCGGCACGGCATAGCGGCGCAGGTACTGCCTGCCGTCCCGCACGTAATACACCACGTTTCCCACGCGACCGTGCAACTGCATCATTGTCCGCGTCCCTTTGCTGCCACGTATGGGCATACTCTTGATATTAATCTTCATTTTATTTGCGTCCTCGTTGTTTACGCTCGGCAACGTGCCCCGCGCCTCGAAGACAGTGCAAAGGTACTACAAACAAAAAGGGTTGGACGAACTATCCAACCCTATCCAACTATTATCCAAACGTATCCACCTTTTTTCCCGAAAACAGCGTTTTTCCGTCCAACTCCATCCAACTCTGTCCACCTCATTATGGAATTATGGAATGATGAATGACGAATTATGAATTAAGAATGAAGAATTAAGAATGGCAACCTTTGTGGAGCCGGCAGTTGCCATTCATCATTCATAATTCATCATTCATAATTAACTCACAATCTCCCCTTGCCAGAGCATGCGTAGGAAATCAAGGACATATATCTGTTCGATGTCACCTATCGGGCGGGTGATACGGTCCAAGGACACGATGATGCGGCGGCTGTCGGGATAGTCTTCGCCGAAAGAACGCAGTCCCTTGAGGTGCTTGGGCAGGACCTCTTCCACGGACTTTATCTCTATCGCCACCTCGGCATCACCCAATACGGCATCCACCTCTATGCCCGTGTGCGTGCGCCAATAGGACAGTTGCTCGCGCTTGTGGTTGTAGCCGAGGAAGGCGATGAGTTCCTGTATCACGAAATGCTCAAACGCATGCCCGTACTCCACGGTACCGCGCTGCAAGGCGGTGTGGTGCAACAGGTGCTGCGCCAGTCCGACATCGAAGAAATAGAAACGCGGAGCCTGCACCAGACGGCGTTTCTGCGTCTTGGTGTAAGCGGGAACCATATAGCCGATGAGGGTGTCCTCCAAGATACTGAAATAGCCCTTGACCGTGTTGGCACTCACGCCGCAGTCGGTGGCGATATTGGTGTAGTTCACTATCTCGCCGTTGGTCAGAGCCGCTACCTCCAGAAAACGCCTGAAGCCGTTGAGGTTGCGGACCAGTGCCTCCTCGCGTATCTCCTCCCGCAGATAGACGTCCACATAAGCCGACAGACGGCGGGTGGGGTCTTTTGCCAAGTAATGCGGCGGAAGCATACCGCTGACCAATGCGCGGTTGAGGTCGAAATCCGGTATCTCCGCGCTGACCAGCGGGTAGAAAAAGCACGGCAATGCGCGTCCGCCGAGGGTGTTGTAGCCCTTGCGTTTCAGTTTGCGGGCACTACTGCCGCTGAGGATAAACACGATGCCCCGCTCGGAAATGAGGCGGTGCACCTCGTTCAGCAACTCGGGCACTTCGGGTATCTCGTCTATCACCACGATGGTGCCTTCGGGCTTGGTGCGGAGCATCTCATAGAGGTACACGGGACGCCGCTTGAACTGCGCACAGAGTTCCGTATCGAGCAAGTCGATATAGATACTGTCGGGAAACTGCGTGCGCAAGAAAGTACTCTTGCCTGTTTGGCGAGCCCCGAAGAGGAAGATGGAATCTTCCAAATGGTTGTTAATCTGCGGATAACGGGTAAACATACGGCATGCTATTTGTTAGTTATACTGCGGATTTACATTAAAAATCCGCAGTAGCATTGCGGATTTACATTGAAAATCTGCGACAAAGGTAGTGTTTTTTTATGATATGGGCAAATAGTTCCGGCAAATTACATAGTACACATTACACCTCAGTCCAACCTGTGCCGTCGGATATTCTCGTAGCCGTAGGTGATGCCGAGGAACTCCACAAGAATCTCCTGCAGGCGTTTGGTGGAGACGTTGTGATAATTGATATTGCCGATGAGTGACTGGTGGTGGAGTTCCTGCATGAGGTCGGTGACGGTGCCTTCTGCGGCACGCCGGAGGAGTTCGAAGACGCGCTCGCAGCGTCCCTCGCGGATGGCGGTGTCGGTGAAGAAGGGGAACTCCGATGCGCGGCGGTTGGGACGTGTGCCCTTTTGCATTCGCACTATCCGCGCACAATCGCGCATACTGACGCGCGGCAGTTCGTGAATGATACGCTTGACCACGCCTACGATACGGTTGTTGCTCTCGGCGGACAGCAGGATAGGCTGGAAATCGTGATTGCCGGGGATAAGCCACCGGTCGCCGTTCTCGTCCTCGTAGAACACCTTGACCGTGTTGCCGCCGTCCACACAGGCAATGACAAAATCGCCGCTGTCGGCGCACTCGGTGTAGCGGACCAGCAGTTGGTCGCCCTCTCGGAGGTCGAAATCGCGCATCGACTGCCCGCGGACGGGCACTACAAACGATATATCGGCAGCAAAAGCCCGGGGAACGGCAATGGTCTCATGGTTGTCGTCGCCTGCGTCCATGGGCACGCCCGCCCGCACACCGTTGGGATAGTACGGCACCTCCACCCACTCGTCGGGCACAACGGCCGCCGTGCGCAAGGGGGCTGTATGGGGAGTGTTCATGGGCATAGGACGATAAGGGGATAAGGCTGTCAGCGGACAGAGAGAGCCGACTCGTCGGCTTGGCGCTGCTGCAGGTGCTCCACGTAGTGGCGCATGTTTACTTGCTGTTGGCGACCGTCGGTGTTTTTCCATGCACCGAAAAGACCGGCGGCACGGTTGGCATAGTCGAGGGCTGCGGAATAGTCGCCCGACATCTCCGCGGCAACAGCCATATCGGCTGCAGCGATGGCGGAGACTTTCTTGTCGCCCTTGTCCAACGCCTGCTGCCAGGCGGCGATGGCATCCTGCCACAGTTTGCGCTGGAAAGCGCGCATACCGCGCTGTATGTCGGCATCGGGATTGTCGTAGAGGTAGTGGGTGGCGGGCAGCCATTGGGGGGTGAGGCTGACGGCGACATTGGTGCCCGCCTGCTGCGCCAAGTAGAGGAGTGCATCGTGACGGTCGGGGAGTCCCGCAAGCGCGCTGGTACGCGAGTAAACGGGCTCCACCTCCCAGAGCAGGGTATCGGCGGTGGTGAAGACGGCATCCTGCGGCTTGCCCGCATGGTGCACCGTCCAGTGCGTCTGCGAACAGGCTTGCAGGTAGGCGTAGTACCGGTCAGCGTCCACAGGGAAACTCTCGCACATATCATACAGCACCAGGTGGTTGAGTATCAGCAGTGCATCGGCTTCGTACTCGGCACACAACTGCTCCTCATCGACCACCGTCATGGGGCTGCGGGAGTAGAAATTGCGGCTTTTGTTTTGGCTGATGTCCATGAGTTCCACCTGCAGGTATTCGCCGCTGCCGTCCATCGTCTGTGTGGCGGCAAAGAGGCAACGCAGTGCCGCGTCGGTGAGGTCAACGGACGTGCCGGCGAGCATGGTGCCGTCTTCGGCATTGCTGTGCCCGAACTCCTCGGGCTGGGGAACGGTGTTGTTGACCACCAGGATACGTTGTGCGCCCTGCAGCAGCGGTCGGTCGGCAGGCTGACGCTCGTCCACGGTGAAGTAGTACTGCTGCGCCGGCAAGGTGACGGCAGCGAGAATGGTCAGAAAGGTAGAAATGAAGCGTTTCATAGTGAGTAAAAATTGTATGGGGTTAGAGTTTGCGTATGCGCCACTCTTTCGGGTACATGTTGTTGCACCGGTTGCCGACGTTCTTCACGAAGCCCAACGGCACGTGCCGGTAGGTGACGAGGAGGAACGTGGTGGGCTTGCCGGTGACGGTGATAGCCTCCGTGCGGAGGTAGGAGAGTGCCTGCTCGAGGGGGAGTTCGGCTTGCGGAAAGGCATCGGCTTTGAGGTCCTTGACCATCGCCAGGGGGTGCTGCGGAGCCATCGTCTTGCCGCGTTGCTCGCCGATACCCACACCGTAACTGATGCAGATGAACTGCGTGGTGAGGTACTCTATCAACTCTTTGTATTTCAGCGGGTAAGCGGTGATGAAGCGGTCCTGCTGCCGCATCACCCAACGGTCGGGGTGGAGTAGCCAGCCGCGGAGTATATTCTCCTGCTCGATGGGCTTGGAGGCGGGCTGCTTGCTCTTGGGCACGCGGAACGGATTGAGACATTCACCCCGCTTGCGGAAGGCGCAGATATACAGCCCTTCGCCACGGGTCTTGTGCGGATAGAAATGGTAGCCGGGGTGCCCCTCCGTGATACCCCATGCGGGGTCGAAGCCGATGTCCAGCACGTCGGCACCGAGTTCCTCGGCTATCCACAGGGCGTTGTGCTCGTTCTCCTGACGGTTGAATGTGCAGGTGGAATAGATGAGTATGCCGCCGGGCTTGAGGGTGTCCCATGCGTCTTCCACGATGGTGCGCTGACGGTCGGCGCACAGACGCACGTTGGTCTTGCTCCACTCGGCGATGGCATCGGGGTCCTTACGGAACATGCCTTCGCCCGAACAAGGGGCATCTATCAGCATGCAATCGAACAGGTTGGGCAGCCGCTCGCCGAAGTCAACAGGTTGGTTGTGTGTGACTACCGTGTTGCCGTTGCCCCATTTCTGGATATTCTCGGAGAGGATGAAGACGCGCTGTCGCACCACCTCGTTGCTGATGAGGAGCCCCTCGTCGCCTAGATACTGGCTGATGAGGGTGGATTTGCCCCCGGGTGCGGCACAGAGGTCGAGAACGATGCTGTCGGGCTCCACGAACTGCTCCAACACCTGCTGCAGGAACATGCTGCTCGCCTCCTGCACATAGTAGCAGCCCGCGTGGAAGAGCGGGTCGAGGGTGAACTGCGGTCGCGTGCTGAGGTAGTAGCCGTCCTCGTTCCACGGCACCTCGTCGGTGTCGGCATCGAAAGTCAGTTCGTCTATCTTGTCGTTGAGACGGATAGACGTGACGGGCTCGCCTTCCAATGCGTGGAAGAGTCTCTCGGCATCGGCGGCACCCAACTGCTGCTGCATGCTATGTATGAAATCTATGGGCAACATACGTGGTTGGCTGAAAAAGCGGCTGCAAAGTTACGAAAAAAATGGCAAATATCCGCTATGAGGGGCAACTATTGTGGGTGCGCTCGGAAGCGCGTTGCAATGCTATGGCGTAGGCTTCGCGATAGTAGGGGTAGAAATGCTTCCAATCCGCCTTGTCGGCTAAGGCTGCCGCAAGGGTGCGGATAGCATCTATCTGCTTGGCTTTCAGAGAGAAGTAGTGATGCAATGTGTCGGAGATGGTTTGAACGACCTCGTCCTGATTGCTATCGGTGCGGCGGATGACGGCTACACCTTGGTCGATAGTCTGCACACCCTGCGACATACACCAGACGCCAAAGCCGCTGAGTGTGGTGGTGATGGTCGGCACATGAAAAGCAATGCTCTCAAGCGGAGTGTACCCCCATGGCTCATAGTAACTCGGAAAGACGGTGGCATCCAGACCGATGAGCAAATCGTAATAAGGTAGGTTGAGTACACCGTCGTTGCCGTTGAGGTACGTGGGGATAAAGACCACACGCACATTGCCGACGGTGTAGTCGGGCTTGTCAAGATAGGGTATCATCACAAAGGCGAGAATCTGCTTATTGCCCGCCTTGGCAGACGTGGCGGGTATGCTACCCAACCGCTCCATAGACGCAAGGAAGACATCAATGCCTTTGTTTTTCCACTCCAACCGTCCGGCAGTACCTATAAACCAATCAGTGGCTTTTGCCTCAGCCCCACGCGATTGGGCGTAGGCAAGCAGGGCTTTGCGTGCACGTTTGCGGGCGACGGTGAAGGCATCGCCCTGGGGAACAAAGTCATGCTCAAAGCCGTTGGGCGTGACGATATCCACGGGCTTGTCAAGGAGTTGTTTGCACTCGCGTGCGGTGAGGTCGCTGACGGTGGTGAAGCAGTCGCAGTAGTGTGCGGCAGTCTTCTCGGCGGAGTGCTTGCTGACCATATTGAGTTCCGCCGCCATCTGGTCGCCGTGGTAGCCATCGAAATAGTCGTACAGCGGCTTGCCATTACCGGCAATTGAGCGTCCTATGCCCGTGGCATGGGTGGTGAACAGGGTGCCGATATGGGGGCAATGCTCACGGATATAGAGTACGGTGAAAGCCGTCTGCCACTCGTTGCAATGCATGACCGTTACCGGCATACCGAGATGGCGGTAGAGACTCTCTGCCACCTGCCCGACGGCGTAGGCAAAGAGGCAGGACTCGTCGTAATCGCCATAAGCAGCATGGCTCTGCACACCGTATTGCTGCCAAAAATGTGCATAGATGGCGTCCTTTTCCGCCCATAGTTTGTCCCAGCGAAGCAGCACCGCAATAGGCTTGCCCGGCACCTGCCAACGCCCTACGCGCACGCCTTCAGGTCGCCAACCGCGCAGAAGAGTCTTGCTTTCTTTGAAGTAGATATCGGACGTCCCGCCCAAATCGGGACCAAAGAAAATCACTTTGTCTTTGTGTTCGCACTGCATAGATGCGGCACGGGTAGAGAGGACGGCATAGATACCGCCCACACGGTTACAGACCTCCCACGAGGTCTCAAAGATATATTCGGGTTGCATAGGTCTAACGGGCTTCTGAATTGAACGCAATACGCGCTATATCAGTCACTTGGTTGTACTGCGCGGGCGTGGTGGAGAACTTGTTGGTCATGCTCTTGACCAGCGGCATCGCCCATAATCCGCTCGGGGTCGCCCAATAGAGTTGGTTGCGCTCATGGTCGATATGCAGCGCACCTGTCGCCGCTGCGTCCACCTGCGTGATATATGTGGCAGTGCTTGTGCCGTTGAAGTTGGCTACAAACAATCCGTCAGCCGTAACGAAGTACCATTTCTGCGCCATCTTATCCATTTGCACCCTCTTTACGGGACTGCCGACGATAGTCTGCATACGCGCAAGGTCAAAAACAGAGTCGTTATAGACCACCACGGTATCGCACACGGCTGCCAGCAATTGCCTGTCCTCGTCGCGCGTGTCCGGCAAAGCGTCCTCCAAACGCTCCCCTATCAGCCGTTGGCGCATCATAGTGCCGTCAGCGCGGGACATCAGCAATGCAGGTGCCAGCGTCTCATACACATACAGGTCGCGGCTGATGGGGTACTGCACGCCGTTCTGTGTGATGGTGAGTTGCACCTGCTGCGACTGCCCATAGGTGGTGAAATACACCGTCACCGCACTGCTCGTCAGCGTACCCGACTGCAATACGCAATGTTCGGGTAACGTCCACTGATACTGCAAGTTATAGGAGTACGGATTATAGATATTCGCCGTGAGTGTGACATCGGTATAGTGCGTAATCGAGTCCGACGATGCCACGAAGGTCGGTATGGTGTCATACACCGTCACCGACTTGCTACACGTCTGATTCTTAGCACTATCCACGCGCAGCGTGACAAGGTACGTACCCGCCTTCTTGAAGGTATGGCGGGGGTTCTTGCTGGTGGTCGTGCTGTTGTCGCCGAAGTTCCAGTCCCATTTCTCGCCCGCACTGCTGTTGTTGGTGAATGTAACCGCCTCACCTGCACGCGGTTCCGTGGGCGAATAGGTAAAATCCACCGTCACTTTCTTGCACCCGACCGCCATCACCGCGAGGGCACAAAGTATGTATATCTGCTTCTTCATATCGTTTTTTGCTTGTTGCGCCACCATGTCATCTGCCTTTTGGCATAATGGCGACTGTTTTGTTTTATCATCTCCACGGCACGGTCAAGCGTCCATTCGCCGCGAAAATACCGCAGCAACTCCTTGTAACCCACAGTGTTAACGCTATTGGGCAGTACCTCATTTACGCCTTCGGGCAGCGGGTCAAGGGATATATTCAGCATCTCGAAGGCACGTTTGGCTTCATCCAGCAGCCCCATTTCGAGCATCTTGTCCACACGGCGGTTGATACGGTCGTACAATTCCTCGCGGGGTCGCTCTATCATCACCTCTTCTATATCAAACCCCCTCGCGATATTGTTCTGCCGATTGGGCTTCCCGTTGCGGCGAAACACCGAATACGGCTGCCCGCTCACCCGACAAACCTCCACACAATGCATCAAGCGTTGCGGGTTCTGTCTGTCCACCTCCGCCCAATAATCGGGGTCTAACCGCTCCACTTCTGCCTGCAACCACGCCAACCCGTTGCGCTGATAATCAGCACGTACAGCCTCACGTACAGCCACCGGCACCTCAGGTATATCGTCCAATCCGCGGCAGACGGCGTCCACATACATCATACTCCCCCCCACCATCACCACATGGTCGTGCGTCTTGAATAGTTCCTCTAATAGTTCCCAGCAGTCGCGCGCATACTGACCCGCGCTGTATGTCTCCGTAAGTACCTTACAACCAACGAAATAGTGGCATATCTCCTGCTGCTCCTCCTGCGTGGGAGCCGCCGTACCGATAGGCAAATCGCGGTATATCTGACGCGAATCGGCACTCACTATCGGGCATCCGTACAGACGTGCCAGACGCAGACTCTCGTCCGTCTTGCCCACACCCGTCGGTCCCAATATGACCACCAATGTCGGCATCAGAACATCGACCCATCGTCGAAACTCAGGTCTTGGAAGCCCTCCGCGTCAAGGTCGCCGTCATCATACTGGCTGTCGCCGTAGAAGTCCTCGTCCAGTCCTATGTCGTCCTTGCCGCCCTTGGCCGTCAATGCGTCCATCGCGTCCTCCGTCTGCAACTGCTTGGGTGCTTTGCCTTTCGACTCCACGCACTTCACCTCGTCGCAGGTGCCCGGCAGTATCTCCGTCAGGTTGCCGAAGAAACAACGCTCAAACATCGGGTCAAACACGTAGATGAGCCGCTGCCCTTGCTCTTCCAACAGGTCGCTCAGGTGCGTGGACTCCATCACCATATTGTCGTACTCGAAGTTGTTGCCCATCTCCACAAGCGTAACCTCCTGCTCTTTCTCCCAGCGGTCGTTGCACATATAGAACGATGTCATCTGGTCGTCCGGATACTTGACGCTCTTCAATATAGCACGGTGCAGGTCGAGAAACGTAGCCTCGCTGTCTGCCTCGAACACACGGCGGAAACCCTCCACCTCGTCGCACGAAAAAGTAATTTTGTATATCATAGTCTGTCGTTGATATAATCATTGTCTATCCGCCCGCAATTCTTATGCCAATCTGCAAGGTATGGCACAATAGAGCCCACAAAGTTAGTGATTTTTGTGAATATACACAAATGAAATCCACCTGCTCTTTCCCTGACTTTGTCGCGGGTCTATCGCGGGTCTGTCGCGGGTCATCGCGCCATTCCCTCGAAATGATATGCTTTGCCCTGTATAACTGACCGTTAATTTTCAAGAAGAACGGCTGCCAAACTTGCAGGTCGGGCAGCCGTGAATATCATAGTCGCGGTGATACAGAAGGCTGACTACAAGGCGGTTGTCGCCTTGACGGAGCCTGAGAGTATCTCGATTTCCACGCGGCGGTTCATTTGGCGGTGATGGTCGGAGTCGTTGGGCACGATGGGGTCGTTCTCGCCTCGTCCGGCGGTCTTGATACGTTTGCCGTCGATACCGCGCTTAATCATCGCCTGCCGAACGCTCTTGGCACGCCCTTCGGAGAGGGTCTGGTTGGAGGCCTCGGAGCCCACATCGTCGGTGTGACCGATGATGCGAATGGTGACTTCGGGATTCTCGCGCAGGAAGTCGAGGAGTTCGTGAAGTGCCTTTTCTGACGATGGCAGAATAGTGGTCTTGGCTGTGGCGAAGTACATATTGTGCAGCACGAATGAGCGAATGACCTTGGGTTCCATCGCCACATTGACAGCCGCGGTGAGCGGTGCGATGGTGTCGAGGAACGGTTCGTAGGCATCGGCTGTCGCCTGGACGATATACGGCAGACGGTTGTCCACGGAGGTGGAGAGCACGTTGTTGAGCGAGTCGGTGGTGGTAGCAGCCACGAGTGTGCCATCCAGCGTGGTGATGGTGACTTGTGCCGCCACGGGGCGCAATGACCGTGCATCGGTGACCGTAGCCGCGAGCGGTGACGACGGGTAGAGTGCTACGCGGAGCGTGTCGTAGTCGTCGCGGTGCTCAAAGCGGATGGTGTCGTGCGGCAGATAGCCGTTGCGTGCCACGTAGATTTGGTACGGTCCGGCGGGCAATCCTTTGCCGACACGCGCCCTTTTGGCATCTGTGGGCTTGTCAAGACGCACCTTGCCGGTGGTGGCATTGGTGATTTGCACGCGGGTGCCCGGCAGTGGTTTCTGCGTGACTTCGTCGTGCGTATAGACATAGACATACGGGTATGCCACGGGGTCTTTCTTGCGCACTTTCTTGGGCAACTCGAAGAGGACTTTCAGTTTGACACCTACGAGGAGATTGTTGAGGGCCGCCTCCCGGTGTTCGGAATAGCCCAGCATAGAGTAGGGACGCAGGTCAGTGAGACTGCTGAAGCCCACAATGCCGCCGTCAGGCTCCGTGCCGAAGGGTACGGGGTTGGGCCGGTAGGTATGGAGATTGGAGATGCCATAGTCTGCAAACAGGGCAAGACGCACGTGCGTGAGGTCGCGGAGCGACTTCTTCTTGCGCATATTGCGATAGCGTTGGGCACGGTCCATCTTCTTGAGTTCCTTTTCGCTTGCCCATGCCCGCTTGCTGAGGTTGAAACCCACTTCGGCGGAAAGCATGACATTGAGTCGCGAGAAATCGACGGTTTGCGAGGTGCCGCTGATGTGGAACTCGCGCATATCATGGGTGTCGAGCCCATGGAGCGGGTCGATGATGTCATCGTCTTCTGCCCATATCTCGACATCGGATTGGCTGATGGTCTTGCCGCCAAAAGGCAATAGTCCGACCTTGGCACCCACGAGGAAATAGGCCTGCCGCCATCCGCCACCCACCATGACAGGCACATATCCCACGCCGTAGGAAGTGGTCTCGCGGAAGTTGGAGAACGAGTAGTGGTATGCCATAGACGGGTACTCCACGATAGATGCGGTGTGGTCGGTCACGGGCAGGAGATTGCTGCTCGTGAGGTAGTCCACACCGAACCCCGTATGGAAAAGGAAATGCCGGTATTCCAGTTCGTAGAATACGGAGCCTGTGACACCCCAGCCGGACAGGGGCTTGGCAACGCCGTTGCAGGGCTGCCAGACATTGCCGAAGAAGAGGTGCGAATAGCCGCCGCCTGCGTCGAAGCCGAGATAGTTGGTAGGGCGGTTGTCCTGTGCCTGTGTACCCACTGCAAACAGGAGCAGCAACAATATGCCATAGATGATTCTTTTCATTTGTAGTCCTCCTGAATAGTTAGTACACAAGTATTTTCTGTATGTATCGTTCACCCGATGATGTGGTAAGTTGCATGAGGTAGATGCCCGATGCGGCGGGTGCACTGACGCGGTTGTCGCCCGCCAAGACCGGTGTGGAGCCTATTGTGATGCCCTCGCGGTTGTAGGTGGTGAGTTGCCCGTCCTGCGCCGCCCGCACCCGCAGTGGAGCCTTGGCGGTGGTGGCAGTAGGCGTGATGACCAGGGTGACCGTGGCAGGCTGCGGTGTAGGCGTGAACGGGCATGAGATGAGTGTCACCCCGTCAACGGTGCGTGTGACCTCTACCTGCCAGGTGCTGCCCTCCAAGCCCTCGGCGGGGCGATAGAGCGTGGATGCCGTCTCGCCTGCCAACGGCAGTCCGTCGCGATACCATTGGTAGGCAGTGAAGCCCCCGTAGCGGTCGTAGGCGGTCTTGCGCACGGCAAGGAGGTCGCCCCACCGCTGTGTGATGAGCGAGTCGGCGGCATAGTTGACCTGCAGGTGCAGGGTGGTGGCAAGGTCGTTGCAGAACGAGTCTTGTATGGTGACGATAAGCGCATAGTAGCCGGGGAAGAGGGTGTCGGGCAACTCGGGCACGGTGATGCTGCCTGTGAAGGGCAGGTCTGTCCAGACGGCTTGCCGCTGTGTGGCGGAGTCCACGAGTGCCAGGGAATAGCCTGACGGACTGCCTGCCGTGACGGCAACGCGCACCGTAGGACGCTCCGCCGACTGGCAGAGGATGAACGACTGCTCGCTGTAATGTACTTGCAGTTGCGGGTGCACAAGGAGGTTGAGTTCGTGGAGGATATATCCGCAGGCGACGGTGTCGGTTGGTTCGCGGTCCCAATAGCGGCCGGTGAGGGCGTAGGTGCTGTCGCGCCATGCGTAGGCCTCGCCCTCGCAGATGCTGTCGTAGTAGAAGACGGTAGGCACACTATCCACGGTCAACGCGAGGTGCATGATGCTGTCGCACCCATATTGGGATTTCAGTTCGAGGGTGTATTCACCCGCTTCTGTGACATTGAACCCGTTGAGATTGTAGGTCTCACCGCGGCAGATACGTGCCACGATGGTGGAGTCGTATTCCTCGTGCACGGTGAGCGAGAGGTGCACAATGCTGTCGCAGCCCCGAGCGGTGGTCATGTAGTGTACATACTCACCCGGGGTACTGACAGAGAATCCGTTTGCTTCGTAACGCTCTGATGCACAGATAGATGCGACGATAGTGGTGTCGTAGGTGGGATTCACGGTGAGGTGCAATGTGACAATGCTGTCGCACCCGAAGGGGTTGAGCAGCGTGTCCACATACGTGCCCGCTGCTGTGTACTCTCCGCCTTCGTAGCGGAATGTATCGCCCTGGCAGATGGTGGCATTCATGGTGCTGCTCATGGGGTGCCAGACTGTCAGGTCCACGATATTCCAAGTGTATAGCCCGTCGGGTCGGCGTGTCTGAAACTCGCGGTGCCCCGTTTGGCTGAGAATGGTATCGCCCACCTGCAGGGTCTCGCCGTAGCAGATGGTGGTGTCGATACGGCAGGTGTCGTTGCCGAAGTAGGCTATAAACAAGGTGTCGGTCATCGTGGCGACTATCGTGCGCGGGGTCTGGTTGCTGCCATTGTCTTTCCAATAGCGGAACACATAGCCGGACAGGGGGTTGGCAGTGATAGTGACCTGTGAGGCAAAGGGATAGGTGCCTGTGCCGGTGACCGTCCCCTTGTCGGGCGTCGCCGAGATGACCTTGACAAACACATCCTGATGGAGGGTGGGTTCGGGGGGATTGGTGGGGTTGAACACGGTGGTGTCGCCTGTGCCGATATAGTCGTAAACGGCTACGAATGAGGCGGTTGTGTCGCCCATCGTGTAGTTGCACGAGACGGATGTGTTGTATGGTTTTCCGTTGAGGGTCCAATGGCGGAAACGGTAGTCGGGGTTGCCTGTGGTGGAGAGCAGCACCTGTTCGCCCGGGATGAGTATCTCGTTGTCCATGGTGGTGCCGCCCACCGTCATGGTGCTGATGCCGGCAGCCCGCGGGTGCGTCTTGACGGTGATGAGGTGCTTCTCAATCAGGCGTGCCTCGAAGTACGCTGCCGAGTCGCCCACCGTGTAGAGGAACTGCGTGCCCATCTCGGGATAAGGACGTCCGTTGAGTGTCCACCCGCCGAAGGCGTACTGGGTGTACGGGGTCACGCCTATCGCTACCGTGGTGCCTGCCCGATAGGTGCCGGAGCCCTGTGTGTAGCCGCCCTCGGGCGGGGTGGCAGTTACCTTCACCAGTTGTGATACAAACGGTTCGGGCGGGTTGCCCGGGTCGAAAGGCTTGTCGGGAATGACGGGTTTGTCGTACTTGTAGTGCGCTATGAAGGTGACCGCCGAGTCGCCCATGGTGTAGGTGAATGTCCGCCCGGTGGAGTATTGCACGCCATTGAGGGACCAGTATTGGAAGACATAGTAGGCGTTGGAGTCAGTGCTGAGTTGTACCTCCTCTCCCACGCGGTAGTTGCCCTCTCCGTAAGCGCGGCCTGCGTCCGAGGGTGTGACCCCCACGGTCAGCCTGCGCGTGACTAACGGCTCTGGCGGGTTGTCGGGGTTGAAGTCGGCCAGTGCCGACACACTCCCCAGCAATGCGCCCGTCAGTGCGATAATATGCAACAGGTTGGGTCTCATCGCACTACTATTTTCTTGGTACCCATATTCGTCTTCACGAGATACACGCCTGCTGCGAGGTGCAAGTCGTCCAAGGCAGCGTGCTCAGCCACCAGCACACCCGTGGTGGTATAGACGGTCACATCTGCCGCCTCTGCCTCCGTCAGGTCGTCCACTGAGGTGGTGATGCCCGGCGCCTTGGCTGCCAGCGAGAAGCGGGTACGGTTGTGCCCAGCCTCGGAGTAGAAGGTGTAGTCGCCTGTTGCGAGGTCCACCTCTTGGTGCAGTTGGTTGTCGTAGATGCAGACGGTGGTGTCCATGCGTGCTGCCGAGAGTGTCAGCATGCCTGCTTGGGGTGCGTAGTAGCCTATGCGGATGACTTCACCGTTGGCGGTGGCAGGTCGCTCGTTGATGCTGTACTCCTCGTTGAGTGCGCCGATGGTGTAGAGTTGTACTGGCGACGGGTTGCCGGCAAAGAACTTGACGGCATCGGTGCCTAACTCGTAGCCTGTGGCGGCAGCCGCGTTGAACACTACGCGCGTGCGGTCGGTATAGGCATCATCGCTGAGTGTGAGGTTGATAACCTGACGTCCGTCGTTAGATGTGTTGGCGTATGCCTGACGGGCAGGGGCAGCAGCGGGCTGCTTGTCGTCGCCGTACAACTTCTTGTTCGCCTGGATACGTGTCTCGCGTCCCGAGATGGGGAAGGTCATCTGCGACAACTTGGCGTTCTGCACGAAGAACGCCTCAAACGGCAGGAAGTGGTAGTGGTCGTCGCCCGGGCGATAGGTGTCGTAGCCTGTGCCGTTCCAGCAGATGACGGGGTAGTTGAAGCCGCCGTTCATGATGCTGTCGAGGTCGTAGTAACTCATATAGGGGTTACCCACGAGGTTCCAGTTGGCATCCCACGTGTGCGTCGGGTCGGCAGGCGCGTAGAGGTTGAGCGGCGTGCTGACATCGGTGGTCGGGAACTTGGGGTGCTTGAATACCAATTGCAGCGTGTCGTTCTCTTTGGGCTGGAAGATGTAGCCTTGTGCATTCTTCAGCGGCTTGCCCACAGGGGTGTTCTGCCAACCGCCGCTGCCGTTCTTGGCGCGGATATCGCCGTCGTAGTAGCGGATTACGAACTCGCTGCGGCACTTCACGTCCTCGCGATTGATGTCGAAGGGGAAGGTCAGGAAGTGCCATTTGTCCTTGGACTCCAACAGGTTGAGGCGCAGGGTGTCGATGTCTATATTGTCGTCGCTGATGATGGACGATCCTGTCTCGGGGGTGCCTGTGATGGTGATATCGCCGAAATTGAGGGTGGAGTCGCCGTAGATAATCAATCCGCCGCCCGGGTTGATGTCCACATCAGGATTGCCCTCTATGGTGCCGTGTTCGCCGCCCAACTCGTAGTCACCGTTCAGGTAGAAGTAGTCGTAAGCCTCGTCGAACTCAATCAGGTGGAGGAACTGGCTCCATTGGGTGTTGTAGAAGTAAGTCAGGTAACTGGTGCGGGGTACATAGAGGTCTGCCACCTGGTAGCAATCGAAGGTCTGCTGGAGAATGTTAGTGGGCTCTACGGTGTAGGTATAGACCTTCGACACCTTGGGGCAACCTGCAAAGGCGAAGTTGTTGATGGTATATACGGAACTGGAGATTTTGATGACATCCATATTGGCGCAATCGCGGAAAGCGTTACTCTCAATCGTTGCCAAATGAGGGGGCAATACGATGGTGTCCAGCGAGGTACAGCCCTCAAAAGCATACTCTTTGATGGTCTTCAGCCCTTCGGGGAATTGGCGGTTCTTGAGTGAGGTGCAATAAGCCACAGAGCCAAACTCCAAGGTTTCCATATTCGTGGGCCAAGAGATGTCTAACAGGCGTTCTTGTCCGACAAAGGTGTATTTGGGAAGTGTCTTCAGTTTGCAACCTGGTGCAAAGATGACGTGCTCCAATTTGCCGCCATGTTGCCAATAGTCATGTTGGTATTCTCCTGCTTTCCAATACCACGATCCAGATTGCTTTCCATTATTGTCGTAGTTTTGGCAATATATACGATATCCCATGTCACCATACATGAATGCACCTGTTCCCATGTTTTGCACATTGGCGGGGATGGTGAGTGAGGTGAGACCTGTGCAGAAAAAAGCCCCATCACCAATGGTCTCAAGGCTATTGGGGAGTTTGATAGTTTCGAGGGAAGGTGTGTAGGCGAAAGCGTTGGTGCCTATCTCGATGAGTCCCTCTTTGATGTCCACGTGGCGGAGGCTGGTGCAGCCATCAAAGGCTTTGTTGCCAATGGATTGCAGTCCCGGTTGGCAATAGACGGTGTCCAATCCTTGGCAATTGGTACAGCAGTCGTGTATAGAGACAAGGTCCTTGGGCAGATGCAGTACTTTGAGTCCGAGTTCGGAAAAGGCGTATTCTTCCAACATATTGTCATGGGTGCAGTAGCCGGTATAGTATTCGTAGGAGTTGGCTACGACGGAGGCATTGGAGAGGTCGAGGTATTTGAGGTTAATCATCTTGTTGCGAATGAGCATGATGTCGTAACTATTGATAGTACCATTGACTTTGAGGGAGACGATATTGGTAAGAGTTGTCAGTCCAAGGGCTGTATGCAGAGCCGACAGGTTAGACGCAGCAGTCACGGTTACTTCACGCTGCTTGGTTGTGCTTTCAGACAAAATCCTATCGGCAAAATCTGACCAATAAGGTGCTGTTTGATAGGCATTCAATAATGTCTCAGGAACGAAAATAAGGGCTTTGCTGTTGATAAGTTGGCTACTTACCAGAGTTGGGGGCGTAGTAGCCGCAATATGAATGATATTGCTACCATTAAAAGCGTTCTCTCCTATTGATGTTACTGACGATGGAACATTTATTTCCAGCGAGTTACAATTCAGGAAAGCGTTGGTTTGAATGGTCGTAATGGTGGACGGCAGGTTGATTTTCAGCAGAGCACCGCAGTCTTGGAACAAACCCTCGCTGATAGTGGTGATAGGACCACTGAGGACTACGTTTTGCAGAGAAGTACATCCATAGAACGAGTATGCACCGACTTGTTTGGCAGGAATCTCAACCGTTTTGAGTGATTTACATTCACGGAAAGTATTTTCTCCAATGGCGATGACCGTTTTAGGCATAGATATGGTTTCCACGCCAGGGTCTTCGTAATTAAAAATATGATAGTTTGAATAGCCGATTTCGGTAACGGTATATGGGGTTGTGCCATTATAGACAACATCAGGGATAGTGAGATTTTTAGGGCAGTTGTGTATTCTTGATACACAGGCGTTGTCGCCGTTAGTGCCAAATTCGTAGATAACTCCGTTGGCATCGGTCCATGTTTCTGCCGTAGCAAACAGTGCTGTGAGGCATAATAAAATAGTAGTAAAAAGGTGTTTCATATACGTTATATTTTTATGGTTATCGTATTTGTTTGCAGTTAATTGTTTGTATTAACGCGCAAAGTTACAACAAAATCGCTGATAATGCAAATAGTTTTGTATATTGATGGGTGTTTTTTTGCAGTTTATGGGTAAATAGTAGCGAGAAAGCACGTCTGTGCCCTGCAGTATGGGGCAACTGCCGACCCGCGACAGACCCGCGATAGACCCGCGATAAATTCACGACCGACTTGCGATGAGTCTGCTACTATTCAAAAAACAAGACTGCCAGTTGGCAGCCCTGTTCTGATGTGTCACCCGCATGTCGTGTGCGGTGGTGGTTATGTGTAGCGGACAATTGTCCGTTTGCTATGCGGATTATCCGATGAGAGCCTGGTAGCCTGCAGCGTCGAGCAGGGTGTCGAGTTCCGCCGGATTAACGATGCGGATTTTAATCATCCAGCCTTCGCCGTAGGGGTCGTTGTTGACCAGTTCGGGTTGGTCGTTGATAGCCTCGTTGATTTCCAGCACTTCGCCGGCAACAGGCATATTGAGGTCGCTGACGGTCTTTACAGCCTCGATAGAGCCGAAAGTCTCGTCTTGGGCGATGGTCTCGCCTTGTGTGTTGATGTCAACGAACACGATTTCACCTAACTCGGATTGTGCGTAATCCGTGATGCCTACGTACGCTTCTTCACCTTCTACACGGATCCACTCGTGGTCCTTGGTGTAGCGCAGATTTGATGGGATATTCATATTATTAGATTATAAAATTGATTATCATTTGTTGGGTACCTGATTGCCGAGCATTGACATGGCGCAGCGGAAGCCGATGGTGCTGGACGACTGGTCTTGGTCCATGAACCGGCGTGTGGTGGGGTTGAGCCAGTAGATACGGTCGTTCCACGAACCACCTTTATATACGCGCGTGCGATTGGTGACGCGGGGGATGAGAATATCCGACGGGTCGAACTTCACCTCCGCCATCTGCTCCTCGGTCAGACCGAGGGTGTCGAGCGGGTAGTCGGTATCCAGACGGGAAGAGAGGTCACCGTCCTTGTAGTCGCGCTTATCATCTTTGGCATCATACTCAATAGCCAGGCAACCGGTCTCGGTCATTACGGGGTTGCCATTCTCGTCGCGTTTCACGCGCGAATAGATGTTACCGCGATAGGGGTTGTATTCGGTCATTTCGGCGAATGAGGTTTCGCGATACACATCAAGCACCCATTCGTTCACATTTCCTGCCATATTGTAGAGACCGAAATCATTGGGCGCGTAAGCATCAACGGGAGCGGTGAGCACATAGCCGTCGTTGGTGGCACCAGCCACGCCCATCATGTCGCCACGGCTGCGGACGAAGTTGGCCATCATCCGGCCTTTGTTCTTCTTGCTCAGGTCACGCGGGTGGTAGCCGGACCACGGGTAGATACGCCCTTCGGCGGGCATACCGTCTTCATCTGCGGTAGGCGCGAAGGCTGCATATTCCCACTCCGCCTCGGTGGGCAGGCGGTAGCCGATGAGCAGCACCCCGTCGGCGCGGTTGAGTTTACGCGGGTTGCCATACGCATCTACGCGGGCACCACGCCCCATATCGGGGTTGAACTCGTTGTCGGCAAAATACTTCTCGGTATTGAATACGAACTGGTCGCGCACCCACTCGTAGGGCAGACGGTACATAGTCACCAGCGGGTCGGTCATATTGCCGTATTCGTCCTCTTCGGGCTCCTCTTCGCCCTCGTAGCCATACAGTTGCGCCACAGACAGGGGTACCTCTACGGCTTCTTTCTCATAAGCGGCATACTCGGGGTGGGCATAGTTGTTCTTCAGGAACTCGTCCGCCTCCTGCTCCGAGAAATAAGCATTGGGGTTGAGCAATTGGTATTGCGGTTGCTCCATATACTTGCCGGACACCAATATCAACTCATTGACACGGTCGGTACGCCACTGGCAGTACGCCATAGCCTGGTCCCAGGACACACCTACCACGGGGTAGAAACTATAGGCGGGGTGGCGGAAATAGTTCTCCACATAGGGTTCGTTGTACGCCATCTCGTTGCGCCACACGGTAGTATCGGGCAGCACAGCCTTCCCCAGA
>ERZ808278.484-NODE-484-length-25657-cov-5.037028_pt1 | contig 25657 bp, 23 predicted proteins | sample MGYA00521239_ERZ808278 | MGnify/ENA primary metagenome ERZ808278 (study PRJEB31516, sample SAMN03275600) | gut metagenome | biome: mammalia-associated habitat; material: feces | host: Papio cynocephalus | place: Kenya | collected 2012-07-17 ... | reverse complement strand
ATATCTAATATCTAATATCTAATATCTAATATCTAATATCTAATATCTAATATCTTATCTATAGTCTAAAACAAACAGAATAGTCTAAAACAAACTGAGTGGCTGCTGCTGGATTTTTTCCTTTGCCTTTTGAAGGTAGTCTTCGTTCACGTCGAAGCCTATGGCGCGGCGATGCAGGTCGTAAGCCACTTTGCAAGCCGTGCCCAGTCCGCAGTAAGGATCAAGCACGATGCCGCCATCAGGGCAAGTGGATAGGATAATAAGGTGACAAAGGCTTTCTGGAAACACATTGTAGCGCTCAATGGGGCTGTTGGCAGGAGCAATGTTCCACACGTCGGCAGGCATAGTGCCATTCTTGTTGTAGAGCAGAAAGTAGAATCCTTTTTCATTGATAGCCTTCGCCTTTTCCGATTTTGAGTCAAGCACCTGACCTGGAAAAGAGCGGATGAACATACGGAAATCGGGGATTTCTCCATTATTGACCATCGCCACTACTTTGTCGAGTTCGGATAGGGCGCATTTCTTTTCCTCGTCGGACAGGGCAGTTGATCCCATCACATTCCGGCGATACTTCATACCGGTCACGCCACTTGAAGTTTTTCCCTCTTTAGTGTTTTTATTTGCTACGTTGTTGAAAAATAAGCGCAACTCCTCGTCATCGTAATAGAAATCCTCACTTTTCACGAAGTGGAAAATGAACTCATGTGTGTTGCGCAGATGGTCGAGGCTGCTGTCGAAAGCGCTATACTGCTTGTCCCACACCACATCGTTACGCAGAGTCCAGCCTTGCTCATCCATCATTCTCAAGGCAATGCGCCACGGTAGTCCTTTAAGGGCCTTACTCTGGTAAGTATCCGCCAAATTCAGCCACAGCGACCCCGACGGTTTCAGCACGCGGTGGAGTTGGCTCATCACTGCCACAATGCTTTCTATAAATACATCAATATTGTCGGTGGCAATGCTGTCAGCTCCGTAACGTCGCAGTCCCCAGTATGGAGGGCTGGTGATAATGCAGTCTATACTGTTGTTTTCCACACGGCTGAGCAACTTTAGTGCGTCGCCGCAGTGGTATTGGGGAAAAGGGCTTCCGCCGAGCAGCTTCACGATGTTTTGCCTGGAGGGATCAATGGCTGGAATTTCTATATGGTGTTTTTCCTGTGTTGCGACTGTATGAGTGAGGACGCTCACAGAAGCACAGGATTGAGCTTCGGCATCGCCTAACTCCTCTCTTAGATACACCAGTGCCTTGTCGGCTAATTTGTCGGTGCCAATCTCGTTGAGCGCGGCAAAAGCCAGCCAAAGTCCCACAAGTTCGTCTGTGTCGCTTCCAAAAATTTTAGCGAGTTTCACCACCGTTTCGCGCTTTGGCCGACGCTCGCCATGCTCAAATCTGCTATACATAGGAATATCCACACCAATTTTCTTGGCGATGTCCTTTTGTTTCAAGCCACTTTTGGCGCGAAGCTGTCGTAATTTTTCGGGAAAAAGCATATAGCGTATATTTGTTTGTTTTTGACAAATGTACGCACAATAATTGTATTTGGCAACATTTATGCTTGAAAAGCGTGTTTGCCGAGGCTTAATATTGTCCCACCTTTCTATGGTGTTTATAGTGCCGGTGCTGTTTCTGGGCTATTACCGTTCGGTAGAGCATACTGTGAATGAAATGCTTTCCCCAGAAGTGCATCAGCAGAAAACATGTGAATGCGCCTGTGGCATTGGCCAGGCAGTCGAGCCATTCGAAGCTGCGGTCGTCGGTAAGGGTCATTTGGGCGGTTTCCACCAGCACCCCAAACACCGCCAGCGATGTGGTGATAGCGAGCTCACCGTTGATGTTGGTGTGATGTGGCAGTTTGTGCTTTGCATATTCATAGAGGTAGATCAAGGCGCAGCCAAAATACATCAGAAAATGGACGCATTTGTCGGCATTAGGGAAAAGATGAACCGACTTTACGTCAAAGGGGTTTGAGGCAAGCGATAGATATAGCAAGAGCAAGGTTACCAATATGGATAGTGTGCCTGTAGGAATGGCAAGGATCATTTTTTTCATTTCTGCAAGTGGTAGGTTTTGTTTCTAAACAGTCATTTAAAAAAATCGTGTATTCCTGTGTTCGTTCATTGTTAAGCAAACAATGTAATATTTTGTTTATTATGTAGCGAAGTTAGCCACTTTTTCTAAATTCTACAAATTTTTCTTTCACTTCTTAATTTTCACTTTTGCACTCTTTGTGAAACTTATATTTGTGAATGTTGCGCTTTTTAAGGAAAATGCCAGCATATTCGAGGAAAATGTATTAATTTTGCAAAGAAGTATTATAATTGTTAATTAAAGGCTGGGCTTAAGTGAAAATGGGGAAAGTGTCGGATTTTTTTTCGATGACTCGCCGTGAGCGTGTGGGCACATTGGCTGTGCTGCTGATGCTTGCTGTGGCTTTGCTGTTTTCTTATTGTGGACAAGCGTGCCGAGACAGGGCGGAAGCCTCTGGCGACGTGCCAAGCGAGCAAGTGATCCGTGAGCTGAACAAGGCTGTGCAGTCGAAGCCGCTGTCCCGTTCAAAAAAAGATGCCGCCACTGCTGCCAGTAAGGCAAGAAAGGAAAAGCATGGCCGTAAACATCAGGTAAAACCCAAGCATAAAAAAACGGTCATATCCACTAAAGCCGTAAAGCGGGGAAATAAGGATATGGACGAGATGCCATCCTTTTAAACAGACAAAATGACTTTAAGATTCTACGATGAGTGAAAGAGCGCAATTTGCAACAAGATTAGGCGCTATAGCCGCAACTGTGGGTTCGGCTGTGGGGCTGGGTAATATTTGGCGTTTTCCCTATGAGGCCGGTGTGCATGGTGGAGGCGCTTTCCTGCTGATATATATAGGGTGTGTGTTTCTTGTGGGAGTGCCGGTGATTGTTTCGGAGTTTTTGATAGGCCGTGGCACACACAAGAATGTGTCAGGGGCGCTGAAGCTGCTTGCTCCGGGCGAGAAGTGGCATTGGATGTCGTACATGGGAATTTTAGCATCACTGATGATTTTAAGCTTCTACAGCGTGGTGTGCGGCTGGATTGTGGAATATCTGTTTCAGGCTGTGACTGGGCACCTCAGCGGACACACAGCCGCAGAGTACTCCGCTATATTCGGCGCATTTGTGTCAAGCCCTTACCGCCCAGTGCTGTGGACTGTGCTTTTTCTCTGCGTTAATTTCTGGATCCTGCGTCGTGGCGTTAAACGTGGCATTGAAAGGGTGGCAAATGTCATGATGCCTATCCTTTTTGTCATACTCCTTGTGCTTATTGTGTATGCGCTCACACTTCCCGGCGCGGCTAAAGGACTGAAATTTCTATTTTTCCCCGACTTCTCACGCCTCTCACCCAAGGTGGCAATCGGAGCGATGGGGCAGGCTTTTTTCTCGTTGAGCATCGGGCTGTCGTGCATTCTCACTTATGCTTCTTATTTCAAAGATAGCGACAGGCTAATGCGCAACGCTACCATCGTGGCAGTGCTCGACACTGTGGTGGCGGTGCTCTCTGGCATTATGATTTTCCCTGTGGTGTTTTCTTTCGGAATGCAGCCAGAGGCGGGCCCGAAATTAGTGTTTGAGATTTTGCCCAACATATTCCAGCAATTGCCTGGCGGCTATGTTTGGTCGGTGCTGTTTTTTCTGCTTCTTTTCTTTGCCTCTATCACGAGCACAATCTCTATGAGTGAGATATCTATCTCTTTTTTTGTGGAAGAACATCACATGACCCGCAATAAGGCCACAGCCCTCAATACAGGGGTGGCACTTGTGTTTGGCACGCTGTGTGCGCTCTCCTTTGGCGTGCTGGCCGATTTTACAATTTTTGGCAAAACGCTTTTCGACCTTTTCGACTATGTGTCGAGCAATATACTGCTTCCTGTGGGTGGCGTATTTTTCGCGTGGTTTGTGGGCTGGCATATCGACAAGAAGTTTGTTGACAATCAGCTCACGAATTATGGCACATTAAAAGTGTCGGTATGGCGAAATCCATTGATGTTCTGCATCAGATACCTCTCACCTATAGCCATCATTGTGATATTTCTTTACGGTTTAGGGCTGTTTGATACTTTGTTTTGAATAATCCGAAACAATTTTCTGTGATTTTGTTAAAGATTTTTTGATGATGGCTTTGAAAAGTGATGAAATTGTAGTAATTTTGTGGCCGATTTGTGAATATTATATTTTTTTAGACTAAAGAAATTACGGTTTGCAGTTCTGCAAATTATATGAGGTAACCTTTTTCTATGAGTAACAGAGCAAGTTTCGGATCACGCCTGGGCGCAATAGCCGCTACGGTTGGCTCTGCAGTGGGGTTGGGCAATATATGGCGCTTTCCCTATGAGGCTGGAGAGAATGGCGGTGGGGCATTTATCATCGTTTATATTGGCTGTGTGCTTTTCTTGGGCATTCCTGTGATGCTCTCCGAGTTTATTATCGGGCGTGGCACACATCTTAATATGCGTGGCGCGCTGAGGATGTTGTCGCCAAAGTCGAAGGTTCATAATGTGGCATACATATGTGTGGCTGGTGCAATAGTGACGTTGGGGTTCTACAGCGTGGTGTGTGGCTGGGTGCTTGAGTACCTTTGCTTGGCTATGTCGGGAAATTTAGGTGGCCACACATCCGCAGAGTTCTCTGTAATTTTCACCAGCTTCATTTCAAGCCCGTCTAAAACCATGCTGCTCACCATGGCGTTTCTTTGCATCAACTTTTTCGTGATGCTTGGAGGCGTGAGAAAAGGGGTGGAGCGCACCTCGTCCATCATGATGCCGCTGCTGTTTTTGCTTCTTTTGATTTTTTCTGTGAATTCGCTGCTTTTGCCAAATTCTGGCAAGGGCTTGGAGTTCTTGTTCGATGTGGATTTTTCGCATCTTTCCTGGCGGGGGGTGGTAGATGCGTTTGGGCAGGCGTTTATGTCGCTCACATTGGGCATTTCGGGTTTGGTCACCTTCTCGTCGTATTTTCACGACGACTCTCCGCTGGTGCGCGACGCGTGCACCATAGCCTCGCTCGACACGCTTGTGGCACTGCTGGCTGGTGTTGTGATTTTTCCAGCGGTGTTCTCCTTCGGCATGCAGCCCGAATCGGGACCGAAATTAGTGTTTGAGGTGCTGCCCAATATTTTCCAGCAGATGCCGTGCGGCTATTTGTGGTCGGTTCTGTTTTTCGTGTTGCTATTGTTTGCCGCACTCACCAGCACCATTTCACTGAGTGAGATTCCCATTACATTCATATCAGAGGAATTCAAGACATCGCGCAAGAAGTCCACTGCCATTGTGGCGGTGTTCACTGTTGTGATTGCTTCGCTGAGCGCGCTCTCGTTTAATGTGCTGAGTGGAGTGAGCGTGCTGAATATGGGTTTGTTTGACTTCTTCAACTATCTGTCGAGCAACTTCTTCATGCTGTTGGGTGGCCTGTTCACGGCAATATATGTGGGATGGATTATCGACCGCAAAGTGATAGCAGCCCAGCTCACCAACCACGGCACCATTCATGTGCACGTGCAGTGGGCTGTGGTGTTTTGTCTCCGGTTTATCGCTCCAGTGGCTGTGGTGGTCATCTTTCTCTATTACCTTGGCTTGATTTAGTGTGTTTGGCCATAACTTCTTCTCTATATTTTACCGTCTTTGCATTTGTTGTGAAGATGGTTTTTCTGTTTTTACTGGCTTGCATTTGCCCGTAGGCTATTTTTTTTGTATTTTCGCATTTATAAACTGATCAATCCCTGCAATGAAGTTAAAAATTAAGCCATTTACGCTCACTTTGCGCGGCAAGGAGCTTGTTATCGACCACACTCTGATTATGGGTATCGTGAACGTTACGCCCGACTCGTTTTATTCCGCAAGCCGCACGTTTGACACCGACTCTCTTGAGCGGCGTGTGGAGCAGATGGTGAGCGACGGAGTGGATATTTTTGACTTGGGTGCCTACTCCACCCGCCCGGGTGCAGATGTGGTGAGCAGTGAGGAGGAACTTCGTCGGCTGCGTAAAGGCGTAGAGGTGGTGAAGCGTTTGGCTCCGGACATTCCCATTTCTATCGACACCTTCCGGGCTTCTGTGGCTCAGACTTGTGTGGAGGAACTGGGCGCTGATATTATAAACGATGTGTCGGGCGGGACGCTTGACGCCGATATGGCTTACACTATGGGCCGACTTGACGTGCCGTATGTCTTGATGCACATGAGGGGCAATCCTGCCACTATGCAGCAGCTCACCGATTATCCTGGTGGGGTGGTGAATGATGTGCTCGACGACTTGAAAAATAAAATGAAGCTTTTCCGTGGCCATGGTTGCAGCCAAGTGATTATCGATCCGGGATTTGGATTCAGCAAAACTTTGCATCAGAACTATGAATTGATGAATGGATTGAGTGAGTTTCATCAGCTTGGCGCTCCAATTTTGGTGGGAATCTCCAGAAAGTCGATGATTTTCCGTCTGCTGGGAACTTCTCCGGCAGAGTCGCTTGAGGGCACCACTGTTCTCAACACGGTGTCGATGCTTGCAGGGTGTCATATTTTACGTGTGCATGATGTTCGGGCTGCGGTAGAGGCTCGCGCCATACTTCAAGAGTTGGAGAGCGCTTCTGCCATGTAAGGGCGAATGAAGACTTTCCGTAAAAGTGCGCATAAGCCCCAATTACTAATGGTTTGATTTTATAATTTCTAAAGATAGCGTTAATGTTTGAATGTTTTGGCATAATTGATTTTATCGACATTGCTTTGGTGTCGGCTGTGCTGCTCTACATCTACCTCACGATGAAAAAGTCCGGTGCCATTAATATATTTTTGGGCATCGTGTTTCTGCTGGTGGTGTCGATGCTGCTCCGCATAAGCCGCATGACGCTGATGAAAGGCATATTCGACACCATTGTCAGCCAAGGTGCGATTATATTGATTATCTTGTTCCAGAACGAAATTCGCCACTTCCTCAGTGACGTGGGTTCGAACCGTAGCTTGCGCTTTTTCAAGAGGTTTATGCACAAGCCCACGCCTGCCGACAAGCGGAAGTGGCTCATGCCTATAGTGTATGCCTGTATGTCGATGTCGAAGTCGAAGACTGGTGCGCTCATTGTAGTGCAGAAAAGTATGTCGCTTTCTGATTTTGTGCACACTGGCGATGTGATCGACGCGAAAGTCAACAACCGACTAATTGAAAACATATTCTTTAAAAACAGTCCGCTACATGATGGCGCTGTGATCATTTCCGACGGCAGGATTCTTGCCGCAGGTTGCATTCTGCCAGTGTCGCACGACCGCAACTTGCCACGCTATCTGGGACTGCGTCACCGCTCGGCATTGGGAATTACCCAGGAGAGCGATGCAGTGGCGATTGTGGTCAGTGAAGAAACAGGCAACATATCGTGTGCGTATAGAGGCGAGATTTTTCTCAAGCTCTCCAGCACGGAACTTGACCATAAAGTGTCGGAACTACTTAATGAATAATCATATAAGACTAAGATGGAGAACAATATAAGAGGCGCATTTGAGATTGGTGACACGCTGGTGAGCCTCGACCTTGCCGAGCGTTTTTTTTGCTGCGACATTGACGCATGCCTTGGCGCATGCTGTATTGAGGGTGATGCCGGTGCGCCTATCACCAAGGAGGAGTACGCCAAACTGAAGGAAATTTTGCCAGTGGTGTGGGACGATTTGCTACCGCGTGCTCAAGAGCGAATTAAAGAGTGTGGTGTGGGCTATCTTGATCCCGAAGGTGAAATTGTGACTCAAATAGTGGACGGGAAAAACTGCGTGTTCTCCACTTATTTGCCGGGTGGTGTGTGTATTTGTGCCATCGACAAGGCTTACCGTGAAGGGAGACTTGACTGGCGCAAACCCATTTCATGCTATCTCTATCCGGTGAGGGTGAAAAAATGTACCTCGTTCACGTCGGTAAATTATCACCGTTGGAAAATTTGCAAGAGCGCAGAGGTGATAGGCAGGAAAAATAAGGTTCGCCTGTACCAGTTTCTCAAGGAGCCGCTTATAGAGCGGTTCGGAAAAGAGTGGTACGACGAGCTTGCCGCTAATTGCGACCTCTATGTGAAAACGTATCTTGAAGATTGATGCCATGAGAGGCGTGATCACGATGCCACTGCCATTGCGTTTTGGCAGTTAAGGCGCAAAATATTTGGCAGTTAAGTGGGAATTTGTTAATTTTGCACCGATTTTCGTAACCTCTGTTGGGAAAAAAGTGTGGCCCTTGTATGTTGCGGGAACGATATAGTACTATAAAATAAATAATTACAATGGATTTAATTAAAGTTGTAGAGCAAGCATTTGCTACCAAGAAGGAACTCCCTACATTCTTCCCTGGCGACACTATCACTGTGGCTTACCGCATTAAAGAAGGTAACAAGGAACGTATTCAGCAGTATCGTGGTGTTGTCATCAAAATCAATGGTGAGGGCGACAAGAAGCGCTTCACTGTTCGCAAGATTTCCGACAACATCGGTGTGGAGCGTATCTTCCCACTTGAGTCGCCATTCATCGACAGCATCGTGATCAACAAGCATGGTCGCGTACGTCGTGCGAAGATTTACTACTTGCGTAAACTTACTGGTAAGAAGGCTCGTATCAAAGAGCGCAGAGTTATCAAGAAGGAAGCATAATTCGCTTGCGAGAAAATATTCCATTAAGGTTGCCACTGCCGACGTTTCGGTTGTGGCAATTTTTTTTGTAAATTTGCTTTTGAAGATGGCTGAGCGAAAAATCATACACGTGGATATGGACGCTTTCTTTGCGTCGGTTGAGCAGCTCGACAATCCCGACCTGAAAGGGCGTCCGGTTGCCGTTGGGCACGACGCTCCTCGCAGTGTCGTGGCCACCGCCAGTTACGAGGCTCGCAAATATGGCGTGCACTCGGCTCAGCCCATGGCGCAGGCAAAGCGTCTTTGCCCCAATCTGGTGATTGCTGAGCCACATTTCGCTCGCTATAAGGAAATCTCGGCACAAGTGCATAGCATCTTTCACCGCTATACCGACATTGTGGAGCCTATTTCGCTCGACGAGGCTTTTCTCGACGTGACAAGGAATAAGAAGGAAATTTCTTTGGCAATGGATATCGCTAAAGAAATTCGAGAGGCTATCTGGAACGAGCTTCACCTCACAGCATCTGCCGGTGTGTCGTGCAACAAACTGCTCGCAAAGATTGCCAGTGACTTCCGTAAGCCTAATGGGCTGACGGTGGTGCATCCTCAGCGCATTCAGGATTTTTTGAGGTTTCTGCCAGTGGATAATCTGTGGGGTGTGGGGCCGAAAACAAAGCGGCGAATGGACCATTTGATGATTCAGACGTGCGGCCAGCTGCGCGAAGTGCCTCTTGAGGTGCTGAGGCTTGAGTTTGGCAAAATGGGGCAGGTGTTCTATGATTTTGCAAGAGGAATCGACAACCGGCCGGTGGTGACCGACTGGATTCGTAAGTCGGTAGGATGCGAAGCCACGTTTGAGTCTGACATCTCTAAACGCTCTGCCGCCATTATCGTGCTGTATCAGGCTGTGGTGGAACTGGTTCAGAGAATTGCAAAAAGTGGGTTTGAGGGGCGCACACTCACCCTAAAAGTGAAATTTGCGGATTTTACACAAGTGACCCGTAGTGTCACACAAAGTAAGGTGCTCCGCGACAAGGAGGATATTCTGCCCTTGGCTAAACGGCTGCTTTTAAAGGTGGATTACAAAGGGCATCCGTTTAGGTTGCTTGGATTGTCGGTTTCGAGAAGCGATACGGACCATAATGAAGCACCCAGCAAGCAATGGCATGTGGGCGAGTTGCCGTTCAAGCCATATTAGGAAATGCTCCGTATGTCAAAGGCGGGGAGCTAATAGCAGTTGCTCGAAATGCGTGGCTACGATACAAAATTCAGGTTGTTCCAGGGTGTGTGAGCGTGCTATTTTCTGTAGCTGCTGATAACGCACTCCAGGTCTGCGAGCCCTATAGCGCCGCTTTGCCGCCATAGCTGCTTACCATGGCTGAAAAGAATAAGGGTGGGCACCGCCTGTATGCTGTGAGCATTGGCGAAATCCTGTGCCTGGTCCACATCAATCTTGAGAATTCTGATGTCGTTGCCCAAATTTTCCTTGAGCTGTTGTAGCACAGGGTGCATAGTTTTGCATGGCCCGCACCATGTGGCGAAAAAGTCAACCAGTGTGAGCGGGCTGTTGTTGATAATGTCGCTAAATTTTTCCATTATTGTATTGTTTTCTTTTTGACTGCATCTCAGCGAAGTGGGAGCGAAGCAAGCGCACGGCCTCTTCTGGCGTGGCGGCAGACGCTGTGATTTTCTCCAGCTGGCAGCGCCCGTTGTTGTCTTCTTTGATAGTGTGGGCCAACATGCCATAGCTGAACGCGATGCCGGCTTTTTCTAAAAAAGGAATAGCAGTTACGCTCATCACTTTAGCATACAGCCTTTTTATGCCACCCACGGCCACCATTGCCGCCGCCGCTTTCCCCGTCACTTTGTCGGCCACGTCAGCTCCTTTTAGCACCGCTGGTTCATGGTCGAGCAGGTGCTCCAAGTCACGGACCCCAGGCTTGCAGTAAGTGGTGATGCGTCCGCCGCGGTCCCTAACCACCAATGAACAGTTGGTGCGTTGTAATATCTCCACAAGTTCATTCATGGCTATTTTCTCAAGGCAAATTTAATGAGAGCCCATCCTCCTATCACTTGTAGGACCATGCCGGGAAGTCCGAGACGGAAATCTTGGAAGCCTGCCATGAAGTTTCCTTTAGCTGCCCATTCAATGCCACACCCCAGCACTTGATACATTAGCACTACTGAAAACATTAAGAAAACCGACACCCTTTTAGTGCGAAAAGCGATGAAAGAGGCTGCTCCTGCAAGGATTGTGCCTTTTATCAAAATCATAGGCAGTGCACCGAAAGAGGGCATTCCGAAAAGCATGGAGTTGACGACAGGGGAGAACAACGCTGTGAGCAAACCCACTTTTGCGCCATATTTATATGCACCGATTAGGGTGAAGAAATAGATGGGTAAAAAGATGAGCCCGCCTTTGGGCATCAGTGCATGGCATAATTGTGGTAGCACGATGTTCCCAGCCAAAAACAATGTAGCAAGCAAATAGGTGCGCGCCTGGCGCCACGAAAGCGTATAAAGTTTTACATTCGATACCATAACGTATAAACATTAATTTGGGTTGCCGTTCATTCAGTAACCCATACAAATTTACAAGTAATTATTGAAATCACCAACATGCCAATCCGAGAAAAAGAAAGGAAAAAATAAGGGTTTGGTTGGAATGTGAAAGGGCAATAACTATTTTGGATATTCGTTAGTGTTATAGTAGCCACTGCAATGGTGGATGATTGGCTGTGTTTAAAATGTATTATGAATGGAAAGTTTTGATTTAAACAGTTTTTTGGTGGCGCAAGAGGGTGGCTATGACATTGAGCTTTCTTAAATGAAACAAGGACGAAAGGTATGAGAAAAAATAAGAGATTACGGCTGTGTGCCTGGACGTTGGCGCTTCTGGGGATTGCCAGTTTAGTGTCGAGCGTTCAACTGGAGATGTGCGAGGGAAGAGTGGCTTGGGCTGTTTGGCTCCATGTGGCGCTGTGCTTGCTGCTGATGTGTGGTGTAGGTGTCCATATTTTTCTCCATTTTCAATTCAGGAATTGGTGGAAGTGCTTTGGAATGCTCAAGAGCCATGTTACAAGGGTGTTGGGTGTGTTTTGTGCATTCACTTTTGTCACGGGTGCCATGGCGCTTGTGCAGTGGCTTGTGCATCAGTCACATTCCGGAATAGGCGCTGTGCACGGGAAAATTGGCTTCGTTTTCCTGCTGCTTTGCATAGGCCATGCAATAAAAAGAAAACGATTTTTATGAGGCATAGGTCTCCTGTAAGCCATTGGTTTTTCCTTGCGTCTTCTGATAATTGAAAAAATGTGAAGAGTGGAATTTTTATGCACAGTATCGCATTTCTATGTGCCTAAAAAAATGTAACTTTGCATAATTATTTGAGAGGGATATATCCTACCACTCAAATAGGGATGAAATAAGCATTCTAAAGAACTAAAAATCGATATAATTATGGCTAAAAAAGCATTATTGATGATTCTTGACGGATGGGGAATCGGTCCTCACGACAAGAGCAACGCTATTTGGGAAACTCCAACACCTTACTGGAACAGCCTGCTTGCAAACTATCCCCACAGCCGCTTGAAGGCTTGTGGCGAGGATGTGGGCTTGCCTGCTGGCCAGATGGGCAATAGCGAGGTGGGGCACCTTAACATAGGCGGTGGCCGCATCGTGTATCAAGACCTTGTGAAAATCAACAAGGCTATTGCCGATGGCTCAATTTTGAAGAATCCAGAAGTAGTGAAGGCTTACACTTATGCTCAAAACACGGGCAAAGGCTTGCACATTATGGGTCTGACCTCAACGGGAGGCGTGCACAGCTCGCTTGCCCACTTGTTTGCCTTGTGCGACATTGCCAAAGAGTATGGCCTTAAAAACGTGTATCTGCACTGCTTTATGGATGGCCGTGACACCGACCCTGAGAGTGGCAAAGGCTTTATTCAGGATGTGGAAAGCCACCTTGCCAAGAGCACTGGCGTGATTGCCACAATCACCGGTCGCTATTATGCTATGGACCGTGATAAGCGCTGGGACCGCATTAAACTTGCCTACGACCAGCTTGTGAACGGAGAGGGCCGCAAGAGCGACAACATGGTGCAGGCCATGCAGGAGTCGTATGACGAAGGCGTGACCGATGAGTTTGTGAAGCCAATTGTGAACAGCACAGTGGATGGCCGCATCAAGGAAGGCGATGTGGTGATATTCTTCAATTACCGAAACGACCGTGCAAAGGAAATCACCCAAGTCCTGACTCAGCAAGATATGCCCGAACAGGGAATGACCACCATCAAGGATCTGCAATTCTTCTGCATGACTCCCTACGACTCTTCTTTCAAGGGTGTGGGTGTGCTTTTCCCAAAAGAGAATTTGCACAACACCCTTGCCGAGTATATCTCGAAAAAGGGCTTGAAACAGCTTCACATTGCCGAGACAGAGAAATACGCTCACGTCACCTTCTTCTTTAACGGTGGCCGGGAAGCACCATTTGAGGGTGAGGACCGCATTTTGGTGCCTTCGCCAAAGGTGGCTACCTACGACCTCAAGCCGGAAATGAGCGCCTATGAAGTGAAGGATAAGCTGGTGGCAGCCATCGGAGAGAAGAAATACGACTGGATTGTGGTGAACTTCGCTAACGGCGACATGGTGGGTCACACCGGTGTGTATGCCGCAATTCAAAAGGCTGTAAAGACAATCGACGAATGTGTGAAGGACACTGTGGAAGCCGCTAAGGCAGCCGACTATGAGGTGATCATCATTGCCGACCATGGTAACGCCGACCATGCGCTCAACCCTGATGGCACTCCAAACACCGCTCACTCACTCAACGAAGTGCCATGCGTGTATGTCACTTCAAATAAAGACGCCAAAGTGGAAAATGGCCGTCTGGCTGATGTGGCACCCACTATTCTGCAAATAATGGGGCTTGACAAGCCTGCCGAAATGACAGGCCACGGACTTATTGTCAAGTAGGTGAGCTTAATGATGCGAGGAATTGCGTTAATTGAAGACTAATCTATTTCATAACTACTCGTTCTGACAACTTGCGGCTCTATGCGCTTATATGCATGGAGCCGCAGCTTTTTTTGAGAGTTTTTAGTGGAAATTGACGAGAGAGTCGTTTTTTATTTGTAACTTCGTGAAATAAAATGTTTTGACGATATTTTGTAGAAAACTAATATAATCATAATGTTATGAATCCACTTAAAAGACTATTGTTGGCGGCTATGCTGGCGATGTTTATTCCATCGGTGACTCAAGCCGAACACCTTGTGATTGCCGCCGTGAACGACACGCACAGTCAGATCGACCCAGCCAGTGACGGCATGGGGGGGCTCCTGCGCCGCCGTGCCATCTACGACCAAATTCGCAGGGAAAACAAGAACACAATGATTGTGCACTGTGGCGATGCCGTGCAAGGAACGCTCTATTTTTCCCTGTTTAAAGGGGAAGTGGAATTTGCAGCCATCGACAGTCTTGGCTACGATATGGTGACATTAGGCAACCACGAGTTTGACAATGGCATTGCCCAGCTTGCCCATTACTATAACCGTATGGCCACGCCCGTGGTGTCGACCAACTATGATTTCAGCGCTACACCAGTGAAGCGTGTGCTGCCTTACCTTATTAAGTCGTTTGGCGGAAAACGTGTGGGGTTCATCGGTATCAACGTGAATCCTCAAGGAATGGTGGCAGAGGGAAATTTCGATGGACTGTATTACCAGAACGGAGAACTGGTGGCCGATCCCACGGCTAAATACCTGAAAGAGGTACAGAAAGTGGACTATGTGGTGATGGTGTCGCATATCGGCTACTTTGCCGAAATTCCGGGAGAGCCATGTGACTCCGCTTTGGTGACGAAGAGCCACTACATAGATATGGTGATTGGCGGACACACCCACACCGTAATTAGCCCTGGCACTCCTCAGGCCAATGTGAAAAATGCAGATGGCAAGATGGTGCCTATCGGGCAAAATGGCAAATATGGAAAGCTTGTGGGCGTGTATGACCTTGACCTTGAAACGGGTAAAGTGGAGTACCGCCACATCAAGGTGAGTGCCGACTATGATGAGGCTGCAAAAAAGTACACAGCTTTTGAGAAATGGCTTGCCCCTTATAAAAGTAAGGTGGACTCCATTATGAGCGCTCCCGTGGCTCACAGCGCCAAGGCTATGTCGCTCAGTAGCAATGCCTATCAAAACTGGCTTACAGATGCCGTGATGGATATCATACATGGGCTGTATGACGGGAAAGTGGATTTTTGCATTATGAATAAGGGCGGTATCCGTCAGGATATGCCTAAAGGCGTGGTTTCGGAAGGGCTGATTAATTCCACATTTCCTTTCGACAACCGCTTTGTAGTGCTTGACGTTAAGGGAAAAGATATCATTGAGGCTTTCCGTGTGATGAGCCTTCGTGACGGCGACGCGGTGAGCAAACAAATAGCAGTCGTGTATAATGGCAAACACGAGATTCTTAGCGCAAAGCTAAACGGCAAGCAAATTAAGCCTGAGCAAACCTATAGATTAGCCACTATCAATTTCCTGTCGAATGGTGGCGACTACCTTGTGTCGCTTCGTAATGGAAAAGTGCTGTTTACAGACACCGTTCCCTATGGCGAGCACATGCTGCAATATGTTAAGGGACTCGAAGCCAAGGGTAAGATGATAGATGCTTCAGATAAGCCTCGCTTTGTAAAGAAATAAACTACAACTGTATTATACCATAATGAATTTAAAAAAACTTATACTTATTGCAGTGGCTGCGCTGATTATGGCCACTGCTTCTGTAGCAGCCAAGCGTCAGCCTTCTATTCTCAGCAAGGCCGATGGCAAGGCTATGGAGTCGTGGGTTAATTCCACGTTCAAGTCGCTCTCACCTGATGAGCGTATAGCGCAGCTCATTGTAATGGCAGTGAATCCACGCAGTGCCGACGCTGAGAGGCTGGTGAAAAAATATGTGGATGAATACAAGGTGGGCGGCCTAATATACAACGAGAACGACATTGTTACGCAGGCCAAACTCACCAATTACGCCCAATCACTATCAAAAGTGCCGTTGATGATTACGCTCGACGCAGAGTGGGGGCTTTCAATGCGGCTGGAAGATGCGCCAAAGTTTCCGCGTAACCTGTTTCTCGGCTCTATCAGCGATGACCAGTTCTTCTACAATTATGGCAAGGAAGTGGCACGTGAGTGCAAACGCGTTGGCGTGAATGTGAATTTCGCTCCTGTGCTCGACATTATCGACCGTCCGAAGACGGTGCTGGGCACTCGTTCGTATGGCTCTAATCCCATCCTTGTGGGGAGTCATGGGGTGGCTTTTGCCCGAGGCATGGAAGACGGCGGGGTGCTTTCTGTCATGAAGCATTTTCCTGGACATGGCAGCACAACAGCCGATTCACATAAAGAATTGCCGACCGTTGACAAATCTTTGCAAGAGCTGAAGCAGTATGATTTCGCTCCATTTCAGCAGTATATCAACGCAGGCCTCGGAGGCTGCCTTACAGGCCATCTTTATGTGCCTGCTATAGAAAAACGCCGCGTTCCAGGCACGATGTCGAAAACCTACGTTACCGATCTCTTGCAAAAGAAGATGCACTTTAATGGTCTTATTTTTACTGATGCCCTCGGAATGGAAGGCGCAAAGGAGACGCAAGGATCGGTGTGTGTGAATGCTTTCCTTGCAGGCAACGACATTCTGCTAATGCCTGATGATTTAGGGGCTGAAATTAAAGCACTTAAGCAAGCTGTGGCTTCAGGAATGATTAAGCAAAAGGATATTGACGCGAGAGTGAAAAAAGTGCTTCGCTATAAATATGCTTTGGGGCTGAACGTTAAGCCTGTTATTAGCCTCGATAATATTGTGGCAGATGTGAATGCTCCAGAGGCTAAAGTGCTTCAACGCAAGCTCACAGCCGCCACTGTTACAGTGGTGAAGTCGGCTGGCGGCATTCTCCCTTTGAAGAGCCTGGACAAGCGTAAGATAGCTGTTGTGGTGATGGGTAATGAGAATGGTGAGAAGTCAATGTTTGCACGCCGCTGTGGCGACTATGCCGCTGCCACGGTGTTCGACTATAGGCGAGCGGGAGGCCTTGATGCGCTTTTGCAGAAGATTGCCAAGGGCGGTTACAACACCGTAATTGTGTGTGTGGCCAAGGCTGATTATGTGGACGCGGCAAAGCAGTTGACCAATGTGAATGCAGATGTGGTGGTGGCCACGATGTGCCATCCAGAGCAACTTGATGTCGTGGGTTCTTTGCTTGGAGCATCGAGCGTGAAGGCTTCTCTTGTGGCATACAGCACAACGATGACCGATGAGGATTATCTGGCACAGACCATATTCGGCGGTAATGCCGCAAAGGGTGTACTTCCTGTGGACATGAAAACTGGTAATGGGGTGCTGAAAGCTGGAACTGGCGTTACTTATGACGCTTGCCGCTTGGGCTATACCATACCTGAAGAAGTGGGCTTCAAGTCGAGTTTGCTGGCAAAAATAGATTCAGTGTGTAACTATGGCGTTCAGCAAAAGGCGTTTCCTGGCTGTCAGGTGGTTGTGGCGCGCCATGGAAAGGTGGTTTGCAAGCGTGCCTATGGCCAAATCGACTATGGTGTAAGTATCCCAGTGACCAACAATACTCTTTATGGACTGGCTTCGGTGTCGAAAGCTACAGGCACTATCACTGGCGTGATGAAAGTGTATGATGAAGGGAAAATTCAGCTCGACGAGCCTGCGAGCGACATCATACCACAGCTGAAGGACAATGATAAGTCAGACATTACATTCCGTCAGCTGCTGTATCATGAAACTGGTATGCAGCCTTCGCTCAATATGTGGCAGATGATGTTCGACCCTAAGACGTATAAGGCTCCGCTGATTTCTACCACTCCTAATGAATACAATACCATTTTGGTGATGAAGAATGCTTATGGCAACAAGCAAGCCAAGTTGCGCACCGATATCCTGTCGCGAAAGCAGACCGATGTGTTTAATCTGCCCATAGCCGAAGGCCTGTGGGGAAGCCGTGCCACCTATGATTCGATAATGGCGCGTATCTACACCTCTCAACTGGGCGAGAAGAAATACCTTTACAGCTGTTTAAATTTCTGCCTGCTGGCTAATGCTGTGGAGAACATCACCAAAAAACCTCTCAACACTTTTGTTCAAGGCGAGGTGTTTGCCCCTCTTGGCGCTTACCACACGATGTATCGTCCGCTCGAAAAATTTCCACAATATCAAATAGCCTACACAGAGGTTGACACCTATTTACGCCGTCAGCACATACACGGATATGTGCATGATGAGCTTGCCGCCTTTTCTGGTGGTGTGCAAGGAAACGCCGGGCTGTTCTCTAATGCCAACGACCTCTGCAAACTTTTCCAAATGTGGCTCAATGGTGGCGTCTATGGAGGCGATCGCTATCTGAAGCAGTCCACAGTGGAAACTTTCCTTACATCAAAGAGCGCCAATTCGCATCGTGGATTGGGATTCGACAAGCCACGCCTCGACAACCCCGAATGGTCGTCGACTTGTGATGAGGCGAGCCCAGAGACCATTGGACACACAGGTTTCACCGGCACTTGCTTCTGGGTGGATCCCAAGACTGATATGATTTACATATTTTTGTGTAACCGGGTATCGCCCACTCGTGATAATCCCAACTTTGGTCGAGTGAGTGCGCGAACCCACATTCAGTCTATCCTCTACAATTCGATAGAGAAGTAGGCTGCTCGTTTCAATGATATTTTCTATGAAATGGGGGTAGAGGCATGTGCTTGCTTCTGCCCCCTTTCTATATGCCGCCGTGTGCGATATTTGACATGTTAGAAAATATTTGTAACTTCGTGGCAGGAACAAATAAACTAAAGATTTGAAGATGAAAAAGATTGTATTTTCTGTATTTGCTACTGCGTTTGCTATGTGCGCATTTGCAGGAGGCTATAAAATCACTGTGGCGATGCCCGATGTGTCGCTTAACAACGTCACGGCCTATCTGACAAATTATGACACTGGCGACACGGTTGCCACTGCCACCGTTCACGGCAAGCGATGCGTGATTAAGGGTAAAATAGAAGACTCGTTTTTCGCTCGGCTGATTATTGACGGGAAACGGTGCGGAATGGTGGTGGAGGATGGCGCGATAGCTGTGGACTGGTCCACAAAAATTGCTTCTGGCGCCCCGCTCAACGATTACGTGAACAAGTTAGACAAATCGATGGAAAATGTGACTACCGATGAAGAGGCTGCCACTTATTTTTACAAGGCTTTTGAGGAGAACAAGCAAAATGGCATTGGACCATGGGCTTTTTATAATTACTTAATGTGTAAGCCGCTTTCCTTGAGTCAGCTTGAAACGGAACTGAAAAGCGTACCTTCTTCCTATTTGGAGTTAAGGCGGGTTAAAGACGCCATAGCAAATGTTAAGGCGCAAGCCGCTACGGCAGAGGGGAGTATGTTCACTGATTTCACTGTCATAAAAGAGGATGGGAGTACAGTGAAATTGAGTGATTTTGTGGGCAAAGGCACCTATACACTGCTTGATTTTTGGGCAAGTTGGTGTGGCCCGTGCCGTCGTGAGATTCCCAACATTAAGTCAATGTATGAAAAGTATAATGGGAAAGGTATGAATTTCCTTGGTGTGGCAGTGTGGGACGCCCCAGCTGACACGCATAAGGCCATTGGCCAGCTCAGCATTCCATGGCCTGTGATAGTGGGTAACCAGAAGCTAACAGAACCCACCAGGCTTTATGGAATTATGGGCATTCCCCACATTATTATTTTCGACCCCGAGGGACGAATCATTTCGCGGGGTCTCCAGGGCAAGAAGTTGACGGAGGCTGTGGAGGCCTGTATGGCAAAATAGGGCGTAGGAAGAAATTTCCGTACCGCATACGGTTAGAGGGGTGAAGCGCAAGTTTGGCGTTTCACCCCTCTACCGTGTGTTGACATGTGTGAATGAACAGCAGTGTAACAATTGAAATATTATTTGTAGGAAATTATAAAGAAAACGTATAAAATGAAGCAATGATATATAAAATTACAACAAATGGGGTGCGTGATATGAAGAATTTTTATATCTTTGCAGCCGGAATTTTTATAGAGGGAAATTTATGATTTGATGATAAAGGTTCGCATCCTTCCCCTATGCGTCCTTTATTTCACATTTATCAATATTTACCTTGGGGAAAATGTTTAATAAATCATTTACGACATGAAAAAATTTTACTTCCTGCTGTCACTGTTGCTGACTTCAGCGAACATGACTTATGCTGCGACCTCTGCGCCCACCGTTGTCATTCCCGACAATTATCAGGGCACATCTTTTACTGCCCAGTGGAACGCCAATGGCAGTAGTCAGTATCTGTTCAGTCTTTACACACTGGGTAACGACACTGTGAGCGTGACCGAAGATTTTAGTCAAGTGAGCCAAAGCAATGGCAAACTTGACACCACCTCCCCCAACCTTCCCGAAGGGTGGAATGTGAATCTTGCTGATAATGGCACTACAGAAGTTGTGTACTATAACGGCAAAAACCACTTGTTGCTTGATGCTACAGGCGACAAGGTTGTGACACCTCTGTTTGTGGGTGGTAATCTTACAAAATATGTATTGAACGCCAACCTTGTTCACGCCGATGGTGTCACTGAAGACAACTCAAGCGTGTTCAACATTAAGGTGTACGACAAAGAGGGCGATCTTCTTACCCAAGGCGACATCTATGCCATTTACTTTGCCCGCCGTCAAGATTTCGTGCTGTCGGAGGCATTCGGCTACACGCCTCTCAATATCGGCAAAATCGAAATCACCATTAAGAAGGACGACACTCACAATGTGGGCGACATTGCCATCAACTCCATTACCTACGAGCACAAGGCTCCTGTGTATGTGCTGACTGACCAGCCTACCACAGAAGACCACTACAATGCCACAGGCTTAAATCCTGAAGCAGTTTACTACTATTATGTGAAGGCTAAGAATGGCGAGGAAGTGTCGGCTATGTCTGGAATTATGCTCGTGGACGGCTTCTTGTCGGTGAATGTGCTTCCTGCAAGCAATGTGGGGGTAAGCGCGTTTACTGCCAACTGGGAGTACCTTCCTAAATCGAAGGGCTACTACGTGCAGCCCTATCGTTATGATGTGGCTACGGAGTCGGGTGTCAGCACTGTGATTGATGAGAAATTCTCTAAGTCGCTGAGTGGCACAATGGATTCGCCTGTCACTTCCATTGCCTCGGTTGACGATATCACCGACTGTCAAGGCTGGAGCGGGCGAAACCTTATTGCCGCTGCAGGTATGCTTGGAGCTAATAGCGGAAGGTTCCCAATGAATATGTCGTATGTGCACACACCAAGCATGAACCTTTCCCGCAGTGGTGGTGTATATACAGTGCGCCTGAAGGCTCACGGCACACCAGGCGACATTTTAAGCATCTATCATGTGGGCTACACCGAAAATGGCCAGTTGGTGATGCATAAGGCTACTTTCGATTCTAATGGCGACATTGATGAAACCTGGGAAATGAAAGATGGCGACTCTGAAACCGTTCTCTCATTTGAGGAAAATAAGCTTAAACCCTTCTTCCTGGATGAAGTGGAGGTGACACAGGCAGTTAATAAGGGTGATGTCAGCACCGTCACTCTTCCAGAAATCAAGATTGAGGATCCACAAACCACTTCCTACGACTTCAGCAACCTTGTGCCAGGCACACGCTATGGCTATAGCGTGACAGGATGGCGCACCGATGGCTTTGGCTATGAGGAAAAGTCGGAGACCTCCCATATTGAGTATGCAGAATTGCAGGAGCCTTCCGGCATAACTGATGCTTCAGCTGCCTCTGCGCCACAAGTGAACGTTGCAGGCGGCTCTGTGACAGTGACATTGACCCAGAATGCCCCCATCTATGTGTTCGACATTGATGGCCGCACACGTCGGGTGTTGAGCGGAAAGACAGGCGTTAATGTGTTTACACTTAATAGTGGCAAGGTATATATTGTGAAGGTGGGCGGACGTGCCTACAAGGTGACAACCTTCTAAGTTTCCGCTCATACAGTATATTGAAGCAATCAAACAGGCGGTGCATTGTTCCCTCGTAGAGAGGGGCATGTACCGCCTGCTTGCCTTTAAATGTTGGTGAAAAATGGTTGTAGGTCACCTATGTGACGAATGAATCAAAATCCTGTTATTTTGGTGGCATAACGCTGATTTTCAGCTTTGCATAAGCCCTGTCGCATTTAGCGATAGCTTCTTCCACTGTGTTGGCTGTGGCAAGAATCACACCCATGCGGCGATGGCCTTTAATTTCTGGTTTCCCAAAAATTCTAATGTCAACACCCGGTTCTTCAAGAGCCTTGTCCACATTGTCAAATTCCACTCGGTTTGTGTCGCCTTCCACGACTATAGCCTTGCTGGCCGAAGCTCCATAGAAGCGGATTGCAGGGATTGGTAAGCCCATCAAAGCGCGGGCATGGAGTGCAAACTCACTTAAGTTTTGAGAAATCATTGTCACCATGCCAGTGTCGTGCGGACGAGGTGACACCTCGCTGAAAATTACGTTTTCACCCTTAATGAACATTTCCACGCCGAAAATCCCGTAGCCACCAAGTGCGTCGGTCACTTTTTTTGCAATTTCCTGTGCTTTGCTGATGGCTGTTGCCGACATGGCCTGTGGCTGCCAAGAGTATCGGTAGTCGCCGTCTTGCTGAATATGGCCCACTGGCTCGCAGAATTGTGTTCCTGCCACGTTGCGAACTGTGAGGAGTGTAATCTCGTAGTCGAAATCAACGAATCCTTCCACAATCACTCTGCCAGCGCCTGCACGTCCTCCTTCTTGTGAAATGTGCCATGCGCGGTCGATGTCTGCATCAGACTTTACCACACTTTGCCCGTGGCCTGAAGAACTCATGATTGGCTTTACCACACACGGAATGCCTACTTCTTTAATAGCATCCTTGAACTCTTCCTCTGTGGAGGCGAAGCGGTATGGCGACGTGGGCACGCCAAGAGTCTCTGCAGCCAGGCGGCGTATGCCCTCACGGTTCATGGTGAGCCAGGCTGCATTGGCGGTGGGCGTCACGTGGTAGCCCTCTTTTTCAAGCTCCACAAGGGTGGGAGTGGCAATAGCCTCCACTTCCGGAATAATGTGGTCGGGCTTTTCTTCCTCAATGGCGGCACGCAGCGCGTCGCTGTCGAGCATATTGAAGATTCGGCTCTTTTGAGCCACTTGCATGGCTGGAGCGCCAGCATAGCGGTCGCATGCCACTACTTCCACACCTAATCGCACAAGTTCAATGGCCACTTCTTTTCCGAGTTCTCCACTGCCTAAGAGCATGGCTTTTTTGCCAATTTCTGTGCCGAAAGATCCAATTTTAGTCATAATTTGTAAAAGGAATTAATGATAAGTTCGTAACACAAAGTTACGCTATTGCCGTATATTTTACAAATGAAATCTTGCATCGGCTGGAGGCTGTTTGTGTATGTTTATGAAAATCACTAATTTTGCACAGAATAAAAATACCGTTGATTAAATAATGAGCCATAATTATATTAGAATATTTCTTTTTTTCACTCTTGCTGTAATTTCTCTATCCTCTTTTGCTCAAGATGGTGGCGGCGCCGATAACTGGCGGTCGAAAATGCCTGTGCGCCGGCTGCACAAGAAGCCAGCCGTGATAGTGGTTGATTCTACCGACAACACCACTTACTATCTTCAACCGCATGATGAGAAGAACGCAGAGAAAAGCGATAAAAAACGAATGAAAGAAGAGCAGGAAAAGCAGGAGCGCATTGAAAAATACCTGCAGCAGCGTGCTCAAGACGATCCTGAATTTGAGGAGGAGATGGAGGCAAGGAAGGCACGCCGGGCAGCAGCGCAGGCCGAGCTTGACTCTCTTTTGGCTATCGACTATAATCTTGACAATTTGCAGTTAGGCCCTCAGCCACTTGAATGGGTGGATGAACCCATCACCGACACGAATGAGGCGTTGTCGGCCACGTTGAGGGTGGAAGCGAGCAGGGTGATGCCAAAAGATGTGACTATGGAGGTGACCAACAACGACGTTTTTTTCTATTTTAATCTGGCGAGTGGGAAGCCTCAGCCGATTCGCCTGCATGCCCAGTATTTTGCCGATGACCCTTTGCAGATAGAGAAAGTGAGATTTGTGGTGAATGGCTTTAGCTATTACTTCACACCGGCAGAATTGCCAAAAAAAGGCAAGCTCGGGCCTCGTAGATATTGGGAAACTGTGGACGATGTGCTTACTGCTGCCGACAAAGATTTGATCTACGCCTTGTCGCATGCCACATGGGCTCGTGTGGTGTTTATTGGCTCAGAAGGCTTCAGCCATGTGAAAAAAATCACCGACGAGCAAATCAAGGATTTCTATGCTGTATATGCCCTTTATCTGAAAATGGGGGGTAAATTCTGACCTTGATAGCTGCGCTTTATCTATACGCTCTGTAACATTTTTAACCACATAATACGGGCTGTATTCATTTGGAATGCAGCCTTTTTTGTTGCCTTTTGCTTTTTATTAAATACCTGGAGCCCAATTGATTGCCTTCCGTAGTCTTAGATGTGAAAAATTAAGTTTCTCTATATTCCTCAGCAATAATTAGTTATGTAGATAAATTAAAATCGTAAAACAACACAAATTTCTATGGCAACAATTAAATTGAAATTCCGCTCCTCGTCTGTGCCTGGGTCTGAAGGCGCATTGTATTTCCTGGTGATACATAAGCGCAAGGTGAAGACGATAAGCACAGGGTATCATGTGCTTCCCCATGAATGGGATGCAACAACGGGAAGCTTGATTATTCCGCCTCGTGGTGAAAGAAGGACTAAGTTACAGCTGATGCAATTCTCTATCGACAAGATGCTCCAACAGCGTAAAGAGGCCATCAGAAAGCTGGAAAATGCCAGCAGGGAATACTCTGTGTATGAACTCTGTGATTCTTTCTGCGAAATCGAGCCGCTCAACACTGTGTTCACGTTTTTGCAAGGGCAAATTGCAAGGCAGGAGCGAATGCAGCGCCAAGGGACGGCGATGACCTACACCAGTGCTTACCGCAGGTTCAAGGAATTTCGTGAGGATGTGGACTTGACCTTTGATGAATTGTCTCCAGACATGCTTGAAGAGTATGACGCATGGCTCGTAGAGAGAGGCTTGATGCCGAATAGTGTTCGCTTTTACTTACGCACACTCAGCACTTTGCTGTGCAAAGCTGAGGAGGAAGAGGCGCTACGGGATGCCAAAAGGCTGTTTTGCCGTGTTAAGCTGTCGTATGTGAAGACTACCAAGCGAGCCATATCTGTGGCTGACATACGAGCCATACAAAAGATGCGGCTACCTGAAGGTTCATCTTTGGCGTTTGCACGCGACATTTTTATGTTTAGTTTCTATATGCGTGGAATGCCCTTTGTGGATATTGCCTACTTGAAAAAGTCTGATTTGAAAAGTGGGCTGATAAGATATTGCCGCAAGAAGACCTGTCAGCCGCTTACCGTGGAATGGGAGAAGGAACAGCAGGAAATCGCAGATCGCTACGCTCACCTGACAGTGGGCACACCTTACATGCTGCCCATCATTAAGCACACTGATGGCACAGAATATAGGCAATATCAGCGGGCGCAGGAAAATGTGAACCGCGCCTTGAATAAAATCGGCACGAGGATAGGACTGAAAATGCCTCTCACACTATATGTGACCCGCCATTCATGGGCAAGCATCGCCCAGGATATGAACTATTCCATCGCCATCATCAGCGAAGGCATGGGGCATCATTCCATCAAGACCACGCAAACCTATCTGGCATCTATCGACACTTCGAGAGTTGATGAAGCCAATCGAAGTATTATAAGGAGAATAAGCAGTGGTGAATAAAGCTGATGTGAAGCAAGTTAAAGTGTACCCAAAATGGCGTATCTTCTGAGTGTAAGATAGGACTTCAATCACAAAGTTACCATTTTTCTTGCATTTACAGTCATCTTCATTCAAAATTCTTTTCATTTTCTGTAGAGTCCAACAGCAAGTGCAAAATTACATAAAGTGTTCGG
>ERZ808278.483-NODE-483-length-25683-cov-4.325308_pt1 | contig 25683 bp, 22 predicted proteins | sample MGYA00521239_ERZ808278 | MGnify/ENA primary metagenome ERZ808278 (study PRJEB31516, sample SAMN03275600) | gut metagenome | biome: mammalia-associated habitat; material: feces | host: Papio cynocephalus | place: Kenya | collected 2012-07-17 ... | reverse complement strand
GTGCGGAGGCGATAACGGTGATAGATCTTTCTCCGATCGTCCTTCGCCAGATATTCCGTCATGAAGATCTTTTCGTGCTCTGCCAGGTACTCCTCGGTCAACCAGTCGTTTTTCGGGAACAGCGTTTTACCGCCTTTGTAATTGTAAAAAGTGTAGTTTCTCATGTGTATTTTCCTCCTTGATAAATGTTTTTCGGGCGAGTGTTAATTACCCTTTTGATTTCGCCGTTTTTGTGCGTAAGCCCCCGGGCCGTTGCCCACCGGTCAAAGCCCCGGAGATTTGAGCCGCCCCGGGTCAATGGCGCAGAATTTATCGTCCGTGTGCGGTGAAGGTCGTGACGGTCGATAAATAAAACCTCCCTTAGAGTGGTGTGCCGAATAACACACTATAAAGGGTTTTATGAAGAGAGCGTCACCGAGCGTCACCGTGGCGTATTACTCATCCGCAGCGAACACAGATGCGAACTCCGACTTGAGCCGCAGGCCGAGAACTATGCGTCCCTTTTTCGTGTGCTTTCTCTCGAAACCGGAGGTGTCGACCGCTGCGTAAAAGTCCGTGGTGGAACGGGTGTATTCTCCGCATCGACCGCAAAAGCTGCGATATGCGGCGTACAGATCACCGGAGCGCTCACTGTAGGTATCGCCGACCTCGCAGCACTCCTCCAGAAAGTGCGTCAGCCAGTCGCTGTTTTCCCGATAAAGTGCCGTGGCTTTCTTAACACATTCCGGTTGAGCGATACGGAAGTTGTCCGAGATAACTTTCTCGGATCCCTCGATCATCCACGCAAGAACGGCGGGACCGGCATTGTCGAAAAGGTAGTCGGCGTAGTTTTTGACATCACCGCTGCCGTCGATCCTTGCGTTGAATGGCACAACGATCAATCTGCGCCAAGTGCCCGGGTCATTGGCACCGACTTTCGGTAGGTGATTCGTGTATAGAACGAGCGTATGCGTGGGCGTAAAAGCGAAGGGGGCTTTGTACTTCTTTTCGGCGTATATCTCGTCCGTAGAACAGAACTGTTTTACAACAGATGTGTTCAGCCTCATGCCCTCTTCCAACTCGGCGGCGATCAGCAGACGTTTGCCCTTTGTCTCCGCCAGTTCCGGTTTGACATTTCTCTTGCAGCCTACCGTCAAAGCATCGGCGGAAATGTTGCCGCTGTAGGAGCCCATGACACGAGCCAGCACATTCCAGAAAGTGGATTTGCCGTTTCTGCCGTCACCGTGGGCGATGATCAGTGCCTCAATGTAAACATGACCGATAAGCGCTAATCCGGCAATGCGCTGCACATATTCTTTCAGTTCGGCGTCCCCGCAGAAAAAAGTGTGCAGGGCATCCTTCCACAGGTCTGCTCCCCGGCTGCCGGGAGAAACCGCAGTGCATTTTGTGATAAAGTCCTCGGCACAGTGCTCCTGTTTGCCGTTCATGCCTTTTCGAAGATCCACGGTATATTCGGGCGTATTGAGCAGAAACCCGTCCTTATCCAGTTCACTGGGATCTATCTCCACCATCGGTCGGGCTTCACGCAGTGCGGCGACCTGGTATTTGGAATCTCTGCGCTGCAGAACGAACTTCCTGTAGGCAGCGGCATCACGCTGTGCAAAGAGCGCAGCTTTCTGTTCATCGCTCATGAATTCGGAATCTTTCTTTCCGTGCTCGGCGATAACGGCTTTTGCTCCGGTCTCTTCCAGGCGCTCCTCGGCTCGGGTGAGCCAGGCTTCGGCCTCTGCGAGTTGGGTATCCGTAAACTGTTGCATCGCCGCTTGAGAGCGAGGTTTTGATTCTTGCCAGCAGACACCGTCATATACGATGTAGTCGGTAGCCGGGGAATAGCGGACATAATTGCGGCAGTGCTTGGCAAAGGCATAGGCTTGTCCGACGTCGGAATAATCATCCGGTTTGCAAGGAGTGGGATCGTTGTATTCTTCCGGCGGCACATACCCCGGTTGAGCGGAAACCGCTTTGCCGAATTTCACGGCGCTGCTCCAGATACTATCCAGTTCGTTCTCATCTAATGGTGGGACGCAGCATTTCGCCTTTTCGAGAAATATTCCCCTTGCCTCATGGGTATCGCCGTACCGCTTGACCAACCTCCCGGCAATGCGGGACATGACAGTGTTTCGTCGCCCTTCGGGGATGTGTCCGTCGGGCAGCTCAGCGAAAGAGTTGCATGATGTTGAGGGATCGATCTGCGGCTCTCTCAAGGCTTGAGCCTTGTCCTCCATAAAGCGGTTAAGGTTCATTGTTTTCACCTCCGTGCAGTTCGACCACCGGATCCTGTACGCCGAAGAAAAATCGTGCGGCATCCTTCGCTCCCGTGTCAAAATACGGGAAGAAAGCCATGACCGACTCTTTCAGCATACGGTAATCGTCTCCGTTCGTGATCGGGTCGATGGGAAAGATGATGTGGAACCGGGGCCTCGGTGAGCGGATGCCTTTCCACGCCATATGGTGGCGGCTGTAGACTAAGTAGAACGGGACGCCCGGAAAAGCCTTTTCCACATCCGCAGCAGTTTTCCATTCGCATTCCTCATCCGAATGGTCGTTGTCGCAGTCAAACGGCAAACAATCCGAACGGATAAAATCCGCAACGGCTCTGTGGTGATCTCTGTATTCGGCAAAGACCTGGTCATACCGAACGGCTTTGCGCAGATCCTCGGCCGAAGTGATCTCTCGTTTGACCGGATAGCAGGCATTGAACTTATTGCCCCGGCAGTTTGCGGTGTACAGTGTGATCGGTCTCACGGCAGTTTCCTCCTTTCGCAAAAATGTTTTTCATGGTGTTACTCTCCTTTCTGAGGAAGCGTCCTCACTATACAGAGAAAAAACAAGGGTTTTGTCAGGGTGTTTTCAGAAATTATTTTGAAATTTCTTTTTTGCCGCATCCAGGCTTTCTTTTACGGCGCCGGCTGATGCCCCCTCCACTGCTGCGATCTCGCGCAACGTCATATTCTCACTCAACATCCATAAACGGCGCTGCTGCGTCTCGGTCAGTAGTGTGAGCGTGCTTCGGATATGCTCGGCTTCCTCCTTTCGGATAACGATCTGCTCCAGTGTGTCGAGGTAGGCAATGGAGTTACCTTCGTAGTCCAGTGCTTCAAGATGATATAAAGTGTGGTAGGCCTCCCGGCGTTCGGCATTTCGGATAAGCCGTGCATTCTCATTAAGATACTCAATGATTCCCTTTACCGCCTCCGGCTCTCCGTCCGGTATGATGAGTTCAAAGGGTGATTCATACGGATCGTTGTAGCGTACTTTCACGGTGTGTTCCTTCCCGCCCGAGAACGAAAAGAGCCGGAACACACCGCCGCAGAATAAGGCCTGATTACGGAAAAAGGGCGCACTTATCCTGGGGTACAGCCATACCTCCCGCCGAAGCGGTGAAATATGATATGTATCCCGGCCCTTATACGTAAATCAGGCTTTGATATTATGTTTGTGTTCGATCGGAGAAAAGAGTTCTTCACTCATAGGTAGGCCACAAAAACAGGAAAATCGAACCCCTGTTTTTCAGAACCTTTCTATAGGTAAGCCACGAGAAAGGCAAAACGGGACGGTTTTATAGAAAAAACTTGCATACGATCCCGAAATCTTCCGCACTGGAGAAATTGCGGTCCCGTTACTCACCGGAAGTCAGATCCCTGTTTGACAGAGAACTTTGAAAGTTCCTCCTCTCACTTACCACCGGACACGGGAAGTGCATTTGGTCCCATGATTTTTGAAATTCTCTTTTCATAGACATCTGGACAGGAATGAACACATTGGCCGAAAAAAGCAAAAAAATAAGCCCTCCAACAGAAAAATTCTGCAAGAAGGGGTTGAAGATGTTGAAAAAGTTTAATAATGATATTTTGATCTCGAAAATCTCGGCGCTTATGGCGAATAACTCCATGACGCAGTAAAAATGGCACAGGCGCTCGGTATGTCGCAGCCAAACTTCAACCATGCCATCCACAATACGAGCGGTAAAAGGTTCACCGTTGAGCAGATCTTTGATATTGCCCATTACTTCGGTGTTTCCATTGACTGGCGGCGGCAGTGCCATTACGGCAAAGTCTGCTGCAGAATTCATTGCGAGAGCCGTATTATGCGAGGCAGCGAAACTGACACCGTATTCCATCGAGGAAGATAACTACTGTGCCGATGAGACGCACCACCCCGGGGAAGTTCATAAGACGACAGTCAAATACTGGGCAGCATATTTTCCTTCGTTCTGTAATCCTCATGAGGATGTGGTAGGTGACGAAGAAACAAGAGACAAGGTGATAGCTGCTGAAGTGAGTGGAAATCAGACACCATTCTGGTCCCTCAATGCATATTTTGATAAATTCATAGGGATCCATCAATTGCTGAAATCCCAGAGCATGGATGAAAAAGATTTCCAAACGCTCATCGCAAAGCATCTTGACAGAATCGAAAAATGAAAAAGCCCCTCTCGGAAAATTTCCGAAAGGGGTAGAAAAATTCATAGATCCATGTTATAATACTGCTATAGCTTTGCAAGCAGATGGAGGTGCCCTATGGGTTTCTGTGATGATATAAGGGAAATTCGTCAGAAGTGTTTTCTCTCCCAGGAGGCTTTTGCAAAAGAACTGGGGGTGTCGTTTGCCACAGTCAACAGATGGGAATGCGGCAAAACGAAACCCACATATAAGACAATGAAGCTTATCGATGATTTTTGCAAGAGCCGTAGTATAGATTTCGATATCAGGCACGAATTGGAGGAGAAAAAATGAGCAACGGCAAATTGTCAGCCATAGATCTTTTTTCTGGGGCAGGCGGATTGCATATTGGATTTGAAAGAGCAGGGTTTGATATAAAGCTCTGTATCGACAATGACAATCTTGTAGAGAGGACCCATAGAAGAAATTTCCCTAATATTCCCATGATCAACAGGGATATCCGTACTGTTACGCCAGATGAAATAAAGGCATTCCTTGATGATGGTACTGTTGATGTGGTAATTGGCGGCCCTCCTTGTCAAGGTTTTTCTACGATAGGCAAACGTGTCTCCTCTGATCCGCAGAAAAGGTACGCTTTTGATCCACGAAATGAACTCGTAATCACTTATGCTAACCTCATACGTGCGCTTCAGCCTAAGTTTATTGTAATGGAAAATGTTAAAGGCATCCTTACAAAAGATGGTGGAAACTATCTTCAAAGCGTTTTGTCAATGCTTCGGGACGCCGGGTATTCTGTTGACTATCGTTTGATCAATATGGCAGATTATGGTGTCCCTCAAATACGTGAACGCGTAATCATTCTCGGCAATAGACTTGGCTTGCCCGTTACTTTCCCTAAGCGAGATCATTCCGACAATCCGGAAGATGGATTGCTGCCATGGAATAACTGCTGGGATGTGCTTAAAGACCTGGTCGATCTGGGTGATTGTCCGGAGTTTAATCATGTGGCATTGAAACATACACCCAAAAACATAGAGCGCTATAAGTTAATTCCAGAAGGAGGACGCCTGCCGGAAGATAACCTTCCACCGGAGTTATACCGGAGAAACTTCGGTAACACATATAAACGCTTAGACAGAAAACGCCCTGCATTGACCATGGTTCCAGGAAACGATGCATTCCCTATTCATCCTGAATTGAATAGAAGTCTTACAGTAAGAGAAGCCGCACGTATTCAGACATTCCCCGACGAGATGATATTTGAAGGAAATCGTAGGCAGCAAGGTCATCAAGTAGGGAATGCTGTTCCGCCAATGTTTTCAGAAAAACTTGGGAAATTTGTCCGATCGCTTTTATCTGGCAACGGAGGTGATGAAAATTGAATGCTATCGACTTGTTTTCTGGTGCCGGAGGGTTGACTATCGCATTAAAAAATAGCGGTTTTAATGTCCTAATGGCGAACGAGATTGATCCAACCTTTTCTGAAACGCATAAGTATAATTTTCCAGAGATTCCTCTAATCCGAAAAGACATCAAGGAACTTACTGCTGAAGAGATTGAATCTGTACTTCAGGGAAAATCAGTGGATCTCATCGTCGGAGGCCCGCCATGCCAGGGGTTTTCGGTGTTTGGGAAGAGACGGTTTGTTAACACCAAGGGATATAATCCCAAGGAGGATCCTCGTAACCACTTGGTTTATGAATTTATAAGGGTCGTTTCTATTCTTAGACCGAAGTTTTTCTTTATGGAAAATGTGAAGGGCTTTACAAATCTTGATGGAGGTCTATTTGTTGAAGAAGTAAAAAATCAGTTTAGAGCCCTGGGTTACGACAGTATTTGGTGTGAGATCGTTTGTGCTGCTGATTATGGTGTCCCTCAAGAGCGGTATCGAATGTTCATGATTGGAAACCGCCTGGGAATAGAGTATGCTCCTCCCGAAAAATCACACTTTCCCATTGGTTCGGGCAAGACACCCGAGTACTCTACAGTCGGTTCTGCAATAATGGATTTAGTTGGGAAAGAGAACGATTTTCCAAATCATATTCCGTTAGCGCATAAACCGATTGTTGCAGCAAGATACGCTTATGTGAAAGAAGGGTGCAAATTAAACGTTGATGACCTTCCGCCTGAGTTGACTGTCGCCACTCGCCGGGATTCAAAAACAGGGAAAGTGGCGAACTATAGTCATGTGTTTAAACGGCTGGACAGAAACCGACCGTCCACAACTATGGTTCCAGGTCATAATGCCTTTCCTATCCATCCGACGCTTAATCGTACTCTGACGGCACGTGAGGCTGCGAGAATTCAAACTTTTCCCGATACACATATTTTCTTTGGGACAAGGCAGCAACAGTGTATTCAGGTTGGTAATGCTGTCCCGCCAAAGATGGCTGAACCTTTTATGCATAAGATAGCGACATACTTGTCAGAGGAGGTGGCAAAATGAGCCACGATGTTGAAGCCGCATATGCATCATCAGAAGTTGCTGAATTGATTATGCAAAATCAAGCGAATTACTTCGGAACTATAGGAACAGCTGGTGCGTGGTCTGTATTTGCCGGACGTGAGGGCGGACATCAATGGCCCTTGGCAGATGGAGTGTTAAGCGCACAAAACACAACCTCTAATGATATAAACATTGCGTTTGAGTTCAAACGCCCTAATGAGGGGGTTCATGGCATACTTACCGCCTTGGGACAATCATATGCCTATCTTGAAAAAGGATATGATGCTTCTGTGATGGTTATCCCCGAGCGTTACTCATCGCATTCCGCTCCAGGAGAACACGTATGTCGTGTCATTGATGCAGTCTCCCCTGATATACCTATAAGCATTTATACGTATTCTCCCCCAAATCTCTCAGCTACAAGGCCTTTTCTGGGTAAGCTCAACTGCGTCAGAGACATTTCTTTGCCTTCGTGTCGAAGGATTGCCAGAACAGGTGCTAGTACTGCAACAACGGGAAGTGCATCAACATTATGGGCCCATATGAGGGAAGGAATGAGCCACCCTGATGCCTTTTTTAGATTTTGCCAAGCTGTAAAGGTAATAACTGCAACAGGCGATAACTTGGATAATATACATATTCCCGTTGAATTGGAGAATGCCGTCAGGAGAATAGACTCTACTGCTGATGCTTTTAAGTATCTTTCAAACACTCCCGGTGATTCAATTTCGGACAAGGCGTGGAGATATGTATGGTTTAATTACTATTTCTGGAATGACTTGATGCCAATTTACTCTTCTACTGCTCCGTATACTGTCAATGCTGTGTCAACGAGAATTATGATTGACAGCACTCGCTTTCAGAATCTGTTTAGCGGTCGTGTGGATTCAATCAAGTCCAAAATTGTTAGCAAGCTAAATGCTGGGACAACAAGTGAGGCGGATGCCTGGGAGGAATACGCCAGAAAAGTTAGAAGCGACTCTCATAGTTATCGGGAAGTAATTGATTCGGGGCTGTATCATATTGGTTTTGTCGCACCAGACGGTACCCTAACGGATCTGGGTTACAAATATGTTGATGCGTGCGAGAGAATTGGAACTCCTTACGCTGGAATACCCCTTGAGATTCTCCGCGCATCTGTGCTTCAGAATGGTCAGTATGGAGCGATGCTTCATTATTTCTACAAACTATCAGAAGAAAAGTTCTCGTCCGATCTTTTCGCTTTCACACAAACCGATGCTCGGGGCGACCATGTGTTTAAACCGCAAGAATACCTGAATTGGCTTGATGATGTATTCGCCAACGATTTGCACTTGTCAAAGAAAAGTACCATCCGTGCTGGTGGAACAAGAAAATCTTTTCAGGCCGAAATCTCATTCCTCAAAAAGATGGGGTTTGTAAAAGAGAAGGGTGGAAAAGCCGCATACCGAATTGGCGTTGGCTTGGAGATTGATTGGCCCCAAGTTCAAAGTAGCTTGGTTTACTTTCAGGGTCTATAACGGAGGCGAATATGGCGAGATTAAAGAAAATCAAAAGTCCCACACAGCTTGAGCTGGTGGAACCGTTGTTTGCTGTGCTAGTCGAATTGGGCGGTTCTGCTACAATTGACGAGATACGCGATAATATCATAAAGAAGCTGAAACTCTCCGATGATGTTGTTGACGAGCCTCATAAGGGCAATGCGTCACAGCAGACAGAACTCGAGTATCAGCTTGCCTGGGCGCGTACCAGGCTGAAAAACCTCGGCGCTATCGTCAACAGCAAGCGTGGCGTATGGATGATAACCCCGGAGTATGCCGGACGCAAATCCATAACTCGGGAAGAAGTGACCGAGAATATCAAGGTCACGAAGCTGAAGGGCAAAACCGAGAAGGAGGTCGATACGATTCTCCAAGACGGAGATCCCTCCAATGACGGTATCGATACCATCGAGGATTCGGAACCTTGGAGAGCGGAACTGGCTGAAACACTGCACAGCATGAACCCTTATGCTTTCGAGCGTCTGGCAATGCTACTGCTCCGGGAATGCGGATTCTCCCAGGTTACCGTCACCAAGAAATCCGGCGATGGCGGGATTGACGGAACCGGCAAGCTGCGTATCAACGGCATTTTCAGCTTCAACGTGGCGTTCCAATGCAAACGCTATACTGGTAGCGTTTCCGCCGGGGATATCCGTGATTTCCGCGGATCGCTGACAACGGATATTGAGAAGGGCGTTTTCATTACCACAGGCAGCTTTACAAAGGCTGCCCGCGAAGAAGCATCAAATGCCGGAAAGCAGCAGATCGATCTTATTGACGGCGAGGAATTCATCAGCAAGCTCATCGAATATGGGTTGGGCGTGAAAGAGCGGACGATATACGAGGTTGATAAGGATTTCTTCGAGAAAGTGTAGGTGAAAGAGATTGTCGATGGAAACACTTAAAACTGCCTTTGCGGAAATGAGCGAATGTTCCAATTGGTCTTTGCAATTGCTGAAAATCAGCACCTCTAAAACCGCTGGAACGAAATACGCAAGCAGACAAATCCAGCTGGAGCCAGCATCCGAGATGCTTTCTTTTATCAGTGAAATATCGAAGAAATACCTTTCCGGGGGAAAGGGTTCCTTAGATTCGTATACTGATATTGTCGATTATGATGGTACAGCATCTGGTACGACAATCTACAAATTGGATAAGGAAAATACGCTCATTGCATCGGAATATGATGCTTTTCTGACAGAAATAGCGAACCCCGATGTTGAGGCTGACCCGTTTGCTTATACTTCGGCATATGTCCTAAAGGGAATTATTCCCGTAGGCGATGACGAGATCCCCGTAAAGATGGTGTCAATGCAAAGCCCTATTACAAAGCTGAAGCAAAAATTCCAATTACTACATCCAAGCGGCAGATTTTCACAAATAACGCAACCAATATTGACGCTCCGGACTTCTGTCGATGTTGTCATAATTGGTGATACGATCTATTTTTTGACACTCGCCGGGGAGAATCTCTTCAATATGGCCCGTGCTTATAAGGCGGTATGCCATGATGCCATCACGGAAATCGAAGGAACTGGGATTGTTTCCAGCGTTGATGAATTCAGAGTAATTGCAGAATCTGGACATAACCCTCGGAAATTTGTGTCTTTTGATAGAGAACGCCTTAACGCACTTAAAAACACGAATACGAGGAAAGCAATGGCAAAGCGTTTCTCTATCCCGCTTGACAGAGAGAACCGTTTTGACACCTCTGCTGACGGCGCAGCAGATAAAATTGTGAAGTTGCTTTGCAACAAAGGAATGGTTGACCCATTTAAAAATGTTGCTGTCGAAGTTAGCGGAGCAAGGCAATGGCAGTAGTGAGGTGATCGTATGTCTTTAGCAATATCCTTCTCTATGTTTTTTCTTTCATTTGCTCCGCTTTGGGTTTCCATACTGTTTATTGACGTCAAAAGCATCGTTGAAAAACAAACAAGTATTATGACAGAAAAATATAGTGTTCTCGCAATCCTCATCCTGTCGATTATTTCTCTGGTAATTTTTGCGTTATCATTTAATAAGAAAAATATGAGCGGAGCCCAGGAATACATAATTGACAGCGTTGAAGAAGAAAAAGCCATTTCAGCGGAATACCTCTTATCATACATACTTCCACTGTTCGCCTTTGATTTTACCGTCTGGCACCAAGTGGCTTTGTTCTTGGTATTTTTCTTTGTCCTTGCTTTTCTGTGCATCCGTCATAACTATTTCAGCGTAAATATCCTGCTGGAGCTTTTTGGTTATCGCTTCTATAGGTGTAGTCTCCAGAACGAAGATGGCGTTATTGTTTCTAAAGTTGTTATCTCAAAAGAACGACTGCAAAACCGGAAAACAGAGAGAATTCTGATACACCCAATCAATAATGAATACTCAACAGATATCCAGACATGGAAATAGCAAAAAAGACCACATCCAAGGATTATACTCCAAAGATGCGGCCTTTTCTGTTGTAGTCCCGCTTGAAGACGTCACTAAAACCAGTTGATTTGAACTGTCGTTAAGTGAGTGCCTCCAAGGGTGTCTGCTTTTTTGTTTTCCGAAGTGAACGGGGTACCATCCCGCGGCGGGCGCCTTTTGCGGCGGCGTTGGCGCTTTGTGCAGGATGGTTCTTTTGTGTAGGATGGTATCCTTTTTTTGCAGGATTGGCTCTTTTCTTTTCGCCTGTCATGTGTTATCCTACACACAGAACAGGCGGCAAGGCTTGCTTGCCCCAAACGCTTTCGGAGGATGAACATGAAAAAAATCAGAATCGCGCAAATCGGCGTCAGCGGCAACAGTCACGGCGGGGATATTTTTCAGGCTTTGACGCAAAACGACCGATTTGAAATCGCAGGCTATGCGCTTCCGGAGGGGGAGCGTGAGAAATTTCCGGATCGGATGCCGGTATTTGCAAACTATCCGGAGATGCGTGTGGAAGAAATTCTAAACGATCCGACCATTGAAGCTGTCAGCATCGAAACCGAAGAAATCTATCTTACAAAGTATGCGCTGCTTGCGGCACAGCATCACAAACACATTCATATGGAAAAGCCGGGCGGCACCGATCTTGCGGCATTCACCCAATTGATCGAGACGGTCAAACAGCATCAGACCGTGTTCCATGTGGGCTATATGTACCGCTATAACCCCGTCATCCGCAATCTGCTGCAACAGATCCGCGAAGGCGAATTCGGGGAGATTCTCAGCGTAGAAGCGCAGATGAGCGCGTGGCACGCAGATCCCGTGCGGGCTTGGATGAAAACGTTTCCGGGCGGGATGATGTTCTTTTTGGGATGTCATCTGGTGGATTTGCTTCTGCAAATTCAAGGGGAACCGGACCGTATTTTTGCGTTCAACAAACGCTCCCAAGTACACGGCATTTCGGCGCAGGATTCCTGCACGGCGGTGTTTGAATATGCGCGCGGCGTATCGTTTCTAAAAACCAGCGATGTGGAAAAAGGCGGCTTTTTGCGGCGGCAGTTGGTGGTAACCGGAACGAAAAAAACGATCGAAATCAAGCCGCTGGAATATTATCGCGCGGACTGCCCGTATCCGAAGATGGTAACGGACGCGCGCACCTGCGACAGTGAAGCATGGGCGGCAGACGTGGAGCGCGTGACAAGTCCGATTTTTGACCGTTATGCGCCGATGTTGGAGGCATTCGGCAAGATGGCGGCAGGAGAGATGCAGAATCCGTACACCTATGATTATGAATTTCTGCTCTACAAAACCATTTTGCAATGCTGTGGGGCGCTGTAACCGGCAGTTTCAAAAAAACAAGGTCGATCCAAAAATCGACCTTGTTTTTTTGGTTATTTTGCTACCTGTTGTGCGGCGCGTCCGCTTCATACAGCGCGGCGACGGTCTGCACCAAGGTATGTATCTGCTCCACGGCTTCCGCAGGCGCCATAATCCGCATTTCCGCGCCGAATCCCAGCACCCATGAATAGAACAAGGGGCTGAGCAATACGCGCACCGACACGAAAAAATGTTCCGCGTCTGCCAAACGAAACGTCAGATCTTCTCCGAAGCGGTCGATCACCACGCCGGCAAGGCGATTTGCGCACCGCAGTGTGACCAGCTTTTCTTCACCGCGGTACATGCCGAATTGCTTTTTGGCGTAAGCGGCGGCATCTGCCGTGCCGAATGTGGCTTCTTTGGCGCGCGGCGCGTCTGAAATTTTCATCTTCCGCATTTTATCCACGCGGTAGTGGCGCAATTCTCCAACCGTTTCGTCATATGCGACCAAGTAATAGTTTTCATCCTCCCACATCAGCAAACACGGGCTGACCGTATAGGCTTCCCCGCCGCGCCGGAACACCGGCTCCTTTTTCTCATTCCACGAGAAATAGCAGAACGAAACCTGCCGGTTTGCGCGGATTGCGTGATGCAAGGTATCCACATTATAGTAGATTTCCTCGTTTCCCGTTTTTACGCGCTGATGCAATTCCATCTGCGCGGCAAGGGTGCGCGCTTGGTCCTCTGAGGTCAGCGTTTGCAATTTGCGCAGCAGTTCCTTGCTCTTTTTCTCGGACAGAAAGCGGCTGGACTGCACTGCGTCCATCAAAAGCCGCAATTCCGCGAATTCAAACGTGCGGGACAATAAGCACACCCCGCCCCCTCTGCCGTGGCGGACGGCAATATCCATCCCCGCTTCTTCCAGAGCATGCAAGTCCTCATAGATGCTCCGGCGATCTGCCACGATGTTGTATTCCGATTCCAGACAGGCAATCAGTTGTTTTGCGGTCAGCGCATGCGCCTCATCCGTCTGCTGCAACAGGATGCGGGCAAGGTACAAAAGGCGCAATCTGGGATTTCCCTGCATAGGATTTCCTCCGTTATTTTAGGCTTGACTTTCTTCCCCGCTCTTTGGGAATAGGTGTAGGTCTGTTTTTCAGGGGGCGTTCGGCTTATTCTTTTTCGATCTGAATGGTATGATGCATGGTATAGGAGGCGCCCGGCGCAACGGTACGGATACCGGGCTTCTCCGCTAATTTCTGCCGGCTGTCTACCGGATCCTGAATTCCGCACCACGGCTCCATGCAGATGTATCCCGCGCCGGGCTTTGTCCACAATAAGAAATACTCGCTGTCCGGAAATGTGGTACTGATGGCGCGACCACTCTTACGATGCACAAGCGTTGCTTTGCGTGATTTCAGATCCTGGAATACCAACGCATCCACCGCAAAATACTCCGTTTTCAGAGAAATCCGGTCGCTGTCTTTCAGAATCTGCTTGCCGGTGTGTTTGAGCAGATTGCCGTCTAAATCATAGGCGATCAGGGTTTCTTTTTGCGGGAACACCACATCGTATTCCTCGATTCCCTCCGGCGTTGCGTAAGCTTCATGCGCGCCGATGGAGCAATACATCGGCGTCGTGTCGCGGTTCTCCGCCGTATAGGAGATCTGCAAGGTGTCGTGCTCGATTGCATAGGTCACGCGGAATACAAACTCATACGGATACGCCGCTTGGGTGGTTGCATTCGGATACAGTGCCAGCACCACGCGGGAAGCGCTTTGCGCTTCTACGGTGAAAGGAAGCAGTTTTGCAAATCCGTGTTTGGTCAAAGTATACGATTTGCCATCCAGCTCGTACCGATCCTCTTTCAAGCCTCCGCAAATCGGGAACATGATCGGCGCTCTGCCCGTCCAATAAGCCGGATCGCCGCTCCAGAGATATTCTCTGCCCGCGTAGCGGATGCTTTGCAGTTCCGCTCCCTGCTCCGATACAAAAACCTGTAATTTCTCTCCGCTGATTTTCAGAATTGCCATGTAAAATTCTCCTTTTCTGACGATATTTTAGATAAATATTCTAAATAAAAATTACGCTTGCATCAAATCCTGTGCCAACCGTTTCAGCGGTGCATCGTCTTTGCAGAATTCGTGTTCTCCGGCAAAGCCGACAAAGGAAAGCCAGTCTTGTCCGACGGATTCTGTCAAAGAAAGCAACCGGCGCCACTCCTGCTCTGCCGTTTTATAAGCAAACAACGGATCGGACTTTGCCACTTCCAAACACAGCCGGCGCGGATAGACCAAACACGCGATTTCCGCATTTCCAAATGTTTTCGCCGCATTGTCCCAGCTCCAGTCTGCCCAACCGTTCTGCAAACTGTCGTTAAAGTAAGCGCAGGAAAGCGCGGACAAGATCCGCTCGTCTGCCGCCGCAGTAAACAGCGTATAAAATCCGCCGTAAGACAACCCGACCATGCCGAAATTTTTCACATAGGGCTGCGCTTCCAACCAATCCATGATACGGGTGATGCCGAATACTTCCACCGCTGTAATGGAGCTGCCCACCCGTTTCAGTTTGGCATCCAATTCCACACGGTCATACGGAACTTCATAACATTCCGGATTCCAAAGCAATAGCTGTGGTGCGAATACATGAACGCCCTGTGCCAAAACCCGTGTCAGCATCTCGTTATAATTGGCGGTGGAACCGTACAAACCGGCAATCAATTCCGGCGTTCCCTCGCCCCCATGCTGTACAATGACCAAAGGAAGCCGTGCATTCCCCTTCTGATACAACAGTCCGCTCATCCACACGCCGTCCAAAATTTCAAACTGCATCCGGCTGATCGTATATCCGTTTTCTTCCCCGAGCGTTTGCACTTTCACCGTCGGAAGCGCGGTGGTTTCAAAATCCGAAAGCGGATAGCCGAGCATTTTCCGAAACGCTTGCCGGTAAGATTTTGCTTGCGTAAAAATCTGCTTGGCAAAGACATCGCGTTCGGCGGTACAAATGGTTTCTCTGCGTTTGATCCACTGCGTCAGTCCCGCAAGGTACGCTTGTTTGGCAGGCTGACTTGCCGCTTTGGGTTCCCTCATATATTTCCCCTCTTTCTTGTAGGAATCTGTTCCTACTATAACACAGTTTTCGCGGTTTGTCAATTCTTTTCTAGGGGCTGCATGAACACGCCGTTCAAAAAATAGAACCCCAAAAATCTGCCTTTGTATCTTTCCTACAAAGAAGATTGGTTCGTTTTGGGAAATCCGTATCTTGTTTTCAAGCGGGATTTATGTTATAATAAACTATCTATTTTAATTTGGTAGTTTTACACATACAATATCACCCATTTTGCTCTCAACTTGAATGAACATACACCTTGTTTTTTCAACCGGAATTTGCTATAATCCATGCAATCCGGATTTTGCAGTCCGACAAATTCAAAAAATCTTTTGAAATGAAAAAGGAGTATCCCCCTATGATTTACGAGGAGAATCGTTCTCACAAAAAGTTGGAAAACGCTCTGTTTGCACAACCGAATGCAGAATACCGCGCGGCGCCGTTCTGGGCATGGAACTGTGAACTGGAGCGGGAAGAACTGCTTCGGCAAATCGATATTTTCAAGGAGATGGGCTTCGGCGGTTTCCACATGCACGTCCGCACCGGTATGGCGACGCCCTATTTAAGCGACGCGTTTATGGATCTCATCCGCGACTGCACCGATTATGCGGAAAAACAAGAAATGCTTGCATGGCTGTACGACGAGGATCGGTGGGCTTCCGGTGCGGCAGGCGGAATCGTCACAAAAGATCCGGCATTCCGGCAACGGAGTCTGGTATTTTCACCGGAAGCCATCGCCTACAACCCGATATTGGATCCGATTTTACTAAAACGCTTTGACGTCGTACTGGATGAAGAAAAAACACTGGCTTCCTATCGGGTTTTACAAGAGGGGGAAGAAGCAACCGGTACCCTTTGGTATGCATACCGGGTACTTGCCGAGCCGTCGGCATGGTTTAACGGACAAACGTATTTGGACACGCTGAACCCCAAGGCAGTCCAACGGTTTTTGAAGGTCACACATGAGCGGTATGCGGAAAAGGTCGGCGACCGGTTCGGCAAGACGATTCCCGCTATCTTTACCGATGAACCGCAGTTCAGCCGCAAACAAACGCTTCCTTTTGCGGATTCCAAGCAAACCGTTTCCCTGCCCTGGACAGATGATTTAGACGAAACTTATCAAAAAGCCTATGGCGTTTCCCTGCTGGATCATCTGCCGGAATTGTTCTGGGAGTTGCCGAACGGGGTACCGTCCGTCATCCGGTATCACTATCACGATCATGTCTGCGACCGCTTTACACAGGCGTTTGCCGATCAATGCGGCGCATGGTGCGAAAAGCACGGAATCCTGCTGACCGGACATATGATGGAAGAAGATACCCTGCGCACGCAGACTTCCGCGTTGGGAGAAGCAATGCGTTCCTATCGCTCTTTCCAACTGCCCGGTATTGACATGCTGTGCGCAAGATGGGAGATTACGACCGCCAAACAAGCGCAATCGGCGGTTCACCAATGCGGTCGGCGCGGTATGGTAAGCGAATTGTACGGCGTTACCAACTGGAATTTTGACTTTCGCGGGCACAAATTGCACGGAGACTGGCAAGCCGCACTCGGCGTCACCGTGCGGGTTCCCCACTTGTCGTGGGTATCGATGAAAGGGGAAGCAAAACGGGATTATCCGGCTTCCATCTCGTATCAGTCCTCCTATTATCCCGAATATCGCTATGTGGAAGATCATTTCGCACGCGTCAACACGGCGCTGACGCGCGGCAAACCCATGGTGCGTATCGGCGTCATCCATCCGGTGGAAAGCTATTGGCTACACTTCGGTCCCGCCGAGCAAACCGCCCTGATCCGGCAACAACTGGATACCAATTTCCGCAATCTTGCCGAATGGTTGCTTTACGGCAGTCTCGATTTTGACTTTATCTCCGAAGCATTGTTGCCGTCACAGTGTGAGAGCGGCAGTGCGCCGCTTCGCGTCGGGGAAATGGCATATGACGTGATCCTGGTACCGGGATGCGAAACGCTTCGCGCCACCACCTATGCACGGTTAGAGGCATTTGCAAAAGCCGGCGGCCATCTGATCCTCTTAGGCGACGCGCCAAAATACGAGGACGCGCGGGCAAGTACCCGCGGGCAGGCACTGTGCAAAATGGCACAACAGATTGCGTTTCTGCGGGCACCGCTGTTGGACGCGTTGCGCCCCTACCGGACATTGGAGCTACGCAACGCAGACGGTACTTACACAGAAAACCTGTTCCATCAGCTACGCCGTGACAACGACGGCGTTTGGTTGTTCCTCGCACACGGCAAAGAACCGCGCAATCCGGATATTTCCGCAAAACAGCGGATTCAGGTTCGTTTACGCGGCACCTTCTTCCCGCAAATCTACAACACGGTGACCGGAGAGATCTTTGCCATCCAAGCAAAACGGGAAGGCGGATTTACCCATCTGTCCCTGGAACTGTATGATTACGACAGCGCGCTTCTGTACTTTGCCGATCAAGAAGAACTTCTTCCCGCAGAAGTACCGCCGACATTTGGGATGCCCATTTCTCTCCCCGTCCCCAAGACCGTGTCGTACACGCTTTCCGAACCGAATGTCTATTTGCTGGATAAAGCGCAATTTGCGTTAGACGGCGGTGATTTCTCCGAAGAAACAGAAATCCTGCGCGGCGACAATGCGTTGCGCGTAAAGCTCGGACTGCCACGACGAAACAGCGATGTTGTGCAACCGTATATTCTGAAAAAACAAGCCCCTACGCACACCGCAACTGTGAAATTTTCCTTTGTCTGCGATTTTGCGGTGGTCGGCGCGGAATTTGCCTTAGAAGATGCCGATGTGGCGACCATCTTCTGTAACGGCGAAGCCGTTCCTTCGGTGGATCGCGGATACTATATCGACCGTTGCATTCGGAAAGTCGCGCTTCCGCCGCTTCACGTCGGAGAAAATGTGATTACGGTGACGGTGCCGTTCGGGGAACGCACCAATCTGGAAGCCTGCTATCTGCTTGGCGATTTCGGTGTTTCGGTTGCCGGAGAAACCCGTCTGATCGTTCCGGCAAAGCCAACCCTTGCATTCGGAGATCTCACCGTGCAGGGACTGGCGCATTTCGGCGGCACTGTCACTTACAAGATTCCGGCCGTGCTTTCACAAAGCGGTACCTTAGCCGTGCGGATCCCGCATTATGTTGCCTCGGTACTGACCGTCTCCTTAGACGGGAAAAAGCAAGCCACGGTTGCTTATCCACCCTATCTTGCAAAGATTCCGGATGTACCGGCAGGAGAACATCTGGTGGAGATCACCGCCTTTCTCTCCCGTTATAACTGCCTCTCTCCGCTTCATCTTGCAGATCAAAAGCTGGACTGGATCGGTCCGAACGCATGGCGTACCACAGCAGACGCATGGACAGAGTCCTATCGCCTGCTTCCTGCAGGTCTGACCAGTGCGCCGCAGATCACGCTCTATCCGACCAATCACGCCGAAACACGGTAAACCATTTCCGCATCCGTTCGTCGTCAAATCTTTCCTTATCAAATCTATTTTTTACAGTAAAGAGGATGATTATGAAGAAAATGCTTTGCTTTGCGCTCTGTCTATTGCTCCCCTTGCTCTCCGCCTGCGGCACCGTTTCCCTTGACGGAACCACCGCACAAACGGACCTCACTACCACGCCTTCCGGAACCCAAACCACCGGCACCACCAAACCGGAGCCCAAAAGACCGTTTTTGGAAACCCCTGCCGTCGGTCCCTATGAAGCATCGGATTGGCGCTCCCATCCCCAAGATTACAAATTGATCGCACTGACCTTTGATGACGCACCGGCATATTCAGACACAAACGCAAATATTACCACCCATATTATTCAAGTGCTGAATCAATATGAGGGGCACGGGACACTGTTTGTAGCCGGCTATGCAGTAGAAAAACACGGTTTCGCACTGTTGCAATACGCGGTGGAACATGGGTTTGAGCTTGGCAATCACACCTATCACCACTATAACATGGTGAAGAAAAACATGTCTCAGACGGAAATCGAAAAAGAATTGACGGATTTAAACATCCTGCTACAGGAAAAAATGCAGTATGAATTGAAATACTGCCGTGCGGGAGAACTTGCCGTAAATCAGACGGTCTTTGCGGCAACCACTGCCGTGGGTATGCCTGTTATCGGAGAGGTCATTTCCACACGCGATTACAGCAGTGATTACGACGCGGATTTTGTCAAGCGCACGGTACTGGAAAATGCCTTTGACGGCGCCATTTTCCTAATGCACACCTGGTCCGGCAGCACCAATCAGGCGATTGAAGGTTTGGTCAAAGCGCTGTATGAGGACGGGTACCGGTTCGTTACGTTAAGCGAATTGTTTGCATTCAATGGTATCCGGGAAATTCCGACCGACAAGCACATTTACGGTGCAACGGATCATGGCGTTCTTGCCAAATAAAAAGAGGAAAAACGCTTCCACGCAAAAACGTGGAAGCGCTTTTTTTGAGTAATTACCGCTTCAGACGCCCCATCAAAAGGGGGGATCAGAATGAAAACTCCCGATCCTTTTCTCCCCACAGATGCCCGATCATCTGCGTCTGAATGGTTCGATTCCGCAAGTTTATCGCAACTGCTTCGGCTTTACATCCCGGATAGGAAAAGGCGATATGCCAGATCCCGTCGATCTGAATGGCGGACTGGGTATGTTCATGCCCGTAGAAACAACCGATCACTTGACCGCCAGCATCCCGAAACGCTTTCAAAATCGCCAGAGCCTCCTCCGACTGTTTCGGCAGATTGGAACCGATCTGCGGAACAAGCGGCGCATGTCCCATCAACAGTACCGCACGGTCGGTTCTGAGCGCTGTCTCTTTCAACCACGCAAGCTGGGCATCCCCGATCGCAAATCCCGTAGGTCTGCCGGTATCCTGTGTATTTAAGACGACAACGCGCACTTTCGCAAAGTCTATATAATAATAGCAGACATTTCCCGGGAAAACCGCACGCGGGCAGGTCTTTTGCACATTCTGCCGGATCAAGGTGTACAGTTCTTCATTGGGAATGTATGCTCCGCCGTGCGCGTCCACATACATGGAATTGGAATCGTGATTCCCAAGGGCAAGTACCACCGGACACGGCGCATCCTCACAATACCGATGAAACAATTCGATCAGATCGGCGCGCATATCTTCCGTCGTATCCTCCGGATACCCTTCTATAAAATCTCCCAAATTTGCGTAAAAATCTAAATCTGCCGCCTTCGCAAACATCCGGACATTATGTCCGATGTCCGGCGCGCAATTATTCTTTCCGCTGGAATTATCAAGATCCACATGGGTATCCGTCTGAATGGCGAACGTCAGATCGGCATCCTGCTTGCGCATACGCCATGCTCCCGTTTTGTCGCTCCAATTCTCTGCAAGTTCCATAAAATCCTCCGCATGCTGTGCATTTTGGCACGTTATTTTCTTCATCATAGCATAAGGAATGGATTCTGTCAAGGCAAAGTTTGGCTTCGCCGCCCCAAAAGTTCTACCGCGGGTAGAATGAAAGCGATCTGCATATCGGGCTTTGCGTCAAAGAAACATCCACACACGGAAAACAACTGCGCCGCAAGGTTCCCCTTGCGGCGCAGTTGTTGGTTATTTTACACTTTTCTGATGATGCTTTTGGGAAATCAGCGACACGACTTTGAAAATGGACTCCGCAATCAGAATTGCAAACGCGATCATACCGGAGATCTGCAATGTCTCCATCAGGTAATAGCGGGTATTCTCGCTGTTTCCCTGCGTGACTGCATACACCATACGATACACACTGGCACCGGGGACCAACGTCAAGAGTCCAGGGATGGTAAACACGGTTGCGGGTGCGCGACGCAGGCGTGCCATGAGATTGGCAAGGACTGCGACGGTAAAAGCGGCGCAGAAAGCGGCAACCGCCACATTTTGCAAACGTGATACGCCTAAATAGCATCCCCAACCGAGCGCACCGATCATCCCATCGATAAAAATATGCTGTTTCGGAATTTCAAATAAGATCGACAATGTTACGGAAGCAATAAACGCGCCGATCATCTGCACCGCAATACTCATGCCAGCACCCCCACGAACAACATCTGTGCGCATCCGAGTCCGAATCCGATCCCCACTGCCAGCGTGGTAGCAGTCACGATCGCTTCGATCAAGCGTGCGCCGCCAGACATAAAATCTTCATTGAGCATATCATGCACGCCGTTAGTCAACGTTACCCCCGGTAACAACGCCATGATCGAACCCGGAATCAAGACATCGGAATTGAGGTGCATCCGCATCAGCGCCGCTACGCCGGTACTGGCGAACGCGATCAAAAATCCCATCACGCAATTTCCGACCGCTGCCGGCATATGCAACCGTTTGTTCAACAAAGTGAATCCTGCAAGCAATACGCCGTTCATCGCCGCAACCACGCAGTCCAGACCATTTCCACCGAGCAACACCGTGAACGCCGCCGGCGTGAACACCGCGCAAACGAATACCAGCCATGCCGGATACCCTTTGCGGTTTGGAATCTGGTGCAGGCGTGCGCAAGCCTCATCCAGTGAAATACTGCCCGCGCAAAACAGGCGGGAGATCTCATTTGCTTCCTTGATGTTCCCCATATGGATCCCGCGCTTGACAATGCGCTTGGTCAGGGTGATGATCTCTCCGGTTGTACTGGTATAGGTGACATTGATAAAGGTGGAAATCGCGTTTACTTCAATATTTTGCGCGCCACCTGCCTGTAAAATCCGGCAAATGGTATCTTCCGCGCGAAAGGTTTCTCCGCCGCTGGACAGGATCACACGCCCCGCAAACAGTGCCGCTTCGGAGAGTTTATCATCGTAATCGTTACACTTCATTCTATTTGGCGAATCGGGTTCGCCGCATCCCTCTTGTTCGTATTTGGCATCACTATTTATACTGTATCACAAGTTTTACAAAAACGCAAGTAGGAATTTATGAACAAATCCCCCGTGCGTGTTTTCACACAGGGGATCGTTTCGTTTTCTTCTATTCAAGCATCCTCTTTACAATGTACAATGATGGCATCGCATCCAAGGGACGAAGTGCCGAGTGCGGCAATCAACTGCGCCCGCGTACCCTCAAAGGAGATATTGAATAATCTTCCACAAAAAGAAAATACTCTGTCCCCGATACTTGTCACACTAGATGGAAGTGTGATAGTCATCAAGCCACTGCAATTCCAAAATGCGGCACTTCCAATGCGTGTCACACCAGATGGAATCGTAATGCTCATCAAGCCACTGCATCCATAGAATGCCATATCTCCGATGCTTGTCACACTGCCATCTGTTGGTATAACACTGCTTTTGCAACCCGCAATCAGGGTTTTGCTTGCAGTTTCAATCAAACAGTTGCCTGCGGCATGGAACACCTCGTTCCCATTTTCCACAAGAATACTGGTAAGGCTACTGCATCCTGCAAATGCGCCGGTTCTGATGTTTGTCACACTGGACGGAATTGTAATATCGGTCAAAGAGCATCCATAGAATGCCTCACTGGCAATCGTTGTCACACTGCCATCTGTTGGTATAACACTGTTTTTACAACCTAAGATCAGGGTTTTACTTGCAGTTTCAATCAAACAGTTGCCTGCGGCATGGAATACTTCATTTCCATTTTCCACGAGAATACTGGTAAGGCTACTGCACCATTTGAATACATTACCGCCAATACTGGTTACGCCTTTCGGAAACACAATACTTGTCAGCCTGCTGCATCTGAAAAATGCACTATCGCCGATACTTGTGACACCTTGCGGAAGCACAATGCTTGTCAGTTTGCTACATCCGGAAAATGCACTGTCGCCGATACTTGTGATGCCTTGCGGAAGTACAATACTTGTCAGACTACTGCATTCGGAAAATGTACTTTCTCCAATACTGGTCACACTTTCCGGAATCGTGATATTTGTCAAACTGTTGCAATGATAGAATGCATTATCCCCGATGCTTGTCACACTGGATGGGAGCGTAATATTCCTTAAACTTTCGCATCTAAAAAATGCACCGTATCCTATGCTTGTGACACCTTGCGAAAGCGTAACACTCGTTAAACCACTGCATTTGGAAAATGCCTGCCGCCCGATACTTGTTACACTGGATGGAAGCACCATATCCGTTAATCGACTACACTCATAAAATGCCTGCATTCCAATATTGGTTACCCCCTCGGGGATTGTAACACTCGTTAAATTACTACAAAATTGGAATGTCATGTCTCCGATGCTCGTGACACCCTGCGGGATTACAATACTCGTTAAACGATCACATTTGTAAAACGCAGCGTCCCCAATGCTTGTCAAACCTTGCGAAAGCGTAATACTCGTTAAACCGCTACATCCGCAGAATGCACTGTTTCCGATACTTGTCACACCTTGTGGGATTGTAAGACTTGTTAAACTGCTACATCCACGGAATGCATCGTCCCCGATACTGGTGACACCTTGCATAATTGTAACACTTGTTAAATTGCTACATCCGTAGAATGCACTGTTTCCGATACTCGTCACACTGGATGGGATTATGATACTTGTCAAATTCCTGTATTCACGAAATGCATAATTTTCAATGCACGTCACACCTTGTGGAAGTGCAAGACTTGTCAGATTACTGCATCCGGAAAATACATAGGTTCCGAAACTGGTCACGCTTTTCGGAAGCGTGATACTTGTCAGGCTACTGCATTCGGAGAATGCACCGTCCCCGATACTGGTTACGCTTTCCGGGAGCGTGATACTTATCAGCTTGTCGAATCCATAAAATTCACGCTTTTCAATATGCGTCACACCTTGTGGAAGCGCAAGACTTGTCAGACTTTTGCATCTGAAAAATACATTGTCTCCGAAACTGGTCACGCTTTTCGGAAGCGTGATACTTGTCAGGCTACTGCATCCGGAGAATGCACTGTTTCCGATACTCGTTACACTGGATGGAAGCACAATATCCGTTAATCGACTGCACTCCAAAAATGCCTGCATTCCAATGTTGGTTACCCCCTCGGGGATTGTAACACTCGTTAAATTATCGCAAAATTGAAATGTCATATCCCCAATACTTGTGACACCCTGTGGAATTACAACACTCTCTAAATGACCACATTTGTAAAACGCACTTTCTCCAATGCTGGTCACACTGGACGGAAGCGTAATAGTTGTTAAACTGCTACATCCATAAAATGCGTTTTCCCCTATGCTTATAACCCCTTCCGGAAGCGTGATGCTCGTCAGGCTACTGCATTCGGAAAATGCAAACCGCCCGATGCTTGTGACACCCTGCGAAAGCGTAATACTTGTTAAACCACTGCATCCGTCAAACGCCCCCTGTCCGATACTTGCGACTCCTTGCGGAAGCGTAATACTTGTTAAACCGCTACATTCCTGAAATGCCGACTTTCCAATACGGATCACCCCCTGTGGAATTGTAATACCTGTCAGACTTCTGCATCCAGCAAATGCATTGTCCCCGATGCTCGTGATACTCCCGTCTGCCGGTATAACACTACTACTGCAACCTAAAAACAGCGTTTTGGTATTGGTTTCGATCAGGCAGTTCCCTGCGGCATGGAACACCTCGTTCCCATTTTCCACAAGGATACTGGCAAGGCTACTACATCCGAAGAATGCATTGTCCCCGATACTTGTTACACTGGACGGAATCGTGATGCTTGTGAATTCACTGCACCCGTAGAATGCATAATCCCCGATCCTTATCACGCTCCCATCGTTTGGTATCACACTGTTGTTACACCCCACAAGCAATGTTTTGCTTTCCGTTTCAATCAGGCAGTTACCGGCGACATGGAGCACCGCATTCCCATCTGCAACCAAAATCTTCGTAAGACTACTGCAACCGGCAAATATGCCGGTTCCGATGTTTGTCACACTGGATGGAATCGTAATACTCGTTAAATCTGTGCAGAAAGCAAATGCACCTCCGGCAATTCCTTTGGTGTTTTTTCGGAGTTCTACGGTCGTAACGGAATCCTCACATGCAACCGCCCAATTTCCTAAGTAAGATATTCCATTTTCCTCTTGGAAAATCAATTTATCGCACCCGGTAAACACAACAAGTCCAATATTTGTTACACTTTCTGGGATTATGATGCTTGTTAAACTACTGCATCCGTAAAATGCATGATCTCCGATGCTTGTGACACTTGACGGAATTGTGATACCGGATAATTCCTTGGAATAGAAGAATGCACCCTCCAGTATCTGTGTGACTGGTTTTCCTTGATATTTAGCGGGAATGATAACTTCACTGGGAAGCTCTGCTGCTCCTTTTTTCACCCCATAAGTACCGTCAGATAACAATACATACGTTAAACCGGGCGTTCCTTCTTCTGTGCCGGGCTTTTCCTCCGGTTTTTCGGGGTTCGTTGTGCCGGAAGTACCGGAAGTGCCATCCGGTTTTCCGGACGCTTCCGTTTGGGACGTTCCGACCGGCGTTTCTCCTTGCGATCCGCAGGAAGATAAAATCCCCATGCAGACCAGTACCAATGCCAATAGAATCG
>ERZ808278.481-NODE-481-length-25717-cov-13.131050_pt1 | contig 25717 bp, 27 predicted proteins | sample MGYA00521239_ERZ808278 | MGnify/ENA primary metagenome ERZ808278 (study PRJEB31516, sample SAMN03275600) | gut metagenome | biome: mammalia-associated habitat; material: feces | host: Papio cynocephalus | place: Kenya | collected 2012-07-17 ... | reverse complement strand
TTTACCAAAGCAACGAAATGCTATTCTATTTACCAAACAAATCGGAGTGAGAGCCTGTCGCTGTCGCAGAAAGAATAAGCTCGTTTTCAAAAATCTGATACATCAAAAGCCAGTCAGGTTCTATATGGCATTCACGAAAGTCATTCAGATTCCCAGTCAGCTGATGGTCTTTGTATTTTTGCGGCAGCGGATTTCCAGAAGCAAGAAGGCTCAAAACCTCGACAAGTTTTTCTAAATTCTTGCCTCTTTTTTTCATCAGCTTGGCGTCATGTTTCATTCGATTTGTGTAAACAATATCGTACAAATCAATCCTCCAGCATAGACGCAACCGCCTCTTGCGCAGTTTTAAAAGGTCCGTGCAGATTTGTACGATTCCGGCTGTCAGAAACCGCCGTTTCCAATGAAAGAGGATTAGCCTTGTGCCTCACAGCAAAAGGAAGTCCGTTGTTTTCTATTGAGGAAGCAAGAAAAATACGGACAGCCGTTGAAGTGTCCAGCCCCAGCGATGAAAAAAGAGCGTCAGCTTTTGCCTTTAAAGAATCGTCCACACGCAATTGAAGTGTTGCCATAACGTACCTCTTAATTACAAGTTAAGACATTTTTATTGAGTTGTCAACACAAAACAACAAATTATAGCTTTAAGTTATTTTTTCTAATTTTATAGAACCATATGATTTTCTTGATGGATTTGTATAATATGAACCTGTTGCAATATTTTTTCCTAAATCAAAAGTTAGAGTACAAAAACCTTCGTGTTCACTTAAGCCTTTTTCTATATTATTAGGCTTATTAAAGTACATATAAGATAATATACAACAACCTGATTCATCAACTTCAAGATTTGATATTACACTTTTAGATATAGATTGAGATTTATCTGTTGTAAGAATTATCTCCATTTTTGTTAAAGATTGTACAATCTTCAAACTTCCTGTCCATTTATTTTTTTCATCAGTATTGTATTTACAACCAATACCTTCACACTTCCATATGCCAGAAACATTTGTTATATTTAGCAACTTTGAAACAATTGGCAGTTTCCATATCCACTTTGTAAAAATAAAATATAAAATAGCAAAAATTGAAGTAGAAGAAATCGACAAACCTAAATTTGTCAGCAACAAATTAACATATTCATCAGTAATCAACCTTTTAAATAAAGTTGAAATATAAGGGGCAAGAACATAGGAAATTATTGCTAAAATGAAAATCACTTTTTCAAATTTACAATCTTTTTTCGTATAAGAATGCATATATACTCCTCCTTTTGTCAAATAATCATATTATTCATAGTAGATAGTATTGTATTAAATGTCGAATGACCAAGCACAGAATTTATATCATTAAATTCCTTATATAAAAGACTTAATTCATTAATAGAAAGTTTATCAGAAATGTGTCTAGTTCCATCTGGAACATCTAAAACATTATAAACTTCTGGATTTTTTATAAGTTGCTTCAAATACTCAGTTGCAACAGGAATAATATCTATTCCTGTTAAATTATGAAAACATTCATTTCTCATATGATAAAAAATTGCCTGAATATCATAACTAGAAATATTTTGTACCTTTTTATATTCAGAATCACATCTTATATTTTTTGCTAAACGAACTAAACTTTTATATAAATAGCTTGAATTCTTATCCTTTCTTCGAAGCAATTCCATATTATAAAAAGGATAGTTTTCATTTCGAGTTCTTTTCTCCTTATCGAAAACTTGAACTCCTTTGTAATAATCGCACTGTGGATTTTGTTTATATAGATTCGAATAAAACCAATTTGAAGGCACAACATCAATATCGCGTCTTAAACTTCCACCAGAAAGCTTTATTGATTTTGCACCAGAATCATCAACTTTCGCACATGAATATATATTTCTTAAAATTTTAACACAAACACTTCTTAGTTCATCTAAATCATCTAAAGGTTCTCCGTCATAAGGATTTTCAGGAATTTGAGGTTTTTCAAGCGTAATATATTTATCAGTAATTACTAATAAATCAATATCGCTATTGCCTTTTATATTTGTGTTATTAATTACAGAACCTTGAAATTTAATTTCAGCAGAAAGGTTATATTTTCCTAAATTTTCAAGTAAATGATTTTTTACTTTTTCACCCTCTTCAAAACTAATATCAGTCGAACGTTTTGGAACTTCTGCCATAGAATCTAAAACATATTTCTTCCATTTTTCATGTTCATCTAAATTTAAAAAATCTGTATTTTCTGAAAACAGACTTTTTTCAACACTTTCGAAAGCCCTATCTATAACAAACTGCCTATCACTTCTACGCAACGAAAGGTTATTTAATCTACTTGTAATATCCATTTATCACTCCTTTTGAAAAAAATTATATTCTTATCATTTTGAAATGTATTCTAAATAATCCTTTTGGCTATTTAGAATTTTTCTTTGAAATAACTGTGTATCCAGATTCATTTCTTTTTCAATATTATGCAGATACGTTTTTAAACTTGTAGTCTCTCTATACCAATTATAGTTCATCAATAATTCAAAACCATTAACCATTTTTGTTGCAGTAAGAATTTTGACAAAAATTTCATAAGATTCTATGGACATAGAAAAAAAAACGCTGCGTAAAATCTTTAGTAGTATTACCATAGTCTACATTTATTTTAAAATTATATATTGGAAATCCATTCATACTAACAGCAACAAAAATAAAATTATAAGATTCATCAAATAATTTTGTTGCGTTACATTCAATAATTTTTTTTATAGATTTTACAGATTGCAATAAAGGGGTATAAATGGTTTTCTTAATACTATTTGTATAAGATATTTTATCTTTATAGTCTTTGTTAAATGCATTCAAAATTTGCGCACCCTTCACTTCAAATACAATCACCTGTTTTTTATCAGGATAAATAAGCATTAAATCAGGAGATTTACATTCTTCACCTTTTTTATTAATTTTATAAGTAAATTCTTTTTCAATAATACAATCTCTATTACCAAATTCTTTTATCATTTCTGCAAGATTATAGACATACTTTTCAAATTCATATCCAAAAGAACTGCGAAATTCAGAAGATATTTTTTTGTTAGAATCAGATATCTTATAAAATAAATTCGTAAATATTAGATTTTCTGAAAGTATATTATTTATAGGAATAATCATATTGTTAAGTTTTATAAAAGGAAAATTTTTAAAAATATCAATTTTTGAACTATTTAATATATTATCCAGTTGATTATTAAATTCTTTTTTTATCTCTTCAGGTGTTCTTGAAATGCATTCTACAACTTTTAAAATATCTTGAATTTTAAAAGTTGTTTCTTCTGCAATATTTATTGAATTAGTTTTCCAGTAATTCAAGAACTGAAATTTATCCTCCATTCCATTAGTATTTATCTGGCAAATATTGTTATATCGCACCAGAATCCTATGGCAAATATAAAAATATTTTTTTAATTCTACCAAATTCTGTTTTTCAAAGGAAAGAATATATGGGATTAATTTTTCTGAATCAATAAAAATATTCTGAGTTCTATAAAACTGATAACAAACATTATCTTGATAATTTTCTAAAAATAGATGTTCAACATATTGTGTAGTGTCTTTTTTTAAAACCTTTTTATCTTCATCATCAAGTACATCGTTTATTTTTAACAAAAAATCAAATAGTTGTTTCGCAATAATCTGAAAATCAATAGTATTATCTTTTATAATTTCAGAACGAGAAAAAATTAATTTCCAAGCTATATAACTTGTACGCGGTTCTAATAATTCTCCATTTTTTAGCTGTTCATCTCTTTTTTTTGTAGAACAAAAATTTTTAATACAATATTCTTTATAAACTTGATATATGCATGAATCATAACTTATTGCTGAAAGTAATAGTAAAAAATTTTCTGAAATTTTTTTAGGTAAAATTTTATTAAAACTTGTACCGCACTGATAAAATCGACTATATGTAAGTCTTATTTTCACATTAGCTAATAGCACACTTTTTAATTTCTCCCGTCAGACTTAGCAGCTCCTCTTTTTATCTCTCCCAACACCCTCTTATTCATCTCTCTTCTCTCCTTGTCAAAGAACCAGCCGAATTTGTTGAAATATTTGACTGCGCTTTTTATATGTTCCAAAAGCATTTTCTTGTTCTTGTAGCTTTCTTTTGCATGGTCGTGAATTATCGTAACGTCCGGATAGAACAAAGTTTTTCCGACACGATGAAGTCGGCGGATAAGGTCAAAGTCCTCGCAGTACATAAAATAGAGGTCGTCAAAAAATATATTGTTTTTTTCAAGTGCACTTGTACGCATAAACATAAAGCAGCCGCTAAGACACGGCGGATTCATAATTTTGTCATATCCGCTCATTTTTAAAGTGTATCTGCCATTCATTTTCTGAACCAGTTTCGTCTTTGGCATAAAACGGCGGAAAATCAGGTCAAAAGGTGTAGGAAGCAGCTTGCACAAATACTGGAGTTCTCCGTTTGGATAGATGACTTTCGGAAGAACATATACAGCATCAGAATTGTCGTCCATGAATTCAACAAGTTTTTGAAGAACTCCCGGAGCAAATTTTATGTCGGGATTCAGGACAATGTGATATTCACTTCCTGCCTGAATCGCCTTTTTTATCGCAATATTATGAGCCGCACCATAGCCGATATTTTTGCCATTAAATATGTACTCCGATTTTTCAATAGTCTCGCAAAATGCATGCAAAGATTCGTCCGGCGAATTATCGACAAAATAAATCTTATCCATAATTCCAGATTTTTTTACGCAGTCGATAAGTGCAGACAACTGCTCCATACGGGGTTTATAAAGGACAACGCTGGATGTCAACATAGGTAACTCCATGTTTTGTTTTTTAAGAAAAGCATGATTTTTAGAAATTTTGTTTTTATATGATTTATGCTGAAAAGTTTTTATTTTTGAGAAATTTATTTTTTTATTGATTTCAAGAGAATGATACGGTCTTTTAGTCTAGCAAAAAATGGACGGCGACTTTTTTCTGATGAATTGCTTGCATTTGAATTGTGCCTTCTGTAATGAATCAGCTTTTCGTCAGTGAATTTCACTTTGTACCCGTTGAAAGCCGCAAAGTTTCCTATATAAGAATCATGCATAGGAAGCTCTTTCGGAAAAGGCAATAAAGCTTCGCAAAGTTTTTTTGAAAAACACATACAGCAACCGTGATAGCCGTTTTTCAGAAGGTTATAGAACTTTCCTTTTTTGGTATGGTTCAGTTTGAAAAAAGATTCCGCAGTCTGAATTCCGTTTCCGTCAACAATGTCCGCATCGTGAATCAGAAGGTCGCAGTCTTTCATTTTTTCCAGACAGACTGAAACCTTGTCCACCGTCCATTCATCGTCCTGGTCAGAAAGAAAGATAAAGTCGCCTTTTGCGTTTTTCAGGGCATTTTCAAGATTGTAAATCGGAGAATGAAAAGAATTATTTTCTAGCAGATGAATGCGGCTGTCGTTGAAAGATTTTATTATCTCAACAGTTTTGTCAGTCGAAGAATCGTCGGAAATAACAACTTCGTCGTTATCTCCAAGCTGAGAGAGAATCGACTCCAGCTGAATCCGTATGAATTTTTCGCCGTTGTAAGTCGGCATGCAGACAGAAATCATAGATTATTTGTTCCTTAGTAGAGTGAGTAGCAATGAAGGGTTTTTGTGAATAAAATTAAAATATGTAATTGAAAAAAGTAAGTTTTAAATTTAAGACAGATAAGTTCAATTTTGAACTTTTTTATGATTTTAAGAGTATAAAAAAATTATTTTATTGTAATTTTCGAATAAAAATCAGACAATTTTTTATAAACGTTATCCCAAGAAAAACAAGTTGAATAATCAATAAGTTTTTGAGATTTTTTTTGCTTTGTTATGTTCTTAAAAAAATACAAAAGCTTGTCTAAATTCTCATAATAGAAATTTTCCTCTTTGCAGGCATAATCTAATACACCATCTATACAAGGCAAAATACAACGAACGCCCAAAGAATGAGCTTCCATTAGTGCATTATTTGCGGTCGCATATGTAAGAGGCATAAAGCACCAATCACAATTTTGTATTAGTGAATAATAACTTCTGTCGTCCAAATGCTTATGGATAATAACGTTTTCACAATTTGCCAACATATCCTTTGTATATTCATCAGAACCTACAAGATGAAAAACAATATCATGATTTTGCTTTACAGAATTGATAATAGAAAAAAGAGTGTCGGAATCCCTGTATTGTCGTCCTATGCAAACAATATTTATTTTATCAATATCGATAAATTCTCTTAATTGTTCATTAGACAATGTATCAAATATTGGCTTATTAAAACCATGCGGAATAAAGACAGTTTTTAAACCATATTTTTCTTTATAACTTTTAGCCTGCTGAGAACTTAAAGTTATAACGCCATCTAAACTTTGCAAGCAAGCTATAATATTTTTGTGATGCGGAATTTTTAAATCTATGTTTTGATGTATTGTTGCTACAACAGAATAATTTCTGTTGTCTGGGAATTTTGAAAAAATCGTATAGTCGCCATAAAAGCAATGAACTATATCATATTGATTTGCGATTCTTCTTGTTTTCCTGTCCAAACAAAATAGATTTAAAACTTTTCCGCTTTTTCCAGAAGGCAGAAAACCTAAAAAAGAATCCTTATCCGAAAGATAATCTGAATTCGGATATTTTGTAATCCAATCATAACCGCCAAACGCAGAATGTCCATTATAGCGAAAACCTGAATATAAAATTTTCATAAGTTATTTTCCTTTGTATCTTTTTGCAGCTTTCTCACGCATTTCGATTGATTCGTAATCCATAGAGAGAAAGTTGTCATATTTAAGAATTTCTTTATTTGAAAATGAATTTACTTTCAGCAAGCCATATAAAAACAAAAAAAGTATAAAAAGAATTTTTTTGTTTTTTGAAAGCAACTGATATATTTTTGGAAGTAAAATCCAATATGAAAAAACAAATAAGTTAGGAACTCTTTGAATTACAACATAAAGTTCTGAGCAATACAAATAAATGAGTATGTATATGAAGAAAGCATTAATAAAAACTGCATTTTTGTTATCCACAATTAATTTTTTATAGAATAAAAATATTAATATTGTTGTGAAAGTTCTTTCAATATATCCAATACTTATTCCGAATTGCCCCCATTTAGAATCATTATATATTTTTATAAGTCTAAAAATTCCGCTATTAGGAGTAATTTTTATTATGACATCAAGTAAAGCAGATAAGAAATGTATTTGTAAAAGATAAATAATATTGCCTGTTATGAATAAAACAATAAAAAGTTTTCTATTTGGCTTCATCCTTAAAATGAAATACATCGGGATAAAAATAATTGATGCCGTATGAAACAAAAAGCCTAATAAATTAAGACATATATACGCTTTGAAATTTCTTGTATGCACATATTTTATTGACATTAAAAAAAACAAAAGACTCTTTATATTTCTTACAAGATTAATTTCAAAAGAAAATGCCCCAAAAAGAAAATACAGTAAAAATCCCAGACATTTTTGAGTTGGAATATACTCATCAAAAAATTTGTAAAGGATAATAAAATCTATCAGTGTATTTATAAACTGAAATCCAAAATATCCTAAACCTAATGATTTCAAAAATACCGAATAAAAATAAAAGCCAATTTCGAAAGGATTCTTTTCTATATATGAGATAAAATTTTCATTAAAAAATGTTGGTACATCAGAATAAAATCTATAATAGTTATGAACATCCGTATCTATAAATCCTCTGAAACCAAAAAAAATTATCAATGAAAACAAAACTGTAATAAGCTGGTAATTTTTTAATTTTAAATAAACGAATCCATTATTATTCTTATTTATTAAAGGAATAGAAAAAACAAACAATAATAAAAATATTTTTATATAAGGCAATGAATACATAATATTTTATGACAGGGAGATAAGGTCTATAAAAATAATTCTGGAGATTTGCAACTATACTGAAAACTATCTGTTTTTCTAAAACCAATTATTTTTGCAGGAACTCCAGCAACTATTGCATTCTTAGGAACATTTTTTGTAACCACAGTTTCTGAACAAATAACAGCTCCATCTCCAATTCTCACATTCTGCAATACTGTTGCTCCGAGCCCAATCCATACATTATTTCCGATAACAATTGGCGCAAATTTTGCATTGAACTTAATAGAATTTATATCATGGCTTCCTGTTACTAGTTTTGTATAAAATGAAATCGATACATTATTGCCTATAATAATTCCGCCTCTTGCATCTAAAAAACAATAACGATTTATATGGCAGCCATTACCAACAATCAGTTTTTTTGGTTCTATAATATGCTGGAACATATTAATTACAGATTTTTTTCCAACAGGAAATTTGGATAACTTAAAAAAAAGTTTCCTAATAAAGAAAAAAGGAATAATATTAACAAATCCATTTATAATTACATTTTGCCAAAATTGAGAACAGACAGTATTAGCCTTATGAATCAGCTTGTTTTTTAACAAAGAATACTTTACAAATTTTAAGATAAAAATAAATCTGTTACTATTCGTTATTTTTCTATTATACAGAAGCTCTTTACAAATATTAGAAGAAGTTCCTTCCAATTTAAAAGTCATAATATTTATAGGAACATAATAGAAAGATGCATTATTAACAAAAGCTTCATAAATAAACAAATAATCCAAAGCAAAGCCTAAATCCTTTCTTTCAAGCTTAAATGCATTCTTTTTATGGAAATCAGTTCTAATAAAAGAAGCCCCATGCCTATAGATTGGATTTTTTTTTAGTAAATTAATATTATTTGATGAATAAAATGTTCTAGAAACACCAAATTCATCAACAGATGTGCTATCCCCATATAAAATATCAATATTTTTTAAACACTTGCCATAAAATATTTGCTCAATGACAGACTGCGAAGAAAATAAATCCCCAGAATTCATGAAGTTTATCCAATCCCCATTCGCCAGTTCAATTCCTTTGTTCATGGCATCGTAGATTCCTTTGTCAGGCTCGCTCTGCCAATAGTCGATTTTGTCCTCGTATTTTTTGATAATTTCGAGTGTTCTGTCCGTGCTGTTGCCGTCCACAACGATATATTCAACATTGTCGTAAGTCTGGTTCACAACGCTTTGAATCGTCTGTTCAAGAGTCGCCTCCCCATTGAACACAACAGTTACAACAGTAATAAGAGGATGCTCCGTAGTTGATGTTTTTGTTATTCCGCGAGTGCGTAGTCCGCCGTTTTGCATGAGTGAGTTCCTAATTTATTTGCGATATTTCTGAATTATATCTTTTTTGAGTTTTCCCAATGAAACAGAATTTATATCGCAATACTGCTCTGGAAAAATCATTGATAAATTTTTCTTAGGTTCTATAAGTTCGTTGATTTCTATTAAAGTATTAAAAAGATAAGTGTAAATTTATAGTAAAATTTTCTAGTTATTCTAAAATATATGGCTTTAAGTCAGATTTCTTACATACAGCCTTTGCTAAAATTGTTTCCAATATATGCTTTGCAAGTCTGCTGTATTTTTTTTGTCCAATATCTCTAGTCAACCGTTTGTTATTTTCTTCTGTAAACAACTGGAAATGCCAATAATTAACAAGATTCGGTCTATGCTCATAAGAAAGAACACAGTTTATTTCTTGATTAGCATTTTTATCAAGGAAAGTAATATTTTGTAAATACAGGGCATCTGCTTTTAAAAACAAAGGATACCGCTCACGAATATTAAATTCAATATCTCCAGGAACATCATCTAAAAAATTCCAATCAATATATGCATAATCAGAATTTACAAATATTCCTATATGCTCTTCATTAAATATTCCATATAAAAATAAAGAAAGCTCAAAAACTTCTTTTTTTGAACTTTTATTTCCTATGATTAACTCAACGAAAAAATCAGGTTCTACCGCTTCTTGTTCAAGCAGAGGATAAATATCACTCTCAACTTCTCTGATAAAACCATTCTCCAAGATAGAGCTGCTTTCTATTCTTTTTAGCTTAGGCTGCGGAAGTAATTCTTTCGGGTATTCCTTCAAAATAAGACTCCAACGTTGAAAGAATATTATCAAGAGAACATTCTTTTATATTAAGATTGCCATCTTCATCTTTCATAATAAAAACAGAATCGTTCACTCCATAATCATAATCTATTGTAAAGTTATAATTCTTATATACAAGTTTTAGACGAACTGAATCTGATTTAAATATCAGTTTAGCATTATTCTGCAAACTTATAAGATTTCCTACAGCTGAAATAAATTCCGCATAACAATTTTTTTCAATATGTTTAGTTGGATTTATTTTTTTATATATAGACAATCCTTTATCAACAGCCTCTTTTACATAATCGGTATAAAAGCAACTATCGAAATTATTTTCATCAGTAACATTGGAAATAAAACCAGTATTTGAAGGATGAATCTCGTAATTGTTTAATTCGTTCCAAAATTTATCACTTCCTAAAATATCTTCATTACAGGAGATTTCATTGCTTAATAGAGAATATATCAAAATAGAATATGCTGACAGCGAGTATGTTTTAAAATTTACCATTCTGGTTCCAATAATTTCAATAAGTCTTCATTTACTAAAGAAAAAAAGACCTGCTTATTAGCTAAATGAGAATCTTCAAGAATGTTTTGATATTTTTTGAAGAATTCCTCGTCATTTAAATTTTCTGTCTTTACACAATCTATATCAATAAGAGAAGAATTTTCTTTTTGCACACCATTAACAAAAACTGTATTTCCAATTTTCAAGTTAATTTTTATGCCGTTAAAATCAAAAGATGTATTCAGTGATAGATTTTGCTCAGTTAATAATTGATTAAATAACATTACTTTAAAATTGAAATCTGAAATATAGTCCTTATCAAACACATCGCAATATCTCAAAGAAATATTATCCACAGATTTTATAATTCCTTTTTCTTTTATTTTGCTAATTATAGGCTCAAAGAAATTTCTCCAAGAATTCCAAGATTCGTATTTTCCAGAGACAATGAATCTTATAATATTGCTTCCTATTCCAAAAACATAATGTGTATTATTGTTCACATCTTTTATGCATCTATACAGTTCTTGATATTTTAAGTTTTTATCATTTTCCCTTATCTGCTTTGGAATTTGCAAAAGAGGCATTTCAACTGCACGGCAACCATTTTCTGAAAAAACATCAATAAGCAAACCAAACAAAGCTGTATCAGGAAAATTTGATTCATAACAAATTGAAATAACCGCCTGATTTATCGGAGAGTTTCCTAATTTTAATGGTATTTTTACTGACTTTAAACTTGAACTATCAATCATATTATCTAAAATAAATTATAAATTAAAAAGTTACAACTCTACTTGTATATATTAAAAAATTACAAAATCACTTTTTTATCTTTCTACCAACAATCTTAAAAACAACTTTTGTGGCTTCAAAAAATCCTATTGTCTTATACAGCAAGCTCAACCGTCTGTACCCCCCCCCCGATATTTTTGCTCTTTTCGCTCTTGATTAAAAATTTTTCAAATCTAGCTGAATCATTGAAAAATAAATACTGATAATTTAAATTCATGAGCCCCATTCCATGAGAGGCAGAATTCACCGGCACACAACAAATATTCGCTACGTCTTTGATAAAATTATACTGATTTTTATCTTGCTGGCATTTAGCAGGAAAAATATAAACAATTTTCCCTGCGTAGTATTCAACCAAATTTTTAAGATTATACCAGCGGTTATATTCTGAATCATTTCTATGATTCAAAAGCAGACCTCTTGAAACATCCGGTTCAGGAAGAAAAAACTGACCGCTCACTGTAAAGATTCTCTTAGCTTTTAACAAGCATCCAAACAAAACAGCTGCATATCCTCCGGCAGAATTTCCACAGGTTTCTATTGCATATCCATCAGTCAACTTCTTTAGCAGTTCAAAAACTTTTTCTATTGAATTATTTCCTTCAGAAATTCCTTCCACATACCATTGTTTAAAAACATCTCGTACAAAGATTATTCTTGCGCAGTTTTTATTTATTAATGAAGATTTTGCAATATTCTCCCATTCATAGCGGTCATTTTTTACAATCACTTCGTCAAAAACTTCTTCTGAATTCGGATAATAAATTCCATTTCCGGAAAAGAAAATAAGACAGTTTTTATTATCAGCTCCATGATTATCGATTATCTTATAATTAGGATTTTCCTTGCGAACCTTTCTTATACCTGAAAAATCCACAAAATCATACTGCCCCATCAATTACTCTCCAATAAATAAAAATATATTCCTCTTCCACAAGAATCTATTTTCCTTAAACTGCTTGAACCGCTTTAAATATCCCAATACACAGCGCAGCATTTTAAAATGTGCTTTGTACGGATTCCTATAGACTTTTTCAACTAGTCCTGTTGGATATTTTTCTTCTATTTTATAAAGCTCTTTTATGTACGGCTCAAAAAACAGTTTTTTATCGTTTTCTGCAAGACGGTACTGCGACAAAACCCATTTTCTTTCTGCGATTTCAAGGAGCGCATGATAGTGAAAAAAAACAACCGGCTTTTTTATTTTTGTAACCCGCTCTGTAACAAAATATGTGCCATTTTCCACGGAAAAATCATATTTTTGAATGTTCCACGGAGCAACTCCGCAGCCTATATTTCTGCAGTTGTATACAATTCCTTCAAAACGGCTTTCCCAGTCGTCAAGATATTTCTGGTCGCCGAATTTTCCGTCCTCCATGCGATTGTAGCACCACTCCTCGCATTTTGACCGCCAATATTCCAGGACTTTGTTTCCGTCTGAATTGTTCTTAAAATACATGAACTGCACACAGAATTTTCCGCTTGTAGCAGACTGGTCATATTCCGGCGTGTAATTATGCTCCGTAATCAGAACTGACTTTTCCCCACATTCTTTTAAAAGCAACTCCGGATTGTTGTAAAAACAGGTGTCAGCATCAACATAAATGCATGAGTCCAGATTGAATTTCCGCAAAGCATACTGAATACTAAAAGAAGAAAGTGTCCAACTAAACTCTCCTCTCGTCCGCTCTTTTTCAAGCCGCACAAGCACCGGATACATTTCTTTTATGCCTGCAACAGTTACAACTTTCAAATTACTATAGTCGAGAGAAGTCAAATAAGAAGCCGCAACATCATCCATTGCAAGAACATACATTTCAAAGCTCGGACAATGCTTTTTTAATGACCCGTAAAGCGCAAGCCCCCGGGACATATAATTTTTGTCATAAAGAGTTATAAAGTTTAACATAGAGAAAACCTAAAGTTTTTTTAGAGATGATTAGAGAAGCAAATTTTATTTTTATTTCAACTCAGCGGAAAATACAAGAATTTACAGTTATCATCATAACCATGAATGGCATATTCGAAAAAATCTATAAATACAAATCTTTCAAGAACTTTTTTATTTCCGAAAAGACACTGTTTTCAAAATCGAATACATTCTTTGCAACCGCAACTCTTATGGTATTGCAAATTTTTGGCAGACCAGCCAAGTATGTCTGTAATAAAGCTTTATGAATATTATATTTTTCTTTATCTGATTCAGACTGCAACATCTTTGCATCCTGTACATAAGAGTCCGCAATAGGAAACAAACTTGTATGCTTTACTGAAGCAAGACATAAATCTTCAAGCATTCCACTTCGTTTATTGTCAGGCATAATAAAGATTCCACATGCAATTTCAGCTTTAACGACATCTCCAGATTTCTTAGGTATACATTCTGACGGAAATATTTTTTTCAAGTTAGATTCAAAACTATGAAAAGTAGATTTTGCTTCATTCTTCTCTGCATCAAATACAAATCCAATATGGGTAACTTTGTCAAAATTTGTAATAATAGATAACGATTCCAAAGTATTCTTTAAATTTTCCCGACCTGCGACATTTATAATTTGGACAGTATTTATATCTAAGTATTTTAGCAATGCGGCAAAAAAGCCTTTTTCATCCTGTCCCTCAACTATTAAAAGCTGCTCACTTTTTATAGAAAGATTATTTCCCTCTCCAAAATTCATCTAATCTCCCATCTTTTTGAAATAGCATTTCTTGCAGCTTCGTTCGAAATATAAGTGCTTTTATGTTCAAAATTATTTCGTTCTATTCTAAAAATAGAAGAATTCGCAGCCGAGGCAATTCTAGTAAAAGAATCAATACATTCATAAGAATGTGTTGTCGCAAAAATTTGATTACCTTGCTTTTTACACAAATCAATAACTGCCTTCCAGAGTCCATCCATAGTTGTATAATGCAGCCCATTCTCAAATTCATCAATTAAAATTATGCCATTTGAAATTGTCGCAATGCAAGAAACCAAGCCAACAATTTTTTCTATTCCTTGCCCTACCATCCTAAGAGGCAACAAAGCAGAAAGTCCTGAGTCAACAAAAATAGAACCATTTGAGCCTAACTGAATATCCTTTATAGAAGAGTCAACGCTTACCAGAACATCCAGCAGTAATTTTTTCTTTTTTGAGATTATTAATGACTCAAGCTGAGCAGTAGGATTAAAATTATTCCATTGTGCAGTCCAATAAAAAACAGGACAACGCCCAGAATCTTTTTTTATTGATTCTATTTCATCAGAATTTAAAGAAACCTTTCCTAAAGCCCAGTCCGCTTGATTATATAAGACTGAATATTTATTAGAAAAATCATCTATAGATATTTTAAAGCTAGAAATACGTTTTTCATTCAATAACTGTCCAGTCATTGTTATATATTTAGAATCATTACCAAAGACACATTCAATATCTAATTTTCGTTTTTGCTCCCCATTTATTCTTGTAATTTCCACAGGATTTGAAACATCTATATCATGGAAAATAACACTTAAATCCTCATTAGTTCTTACTACATTACTTCGGCAAGTATTAATCTGATCAAGCGGCATATTCGGAATATCGCAAGAAGCATAAACAGACTCCAACAATGTTGACTTTCCGCAATTATTTTTTCCAATCAACAAATTAAATTGCTTACAATTAGTCAGCGATAAATCTTTTATAGAGCGGAAATTTTTTATATCAAGTTCTGTTATAAAATTCATAATATTTTTAATATACAAAATTATTTACATTTTCTCAATAAAACATCATTAATCAATGTGTATGAGTAGTATTATATTCTTTTTAAATCCGTTTTTTGCTCTTCCATAATGCATAATCCTCAAAATATATTCTTATTATTATGTTATTTATTACTAATATCCAAAATAAGACTCAGCACTTTTCTTTAAAAATTTTGAACTATCAGAAAATCTTTTCAAAGAACAATAAAATCCTTGATTTTCAATCTTTATTTGTCGTCCATTATAGGAATCCTTACATTGAGTATTAGCAAGAGGCTTATTATCATAAATTAAACACGATTCTATATCTTTATATAATGATTCAGAATCTCTATCTTGTATTTTCGAAGATATTTTTCCAATACGAACATATTTTTTATAATCAGGATTTTTTGCTATAAAATTATCAATTTCTTTATAAGCCGGATGCGTATCTTCTTGCATTATTCTTGCACGAAGAGATTGTTCATATGCCACTCCTATATAATACAATTTTTGTTCCTTTATATGTCTATCAATCACTTTACCAGTAACTATTGCGTAAAACCCACGTCCATCCAATAATTCACTTTTTAACGTTTCAATTTGCGAAAAAAGAATTAACTTTTCCCACTTGATAATTACATTTTCCATTTTCTTTTCTCCTATTCATCTGAATATAAAACTATCTTAATCCATTATTCAAACATTATCTTTCAAAAACTCCACAGACACATTCTTCAACTGTTCGATATTTCTTTCAAGCCTTTTATAATTCCAATCCCATGAAACTTTCTCCTCAAATGTTTTTGCTTCTATTAGCGGTTGTCTTAGCTCAAGGTAATCAATAAAACTTTCTGCCTTGTCCAAGATAAATTTTAAAGGATTGAATACAATAGGCTTCTTAAATATCAGTCCAAACATCAAGCCATGGAATGTGCATGTGAAAATTATTTTTGCATACTTGAACATTGCAAGCCATTCAAACGGAGTCAAATCATTTTGCTTTATGTTTATATCACACCAGTCAAATTTGTCATCCAGACTGTCCAAGCAAGTAATTTTTAAATTATGTTTTTTTGCATATTCCACGCAGCCTTTTACAAGCTCATCTCCCATTGTAGAGCCGTAAACAACAATATAATCACCGTTCTTGTTTTCTAGCGGAATATTTTTGTCATTCTCAAAGTCATATATAAAAGTCGGATCGCTTACAACCAAAGGTTCTGTATTCGTTATGGATTTCACAATAGCCTGCGAATTTGTCTCACGAACAGAAATCGCATCAAGCTCATTTAAGCCTTTCTTTACATACTTTGGAATCGCTGAGCCATAACGAACAGTTCCAAAACTTGCGGCATAAGCAACTTTCTTTGTCACGATTAAGTCAAGCCCGAATAAAAATCTGTCATTCCCAAAAAATGGAATTGAAAAATCCCAGACACCACTGTTTACAATAACGCAGTCTTTATCTCCAACTCCTTATCTATATCGAATTTTATCACTTTGAATGTACACGTAACAACTTTTGATAAGTCATACATATATTTTACAATTTCATATTATATCAGTTCAGATTTCTATACTTTTTTGAAAAAGTATAGAAAATACCCCCAAGCATTATTTAATTGTATTTAGAGATTCCTTAAACTTCATGCTGTATTGTATTTGTTCAGCTTTTTTACTTGAAAAATCTAGAAACCTCCATTCTTTTGTTCCTGCATAATGTTTAAATGTCTGCCAAAACTGTTGATAATTGCTAGAATCTGCAAACGCAAAATCATTTCTTTTTACAGGAACAATATAGACTAAAACAAGAAATTTTAAATGCAATTCACTCACTAAAAACGGCAAATTATCTTCTGTTTTTAATGTATAATTAATTATATTTGGTTGCTCGGTATACATATTAGGACTTACCATAAGAGCAATTTTTGGTAATTTTTCATAGTAAAATTCTTTATCATTTATCCAATATAAAATATCCTTGTATACTTCACTATTAAAATCTCGTATTGTTCCAAGACTGATTCTCGCAAGAGCTTTATAAACATTTTGAAGAATAAGCTTTTTATCACTTTCAAACTTAACCAACTCAGGCTTTCCTGTTTTTCCAAGTATGATATTTTGTGAAGTAATAACAACACCTTTTGCATCTTTTGTAATATATCCGTTTTTAAACTTATTTGTTACAACACCTTTTTTTCCTTTTATGCCAAATATTCCCCTATGAAATGAGAAATAATCAATAAGTTCATTATCAAGACCATTTCCAAATCTGAGATTACAATCATCGCATTCTTCGTTATCAATAATTTTTTTGTTTCCTAATCCCTCTGGAATAGCATGTGCAATTTTCTTAAATGTAACAACTGGCATTGATTTACCACAAAATCTACATATACGTTTAGTCTTATCGGATTCTCCAACAAAAGAATCATTACATTCAGCAGAATATCTTGAAAGCAAATCGCCAAAAAGTTTTGTATAATTCTGAACATCAGTAGCATCTTGTAAAACTTCATCTACAGAACTTCCTCTATTCAACCGACATATAGCCCCACATAAATAAACATAAAAAATACTATTCAAATTATTTTTCGGTAAAATACTTATATAATTTCCAACTGGAATATTATCAAAGAAAGCCTTTAGCTGATAAATATGTTTATCTTTGATTTTCCATGACTCAATAAGTTCTGTAATTTTTTGTTTTATTTCATTTGTTACTTGAATGAAAGGAGAATCTAAAATGATTTGATTACCATTTTCAATACGAACAGCAACAATTTTAAAAAAATCAGAATAAAAATGATTCAGCATATCTGCAGAACCTCTAAGGATTAATTCTTTAGTTGACTCCGCTGACAAAATTAACAGTGAATCAGAACATATTATTTCACTCATAACACACTCCAGTTTTTATCATTAGTTTTTTGAAACATTCGTAACAATCAAACATCAACTTCAAATATTTTCAATTTCATTTGTATTGATTAGTTTTTTTTGAATTAATAAGGTATTATTTAGGTTAACAATTATATTTTATATCTCTAATAACCCCAGCAATTCTTTTTCGTCCCAAAATTCCAGCAACACAAATAGCACCTATCACGCACCACCATCGAACAATAGTATTCATATACAAAACAGGCATTATTCCTACAATCAAAATCAATACACTGCTCAATAAAAAAATGAATTTATTGTCATAAATGTTTTCATTAAAGTTGTGTTTTTTCAAAACAAGGTTCATAGCAAAAAAATGGAACAGTGACATTGCCATATAACAGAAGAGTGTTGTATAAGCTGCTGCTATAAAGCCAAATAATTTTATAAACACAAAGTTTAATATAACATTTAAGGCTGCCGCAAAAGCAGTTGCGAATGTAACATATTTGCGTTCCTCAAAATAAAACTCAACAGAGCCAAACATCGGGTACAGAAACATAAAAAAAACTGCTCCTATAACAGGAGGAATAACCCATATAGCAGAATAGTAAGAATCTGGCAGCAATAATTTAAAAAAGTCAGGAATTAGACACATTGAAAAAACTGACAGCACCATTAAAAAGACAAGCAAAATATCCATATTTTTCTTCATCTTCAAAACATTATTTTCTTTTATTGCTTTATAAATATAAGGTGTCGTTGAAGATTCAAGCCCTGATGTTACCAACGTTAAAAGCATTCCGAATGTGTATGCTACACTATAAATTCCCGCGTCACTGCTTCCGCAGATTTTGTTTATCATAAGTCTGTCTGACTGGCTTAAAACTTGCATTGAAAGATAATGCGGTACCAAAACAACATTAAATTTAAAAGCATATTTCCAAATAGCTTTATCAAAGAAAACTTTTCCGTTCCGCAAGTTTATAAAAAAGAAAGAGATTCCTAAAATGCAGTTTACGATAAGCTCGGCAAAAATCCTTGCCTCAGCTTTTTTGTCTGTACTTATTACAAAAAAATAGCCAAGCAATGGATTCAGAACGCTTGTGACTACCGTTATTGCCACAAGCATTTTATATTTATAAGCGAATCTTTGTTTTGCCGACCACAAAAAAAAGGGAATTGTCGCAAGAATATTTATAAAAACAGAAACAGCAAGAAAAGGTGACAAAGAAAGCAATGACGACGAGACTGTTTCAAAAACAATAGAAAAAGCCAAAAAGACGGCTGTTATTGTTATCGCCAAGCCTTGAAAAGCCGCAATATATTTATTCTGATTATCAGGATTTTTCACCATAACAACATTGAACACACCACCCCAAAGCGTCAATGTTGTAAATATTGTGAAAATGGAAATCCATGAATGATAAACTGACATCTCTCCATATTGCTCTGTTGTCATCAAACGAGAAAACAAAGGCAACGTAATGAATGAAATTCCACGAAGCATTACATTGCTGACAACAAACCAAAATGAAGCCTTTGCAGGCGCTGAGAAACTGCGGTATTTTCCAACTAAATTTTTAAAAACTTGCATTCAACCTTAACAGCCATTTTTTCTAGGATAAGAATCAATCATCGAATTTGGCGTGCAGTTTAATACTTTTGCTCCCAAATACTCGGCAAGACTTTCAAGCAAATCGTGGCTTTTAAACATAACGCTCATAATATAAAAAAATTCATGCACTCTAAAAGGCTTTTCTTCAGCTACACAACAGTTCATAAACGGCTTTAGAACAGGCTTTTCATTATCATAAAAATGGCTATCCCGACTGCAAAGTCTATTATATTCATCTACTGCAAAACTTCTAAAATAATCATGATCACAGCCATAAATCTCAATCTCTTTATAGCCTTCTATCAGACCAAGATAAATGGCTGTATTTGCAATCGTTCCATCTTCTGGCATAAAGTAACCGCTAGCATAAAGCCTGTTTCGAAATTTCGGATTTAAATTTTCACATAACTTCCTATTAAGCCTTACAAAATGAATATGAGGATTTTTCATTTTCGAATACTCAATAATCTTCTTGTATTCTTTTTCTGTATAAAAACAGATATAAAGATACATGTCCCAATCTACTTCTTTATCAAGGATATTGTACATTTTACGAATTTGTTCTTTTTTCGGTTTGTAATCTTGATAAAACATAGGGTCTGACAAACAATAATGCATTGGCTTAATTTTCTTAAAATGCTCGTCAAGTGCAAACAGATTTACAACAAAAGTATTTTTGTCAAAAGTTCTATTGCCTTTATCAAATTCCTCTAAATCGTTCTTCAAGGACGGTCCGTTAGCCAGCACATAGGCCTTTCCTGAGAATTTATTCTTCAATGGAATTTTATAAAAGCGAAATGATGGAAGCTTTAATATATCTATTGTAAATTTTATTAATTCTTTTATTGGATTCACAATCACTCTCCTTTTAATAATTTATATTATTCAATTTCAGCCATTTTTCAGTTTTTAGAATATCTTCTTCTGTGTGAACATCAAAACTTTCTTTAACAATAATAGGCTTTATGTTATTTCCCATAAAACTCCACGGCTGCTGCCCCTCTTCTTTTGAATACAAGGAGTTTTTTAAATTTAATGTCCAAAAATTATGGCAAAGGACAAAATTCATCGGTAAATCCTGACGATTCGTAGAAATAGATTTTCCACGAAAATCAAACCATGTATCAAGACAGCCGTCTTCTCTAAGCTTTTTAGAACGATAAGGATGATTATCCATTTCAAGCATTACAGGAACAGACGCAGAGAGATTCGGATTATTTATTAGATTTTCTATTGATTCACTAATCCACTCAGTTTTTACAATTCCAGAATTTGCAAGAAGAACAACCAGAATATCAGGCTCAACACCGTCTTTTTTCATCTCAGACAAGGCATGAATAATGACATCCTTATGCTGTGCAGTAGGCAGCCCCAATTCATCAGGTCTAACTATTTTCTTGTAGCCACAATCCGCTGCAGCGTCTAAAATTTTTTCGTCATCGCTTGAGACATAAAAATCAGTTATAAGAGAACACGTCTTTGCAGCCATTGCCGGATAATAAAGAAGAGGCTTTCCTAATACAGGAAGAATATTTTTATCTTTTAAAGTATTATTTCCACGGCCAGTTAAAAGTGCTGATATTTTCATGCAACAGCCTCCATTTCGGAAAGCTGTTCGCCCCAAAGAAATACTACTCCACAGTTGTACCCCCCCCCCGATATTTTTATTAGTCTGATAAGTTTTTGTTAAAATTTTCTTTATGTAGTTTGTTAACTGAGTGCTAGAAATTCCATCTGTATGTGGCAAATAAACAATTTTTACTCCTAAAGGTGAAAACTGCTTTTCAAATTCATTCCATTGAGGAGTGTCTTTCCAATCTGAACCAACAAACATTTTATTGAAATGATATTTTTTCCAAGCTTCAAGTTTATTTTTATTTTTCTGAGGAACAACCTTGTCAACATATTTTATTGACTTTACAATTTCTGCTCTTTCAGCATATGGAATAATAGGAGTTTTGTTCTTTTCTTTTTGAACCAGCTCATCAATGCTTACGCCAACAATCAGCTCATCGCACATGGATTTTGCTTTTTTGAGAATATTTAAATGTCCAATATGAAACATATCATAAACACCAGTTGTGTAGCCTATTATCTTATCCGCCACTTCTGCTCCTCCTTAAAATTTTTATCTTTCGTCAGTCATTTTGTTATAACGACTCACAGCTTCTAAATATTTTGCTTGATATGTTTTATCAGAAATATTTTTAATAAAATCGACAATATCATCAGCACTTTTGCAATTCGGAAATCCCAATTCCGTGAGTCCGCAAGCAAAATCTCTTCTATCGGTCAAATTCACAGAAGCAAATGGAATATTCTTAAACGCTCCGTCAATCATAGAAACTGAATGTTCACCAAATACAATGTCTGCCTTCTTCAAATCTTCTTCCAAAGAACTTCTCGGAAAAGACAGGACTTTCATATTAGGAATATTTGAAGAAAGATGAATATTAGGAAGCTTTGTCCATTCGAAATATTCAGCGACACGATTTATAGAATTTACTCCGACATGCTCCGGAAAAATCCAAGTAGGATGTGCCCTGTAAATTATCTCAACGTCAGGCAATCTTCTGGCAACTTCAACAAATGCCATAACCATTAAATCATCATCAGACCTGTTTTTCTGTGCAGTCCAATCACCTGTTCCAGAAGTTGCAACCAAAATTGTTTTCACTTTTTCAGGAAATCTTGGTTCTGGCATATATAACTTCTTACCAAACGGCATTATTGAAACAGGAATATTATGATACTGAAACTGACGGCTTCCCATGACATCCCACGAATAATATTGAGCATTTTTGGGAATATATTTTAAATCGCAGGCAGAATAATTTGGAGGCAAATAACCGTCCTGTATATAACGCACATCATATTCAGAAGAATCAGGAACAATACATTTTGTTCTTTCATGAATGGAAGTTATATATTCACATTCCGATTTCGGATAGAATAGCTTTTCATCAAGTCGTTCTTTTTCTTTCTCGTCTTTTTGCATATTAAGCCCGATTCTGTATCCTATACGCTGAAGCCTGCCGATAAAAATATATTTTTTTCCATTCCATTCTGCAGTATAAACATCATCTCCATATGGAGAAATGGTTGTATTTTTTATTTTTTGATAAATAGCAACTAAAAAAGGAATTTTCTTTACAATATTCTTTATGCGTTTTTTTAAGGATTTTCTTTCTCCCCAATTATAATAATACTCGCACTTTACCTTTTTAAATCCATTTTTCAGCCAAACAGACTCTTCAATTCCTAAATCATTGGAAATTATAAATTTTTCTGCATCTTTATATTTTTGACAAACTTTTTCCGCGATTCTCTGATTTTTTATTAATCGTACTTGATTATAATAATCGAATGTATTGTGAACATTTTCGTTGTCAGCAGCTTTATCTATTGCCTCTTGCTCAGAATCTCCTAAAAACATTGAAAATGTTATATATTCAAATAAACCAAATTCATTTCTTAGAAATTCTATTTCATTTTCAAATAAATGATGTGTCGTAAAAAAAATTATCTTATCACCCTTTTTTATATGCTTTCGTATTTTTATTAAAGATGGTAATTTCACATTTTGAGAAAATAAAAACAATTTTTCCATAAACTAAAATGCCTTATGCAATCAGTACAATTTCTAAAAACTTATCAGGAAACCTTCTACTTCCACTCATTAATCACATCAATCACATACTTCACTTGTTCATCTGTCAAAGTCGGACTCATTGGAAGGCTCAGTTCCTCAACATGGATTTTTTCTGTAACTGGAAAACTCAAACTGTTCCATTCTTTATACGCTGCCTGTTTATGCGGTGGAATCGGATAATGGATTATCGTTCCTATTTCTTTTTCTTTAAGGTACTGCTGAAGCTCGTCTCTCTTTTCTGTAAAAACCGGGAATATATGAAAAACGTTGCTTTCATCCGCCTTTACATCAGGCCACTTTATCAGCGGATTTTTTATTCCGTTATAATACATTTTTGCAATCTGCTTTCGGCGGTTGTTGTCGTTGTCTAAGTGCTTCAGCTTTGTGTCAAGAACTGCCGCATCCATTTCACTTAAACGGCTGTTTTCGCCAATATAGTCAAACACATACTTTTTTGAAGAGCCGTAGTTTCCAAGGACGCGCACAAGATTCGCTATTTTCTCATCATTTGTCGTTACAGCGCCTGCATCTCCGAACGCGCCTAAGTTTTTTCCAGGATAAAAGCTGTGCGCCGCAACAGTTCCCAAGTTTCCGGTCTTTCTTCCGTTATAAGAGCAGCCGTGCGCTTGGGCATTGTCCTCAAAAAGCTTCAAGCCGTATTTCTTGCAAAGCCCGTCAATTTTTTCGTTATACAGACATCTTCCATAAAGATGAACCAGCATAAGTCCGCGGGTCTTGGAAGTTATCGCTTTTTCAATCGCCGCAACATCAAGCTCCAGAGTGTCTAGATTCGGGTCAATCAGGACAGGCTTTAAATTATTCTGAGAGATAGAAAGAATTGTTGCAATGTAAGTGTTCGCCTGAACAATTATTTCATCCCCGTCGTTCCAGCCGTTCAGAATCTTGCAGGCACGAATCATCAGCTCCAAAGCCTGAAGTCCGTTCGCAACACCAACACAATACTTTGTGCCGATATATTTTGCGTAATCTTCCTCAAACCTCTTGTTTTCATTGCCCTGCAAATACCAGCCGGAATCCGTAACACGAATAACCGCCTCGTGCAGCTCATCAGCATATTTCGCAGTAATATCTTTCAAACTTAAAAATGGAACTTGCATATTTTTTTTCCTATTTTTTCACACCCATAATCTTCAAATACTCATCATAGTCGCGGATATATTCTTTTCCGTCATAATGCGTGCTTGCAAGAGCAAGAAGAACTGAATCCGGTGAAAAATCATACATATCTTTCCAGACCATTTTTGGAAGATAAATTCCCTGCATCGGACGGTTCAGCTCAACAACATGCTCGCCGATTCCATCTGTAACGCGTACCTTTGATTTTCCGGCAACGTTGATAAGGACAAATTCGCTTTCCTTGTTTGCGTGCTTTCCGCGCACAATCTCGTTGTCAGAGCCATATATATAGAAGACTCTTTTTATCTCGAACGGAATGTCCTGCGCGCCTTCCACAACGACAAGCTTTCCGCGCTCGTCGCCCAAGTCCTTAAAGTCAAGAAGTCTGCAAAGTTCCATGATTAATATTTCTCCAAAACTGAATTAAAAAAAGACAAATTTCCCCTAAGGTCGCTTATTTTGGGGAGCTGAATAATTTTTGGTTCGTTCATTGTTTTTTGTCAGAAATTAATTTGATTATGATATTTGTTTGATTTATTTGAATAAATCCATTTTGTATAAATATGAGGTTTTATTAGCAGTAATTTATTTTAACCTTTCATAATATCCACTACATCATTTCACACTAGACGTTATAAAGACTTATACTAGCCTTTACAACGTTTCATACTGGATTATACAAAAGCAAATACTGGACACCGATTTGTTTTATAGTTTACTTAAACGCATACACACAGCTATTATTGTGTATATTCTGCAGAAAATTATTTGATAATGAGTTTTATTTTTATCAGGTCAAATGCGCTCTTATGCTGATAACATTAAAAACCACTACTCTGCACTTTTTTCCAGAAAGTATTCTGCGGCAATGTAGTCCGGAGCGTTATGCAAAAGGTTGTAATTGTCGTCAAAAAGTATCTCGCCGGTCTTTGAATTCATAAGCAAGTCAAAGCCTTGAATATCAGAAATTCCGTTCTTTTTTGCTATGACCTTGCCGGCAAGAGCTGCCATTGTGTACTCATTTTCGCTTGTTTTCACAGCCGTACCTGAATCTGATACAGATTCTATTTCTGCATTTCATTCATACTAACGGCAAAAATATAACACTTTTATTGAAAAGTCAATTTGTAGTTTATTCAAAAATAACTGAAGTTTTTCCGCAATACCCACACCCTCCCCCTTTCTGGTAAGCCGTATTCCTAAAACTAAGCTTCCATAGCGGAACAGTTCTCTCCCTGTTGTTCCCGGAGTTTGTAGACATTGCTCTTGTTTATGGGCCGAACGCCCCTCGTAAACAGACTGCAATTTGATATTGATAAGATTTTATTATGCAAAGTTTTATCTGTCAAGATGT
>ERZ808278.480-NODE-480-length-25722-cov-4.451046_pt1 | contig 25722 bp, 22 predicted proteins | sample MGYA00521239_ERZ808278 | MGnify/ENA primary metagenome ERZ808278 (study PRJEB31516, sample SAMN03275600) | gut metagenome | biome: mammalia-associated habitat; material: feces | host: Papio cynocephalus | place: Kenya | collected 2012-07-17 ... | reverse complement strand
ATGCCGGAGTTGTGAATGAGTTCATTCACATACCCCAACATTTATTATAGAGCCTAAGATAATAGGATACTAGCTTATTATGGTTACAGTATTATTGATTATTTAATTTCAAAACCCACTACCCACTATAGGGGAATATTAGAGGTTGTCAAGAACGTTGCGGCTAGGAGAAACGTCAGCTTATTGTTAATTAATGTGGTTTGGTATTTTTTTATGCTCATTAAATCGGTAAAAAATGTATAATTGACATATTTAGTAGAAAGTATTAATATATAAATGAAAAAAGGAACAGTTAAAGGTAACTATTCTCACATTTTGTAAAGGGAGGCACGAGTCAAATATTTACTGACTTTGCTTTGGTGAGATCGTTAGGGCAAAGAAAGGAGATATAGACTTAAGAAGACCTAAAACTAAAAACATAAGCTAAGATAAGGAGGAATTATGTTAAGTTACATATTAAGTTCCATACTAGTAATACTTTTTTGTATTCAAGGATTTCTGGGAGTTTGGTTCTATTTTAAGAGAAAATCAAATGTAAAGTATATTGATTCTCTTCCTAATAAAAGTTACACTCCTAATGTTTCAGTAATACTGCCCTTCAAAGGGTGCGACTGTAATTTTGAACAGACAATTAAAAGTTTGTTGGAACAAGAGTATAAGGGAAAATATTCTGTTTATTTTGTGTCATCTGATAAAGATTCTGAAGCAGTACGACTTGTCAAAAAACTTACCAAGGATAGTAAGATTGCACATTTTATTCAAGCTGTGAAAGATGATGTTTCCAAGTATAGAAGTGACAAAGTGAATAATTTACTGAATGGTGTTATGAATGCAGAACCAGATACGGAGGTATACTTATTCATTGATTCGGATATTGTCCCTCATAAAAGCTGGATTACAAAAATGGTTCAACCATTACAAATGAAAGAATGTGGGGTAACCACAGGAAGTGCATGGGTCGTTTCAGAAAAGAAAGATACACTTCTAATGTTAGCAGCAAGATATTGGGATTTCCTAGCTACGACTATGATTACTTTCCCATTTACCAAATTTGCAAGAGGATTTTCATTCTGCCTACGAAAAGAGACTTTTAAAAAAATCGGAATGGAAGAGGTATGGAGAAATGCATTCCATGATAACTTTACGTTATCTTCTGCAATTCGTAAGCACAAAATGAAAATCGTTTATATTCCAAACTGCCTTGTTTCAGAATACTTTTCTATTCACGGAATGGAATGGGTTAAGTGGGTAAAACGACAAGCATTAAATACTAAAGTTAATTTTAAAAAGCTTTGGTCATTTGGATTTTTCTTTGTGACTATGCCTAGATTAATAGGTGCTATAGGATTTATTGTAGCAATCATTTTGAAAGTAGCATGTCATTTTTCAAATCCTATTATTACAGTTATGTTATGGTGGCCAGTAATCTTTGCAGTTACATCATTAATTGTTATAGCGGCAGTGTATAGAGATAGAAAAAGTTACGATGATTATTCGGCTCGTCCAATAGATATTTTCAAACTTTTAATATCTGCTTATGTATCTGTAATTTATTGTATTAGTTCATTATGGGCAGTTGTTTCAAATAAAATGGAGTGGCGTCAGTTAACCTATCATGAAAAGACACCTTACACCACTGTAACGATTTCAGAGGGAGATAAAAAATAATGGTAATAGGTGAATGTTTTAAAGGTCATAATATATTTTTAACAGGTGGAACTGGTTTTGTTGGTTCTCATATGGCAGAGCATATGGTGAAGGCAGGAGCAAATGTAACAATATTAGTTGAAAATATCAATGCTTTTAGTTATTTCCATGTTGCAAAGCTAGAAGAGAAAGTAAAGCTAGTTTATGGAAAAATTCAAGATAGCGATTTGCTTGAACAAATTATAGTCGAGGGAAAAATAGATACAATATTTCATTTAGCGGCTGTTGCATTGCAGGATTTAGCTTACCAGATGCCAAAAACGACATTTGATGTAAATATAATGGGTACATATAACTTATTAGAAGTAGCAAGAAAACATCAAGATATTGTGAAACAAGTTTTGGTTGCTTCTAGTGACAAAGTATATGGAGACAGTGATATTCTTCCATATACAGAAGATCTTCCAATACAAGGAGAAAATCCATATGATGTGTCAAAAGCATGTGAAGACATGTTAGCTAGAAGCTATTATCACAGTTATGGATTGCCAGTGGTAGTTGGTAGATTCGGTAATATCTACGGTCCTGGCGACAATAATTTTAATCGTTTGGTTCCAAATACAATTGCATCTTTTGCTAGGAAAGAGAAGCCACTTGTTAGAAAGCCTGAAAAGGGAACATATAAGAGAGATTTCCTTTATATAAAAGATATTGTAAGGGCGTATGAGCATATGTTCTGTCATATTCACGATGAAGAGGTGATTGGTCAAGCATTCAATTTTGGTACTGGTGTTGCAACTGATATTGAAGTAGTTGTTCGAAAAGTTCAATCCATTATGAAATGTGAAGATGTAACGTTGAATGTTGAAGTACAAAAGACTCAAGAAATCCTGAATCAGCAACTTAATGCAAACAAGGCTTGGAATCTTTTAGGCTGGAAGGCAGAGTATGATATTGGACAAGGTTTGACTGAAACGGTAGATTGGTATTTGGAAAATCATTTCTATACAGAATAGCTTTCATGAATGGGAGGTAGTATGGTGAAGTGCAGTGTAGTTGTACCTTACGCAAATGTTGGAACCAGAATTATTAATCTACTTCATTCCCTCGAAAATCAAAGTTTTAGGAAACAGGATTTTGAAGTGATTCTTGTAAATAATGGGGAAGAAGATGATATAGAGCAGTACGTTTCATGTAATGAGTTTTCCATGAATATAAAATATTACCATTATACAAAGGCAGGGCGTTCTTTTGCACGTAACTTTGGAATACAAAAGTCGGTCGGAGAACTGCTGATTTTTGTGGATGGTGACGAAGTTGTTAGAGATGATTTTTTGAAAAACCACTACGATTTATATAGTAAACAGGAAAAACCATCGATTCAATTTGGATTGAAGAAGCAATTATTTTGGGACAATGAAGAATCATTTCATGATAACAGAGAGCTGCTCAAAAATGGAGAGAGAAAGCTGTTAACGGAAATGGAGAGGTATGGTTTTAAAGAGAGCAAAACAGCCTATTATATAGAGGATGTTCGACACAAAATGCTAAAGGTGTATAACGATGATTTTGCTAAAGTAAAATATAAAATGGTTTTTGTTCAAACTTCAAATCTTTCGATCCCTGCGGACTGTATCCAGAAGTATGGTGACTTTGATGAAAACTTTAAAGGATGGGGAATAGAGGATTGGGAAATGGAATATCGAATGGAGATAAACAGTGTTCCAGTTCTATACAATTCCTCAATTGAAGTATTACATCAATATCACAATGCCATTTATGATAAGCACAGATATTCAGAATGGGAGTTAAATTTGGAGTATATGAAAAAGAAGTATCATAACGATTATATCAATCAGATTGATATTTTCAAAAACTTCTTCAATCCTGAAGTAAGGGAGAGTATTAAAGCAAAAGATAAGAATGCAAATGTATGGATGGATTGTTATAAACAAATTGAAGGATTAGCAGGGAGTAAATAAAATGTGGGGTTTTGAGCAGAAAGTTGTAGTGGTCACTGGTGGAAACAGAGGAATTGGAAGAGGCATAGTAGAGGAGTTCGCAAATGCTGGAGCGAATGTCTGTTTTACATATTTGAATCAAGAAGAGTCAGCGAAAGAATTAGAGGTTCAATATAAGGGTGTAACTGACATCAAGGTGGAAGGTTTTTGCGTGGATGGTCGAGTTGAAAGCGATGTGAAAGCATTTGTTGAACAGGTACTGAAACAATATGGAAAAATTGATGTTTTAGTAAATAATGCAGCATTCATTTCAAGAAGAAATTTTGAAGATATGAATGAGGAAGTATGGAATAAGTCAATCGAAACAAATTTAAATGCAACGGGTTACTTCTGCAAGTATGTATTGAATTCTATGAAGTCACACAATGCAGGGGCTATCATTAATATTTCAACAGTCTGTGCTGAACAGCCATGCAGAGGGCAGGCCGCATATAGCTCAACAAAGGCAGCAATAGAAGCATTGTCTAAGGTTCTTGCATTAGAATATGGACCAAATCATATACGTGTTAACGTTGTTGCTCCTGGATTTATTATGTCTGGTACTCCAAAACAAAAACACATGACAGAGGAACAAGTTCAAAATGTAGAGGATAGCATTCCACTTAAAAGAAGTGGATATCCAAAGGATGTTGCAAATGCGGTACTATTTTTAGCAAGTGAAAAAGCATCCTATATAACTGGTGATGTGATTCATATAACCGGTGGAAATCATTTAAAGTGTTAGAAAGGAGAACATGATGGTTAGTGTAATAATTCCTGTTTTTAATCGGGAGAAGACAGTGTTAAAGGCAATCCAATCTGTATTAGACCAGACCTATAAGGATATTGAGCTTATTATAGTAGATGACAATAGTACAGATAATACGCTGGAAGTTGTGAAACGGTATTTAGAAGGGGAAGAGAATGTAAAAATTCTAAAGAATCAAAATAGCAAAGGTGTATCTGGAGCACGAAACTTTGGTATGCAAAATGCAACTGGAGAATATATTGCATTTCTCGATTCGGATGATGAGTATCTTCCAAACCATATAGAAGATAGTGTTCAAGTTTTGGAACAATATCATCAAAATGTTTCTTTTTCGTTCTGGTATGAGAATAGCATGAATGAAAAGAATGAGATTGTGCGAAGTGATAGAGAGTCTTCTCGTCCAAATTTGTTAAGGGTGGCGAATGAAATACATGCAGAGCAAATCAATAATGTAATACTCTATGGAAAAGAATTCTTTGAATATACGTGTACGTCATCTTGTTATTGCTATCACATTATTACGATGGTGATGAGGCGTTCACTTTTGGAAAAGGGAATTTTGTTTGACGAGACTCTTCGATGTAGTGAAGATGATGATTTTATTTTGCGAATCATACATGAAACTGGTTTCGCATTAATTATGGATTATCATGCCTGCTACAATCAGGGAAGCGATAACTTGTATAATTTTATGGACAGGAAAAGCATCAATTTGAAAGAGGCTATTCGTTCAACAGAGGTTGTACAAAAATTGACAAGTTGCTGGCTCAATAAAATACATATGTATGAGAGAAGATTATCTTTTGTTCAAGAGCACAAAGGTGAGTTTAAGATGTATGACAAGCTGGTGTATGCGACCAAGTTTCTTTTAGCACAAAAATACTGTACACTAGCAATTTTGAATCAGAGCTATGATAGATACCAAGCATGCATTTATATGATGCATTCATTAAAAATTGCAGGACATGAAGATGAGGAATGGAAAAAGGAATTCATTTACAAGGTTTTGGAAGAAAATGAAGAGTTATATATTTGTAGTTTGGATAAATTAAATCTATATTAGAATCTTACACTAATTAGATCAAGTTTAAGGCACATGATAAATGTTTAAGAAAGTTTAAAAGTTAGGAGAGGAAGGAAATTAATATGTTACAAAAGGATGTAGTATTAGAAAAGGTACAGGAAATTTTATCAGAGAGTTTAGATATTAGCACAGAAAAGATTACTGAGGATTCTTTATTATTTACGGATTTGAATATTGAGTCAATTGATATCCTAGAGATTACTTTTAGAATTGAACAGGAATTTGATTTCACTATGGGAGAAAGTGATTTCTGGAATGCAGCAACATTTTTAGCAAATAGAGAAGAAATCAGTGATGGTCTTGATGAAGAAGCAATTAATATGATTAAAGATAATTTCAATTTCTCAGAAGATATTATTGCAAAGCTAAGCAGTCCATTTGACATTTATGATTATATTAAGGTAAGCGATTTAGTTGACTATATTGTCAAAAACAATTAAGAAACTGTAGAAAAATATTTTTGAGTACATAGAGTAAAGAGGTAATCATGAAGATTGATTTAACTGAAAAAGCAGTTATTATTACAGGTGGCAGTAGTGGGATTGGAAAAGCAATGGTAAAGGCTTATGCTAGAGAAGGATGCAAAGTGTTTTTTACCTATTTGCATAGTGAGGATAAAGCAAAAAGCTTAGTTGAGGAACTTCGTAATGAGTCTCTGTGTGTGGATTGCTGCAAAGTAGATAATCGTTCCAATGAAGAAATCGACTCATTTGTAAAAGAAGTAATCAAAAAGTATAAAAAAATTGATATCCTTGTTAATAATGCAGGATTTATATCGAGAGGTTTATTTCTTAATACTACCAATGAAATATTTGAGAAAACAGTGGAGACGAACTTATATGGTACGATAAGTTTTTGTAAATATGTCATAAAACATATGATTTTAAATAAGGGTGGCTCCATTATAAATATTTCCTCACGTTCCTCTAGTCAGCCATCACCTGGACAGTCGGCTTATAGCCTTTCAAAAGCGGCAATTGATTCTTTAACTAAAACGTTAGCCATTGAATATGGAAAATATGGTATCCGTGTGAATACTATTGCACCTGGACTTGTAGAGACTGATATTTTGAAGTCAATGACAGATAAAAGAAAAGAAGACATTATCAAGATGACTCCACTTGCAAAGAATGCTGATCCAAATGATATCGCTAATGCTGCGATTTTTTTATCAAGTGATCTTGCTTCTCATATCACGGGAATTCAGCTTATGGTTACTGGCGGACGTCATTTAATTTAAGGCTCATAGCCTGTTGCGCTTGAAACGTGATGATCAGGAAAGAGGTGGATGGATGTGGCTTTAGTAATCATCCAGAAAATATGAAGAGAAGAGTAGTAATATCATCTATCGGAATCGCAACTTCATTAGGTGATGAAATAGATGAAGTTTTCGAAAGAATAGAGAAAAAAGAATGTGGAATACATACTATTGCAGATGAAAAAGTTAGAAGAGACGATTTTCCATTTGCAGGGATAATGGATTATGTTGAAACTCGTAAGATGGATATCCAAGGAAAAAATGTACTAAATAGAACAAATAAGCTTCTAGCATATTCTTTACTAAAAGCATTGAAAATGTATGGATATGAAGAAGGTATGTTTGCAGACAATGATGCTATTTATATAGGTAATCAGATGCAGAACGTTGATGAAGATGTCTTAAAAGTAGTGATTAATAACTGCATTACTGAAGACAGAATAGATTTATCTAAAATAGGTGCAGTGCTTAAGAAAATTCCACCATCAAGTGGTATAAAAATTTTAACAACCACATCATCACACACAATTGGAAAACATCTCGAAATACATGGAGAGGGTAATATAAACTATACAGGCAGCACTTCTGGTCTTTCTAATTTATATTTAGCTTACAATCAAGTTGCAAGTGGAAGAATTAATCGTGCAATCGTTTGTGCGGCCAATTCACCATTCAGCAGCTATGAGTATTATTGCTTATGTCAAGAAGGAAGATTAAGAAAAAGCAGTGTAGGGGAAAAGGAATCTGAATTACTCTATCCATTTGATAAAAAGCACTGTGGCACTGTCTACTCAGAAGGCTCCGCAACATTCATAGTAGAATCAGAAGAAAGTGCATTGAAGAATAATAGGAAGATTTTGTGTTATATCGAAGGCGGTGCTCTGAATACTTTCCCTGGGGAGACGTATTTTTCACTGGAAAGTAAGGGATTCGAATATACAATGAAATGTGCGTGTGAGAACTCGAATCTGGCTTTCTCAGACATAGATTTCGCGTTTACCAATGCCAATTCAATACCAGAATGGGATAACGAAGAATTAAAGGCCATGCTGCAATTAAGTGGTAATGGTAAGATAAGTTTATCAAACAGTAAAGCAAATCTTGGTGATAGTGGTCCCGTTGCTGCATTACATGACTGTGCTTTGGCTGTATATTCATTGCAAAATGAGAAGTATTTATCACTAAAAAATGATGTAGAACCTGATATTATAGAAAACAGTAATATAGGCACATACTTCGAAGCACCGGAGAAATATCAGTATGTTTTAGTGAATAGTGCTGGAGTCGGAGGAAGTTATTGTTCCTTAATACTAAGTCGAAATGGAGGCGCGTCCATTGAAGAATAAAATTGTAGTTACAGCTGTAAGTCCGTTTACACCGTTAGGAAATTCCGTTGAGGATATTGCTAGAAATTTGGAAAACTGCAAATGCGGATTTCAGTATGTGAGTAGGTTTAATACTGAGTTTTTTGAAGTAAAACATGCAGGTGAAGTGGATGCTTCTGATTTAGATTCTATCCAATATCCTTATGATGGAAGTCTTCAGTTTAAGATGTTCTATTACTGCATGGAAAAGCTGTTTGAGTCACTGAAACACAATTATAAAAGTGAACGTATTGGCTGTATAATCGGAGCGGATCCAAACATAGGTGCAATGGAAGACTATGAGAAGTCATTCATAGATTTTTATCAAAATTCAGACAAAGAAGGCAAGGACGAAAAAGAAAATCTAATGAAAATTGATCCTTCCATGCTTGGTTACTATGTAGCGAAGGATTTTGGAATAAATGGTCCTTTTGTCTATAACCTTGGAACTTGTGCAGCTTCAACACAGGCTATTGGAACAGGGTATTACATGTTACAAGATAACACTGCAGATATGATGATTGTTGGTGGAGTTTCATCCAAAATTGATCCTCTTTCATTTGCTAGATTAAGCAGATTAGGAGCATTAGAAAAAACACATGAAGATTTAAACAACAATTGTTGTCCATTTGATAAAAAACGTTCTGGATTTACTATAGCAGAAGGTTGTGTTTTGTTTGCATTAGAGAGAGAAGAAGATGCTCTAAAGAGAAATGCAAATATCCTAGCTGAGGTAAAGGGATATGGAGCGGCGATAGATAGTTATTCAATGACCAATCCTCATAAGGATGCACTTGGTATGAGACTTGCTATGGAGCGAGCATTAGAGGATGCCAATGTTGATCCAGCTGAAGTTGACTATATTAATGCACATGGAACCGGAACAGCTGTCAATGATGTTTACGAAACAAAAGCAATTAAAGATGTTTTTCATGAAAGTGCAAAGAGTGTTAGTATCAGTTCAACGAAGTCCATGCATGGACATTTAATAACGGCTACAGGTGCCATGGAAATGTTATGCTGTATGTTAGCAATACGAGATAGTAAAATTGCACCTACAATTCATCATACAGAGTTAGACCCAGAATGTGATTTGGATTACACATTCAATGAAATGAAAGAAAAAGAAGTTAATATTACATTAAACAATACATTTGGATTGGGAGGACAAAACGCAAGTTTGATTATTTCAAAATATGAGAAATAAAGTGGTTGAAGGTGATGGGGATAATGAGTGATTTATTTTCTAGATGGGCAGGTTATAGTGAGCGGGTGGCATTTGAATTTAATAAGCAGGTCATTACATATGGTGAATTAAAGGAAAGAATAGATGAAAAAATCGCTTTCCTTGAGAAAAATGGAGTCTATAGGAAGAGTCATGTTGCAATCAAAATAACAAATCCTATTCGGTACTGCATAAATTTTCTTGCACTTTGGAGAATGGATGTAACGATTGTGCCAATCGATACACAAATAACTGGAGAAGGTCTTCTTGAGTTGTTAGCGCAGTCGGATGTAGATGTATTTATTAGTGACGTATTTGATTGTAGCAATGAAGATTTGAAAGGACTCAATAAGGCATGTAAATGTTTTAAGAATATAGTATGTTATAAAAATGATAAGATTCAAACATTCAAAATTTCTGAAGGAGAGAATGTAGTTCCGTGGGAGACCGCTCAGGGAATTGATTCAGAGAATGGTTTTTTACTTCTGTTTACGTCTGGGACAAGTGGAAGTGGAAAATCAAAAGGTGTGTTAATTAAAAAGGAAAACTTTTTAAATAATGCCAAAAAAGTGGTCGCATATACAGAATTAACAGAAAATGATTCTATACTCCTGACTCTTCCATTGACATATTGCTTTGCTTTATCACAACTTTTATCTCATCTAATGGTTTGTGGAAAATGTTATTTTACACAGAGTACTAGAGTGACTCAGCATTTGTTATCAGATATTGCAGGTTATGGAGTAACCAATTATGCATCCACACCATATTTCTTCGAGACAATAGAAAAAGATTATCTTCAAAATGCTAAGCTTGATTTTCATAATTTGAGATTTATTATGAGTGCAGGTTCCTATTTAGCACAAGGCGTTATTACACAAATTAGAGAATACTTTCCTGAGACAATTCTATTCAATAACTATGGGCAAACTGAGGCATCACCAAGAATTTCTTATAATAAGATAAGTTCTGTGAACGATGAAATTGAATCAGTGGGTAAGCCACTTCCTGGTGTCGAAATTAGAATTTTTGATGAAACAGGCAAAGAAATAAAGGATGGCAGTGTTGGTATTATTGGTTATAAATCTGAAGATGGAATGGAAGGTTATTATAAGCAATCGCTGGTAAATAAACAAGAATTCCTTCTTTCAGGTGATTTAGGCTATTTAAATGAAGAAGGTAAACTTGTTATCAAGGGAAGAAAAGATTCTATGATAAAAGTGAATGGCCGTAAAGTTTATAAAAATGTCATAGAAGAGGAACTGTACCAATTGCCTTTTATTAAAAATATTCGAATCAAGAAAGAGAGACATCGGTACTTTGGTGAATACTTTATTGCATACATTGTATTTGATGAGAATTATGATATCAAAACATCGCTTTCAGAAATTAGAAAATATTGCAGGAAACATTTTGATAAAGTTTCGAGACCGAAAAAGTATGTAATTTGTGAGGGGTTTGAGCTTAATTCTAATCAGAAGGTTGTAATTCGAGAGGGAAAATGATATGAACTATTTGAAAATGGTTGCATTTAAGTCTACGAGTAAGAGTGAAGGCAGTGCATTGTTTACTTTTAAAAATAGCGAAGAAGTAAATGCTTTGGATAAGGATTGTATTGTCCCAAACTTTATGATCTTAGAAGCAATTTTTCAAGCTGCAGGTAAAGTGGCACGAGAATACAGTGATAACAAAAGAGGTGCATATATTGTTAGCTTTAGCGGGATGAAGTTTAACAGAGTAGTGCTTAGTTATGAACAGCTTATCATAGAATCCAAACTTATGTCCATGAATAAGATGAACGGCTGTATATACTTATCCATTAGTGCGTTCGTTGATAATGAAGTGATACTTAAAAATGTACGACTAATCTTAAAGCAGAGCGATGATATTAGCACTGAATATCTAAATAACAGTAGTTTATCGGATCATGATAAGTTATTAAAGGATATGGGGTTCGCTAGAGTTATGAAGGAAACGGAGGCAGGTGAGGATGGAGCAAGTGTATAGCAACAATACATATAAGAGAGTGTATTTTAAGGAGACGGATGCTGGCGGTGTTGTATACTTTGGTAATATGAGCCGTTACATTGAAATTGGATTTTCCGAATGGTTTCGAGAGTTTGCTATTCCATTAAATGAGCTGTATAAGGAGAATGATTTGTTTATGGTAGTAAAAAGAACCGAACAAAATTTCAATTCTTCTTTGAAATATGATGATATGCTCTGTATCAGAACTACCTTAGTAAAGGTGAAAAACTTTTCTATGAAACTAAAGACTGAAATATATGTAGAGGACAAATTGTATTATGATGCTGTTACTGAACTTGTACCAGTGAATCATACGACCAAAAGAATCTCTAGAGTGCCAGAAGCACTGAATAAGTATATTGATTGAGCATTAGGAAAGGAGGTATGGCGATGAGACTAATGATGGTAGATAAAGTAAAGGAAATGAAAGAGGATTCCATTGAAACTGAAAAGTTTTTAACAGTAAATGAAGAAGTGTTTGAGACACATTTTCCTGGAAATCCAGTAGTACCAGCTGCTTTTATGGTAGAAGGTGCAATTCAGTCAGCTAGAATATTTCTTTGGAACAAAACTCAATTGAACAAAACCTTACTTGCTTATGAATTTGACAAATTTAAATATAAGAATCTTTTATGTCCAGGAACAATTCTTGAAATAAAAGTTACCTTTAAAGATATTGAGGGACTTGAGGAAGAAAAGGAAACCTTGAAAGTAAAAGCGGAGGGATACAGCGAAGGCAAAGAGATATTTTCAGGAGAAATGCTTTGCAAGGTATTGCCAATAGAAACAATACATAATGTTGAGAATTGCAAAATGTTCTTGGATTATTTATTAAAAGATAAGAAGTAAATTTGGAGGAGTATCGTGGAAGCTAAGGACATTAATAATAAAACGAATACGAAAAAAATAAGATTTTCCAGTTCTATATTATATATATTGAAACTGGTATTTGGTGCTGATCCAGTGAGTTCAGCATTTATTATGTTAGTTAATATAATAAATGCCATAATGCCCACTATTCAGCTTGTTGTAGTTGCAAACTTTATTAATAAATCATTAGAATGCGTAAACAAGGGAGAAAGCATTAGCAACATATATAAATATGTTCTTCAGCTTATTCTTGTAGTTGCAATCCCTATGATTTTTGATAAGCTTGTAACATTCTTTAAATTAAAGCTTACCAATAGGATGAGAAGTGGTTTAAATGAATTCCTAATTGAGAAGTATTCAAGACTATCCTATAAGCATATTGAAAATTATAAGGTTGCAGAATTAGTGGAAAGATTATTTAAGACACCAGAAGACAAGTTCGCTGAAGCATATGAAAATTTAGTGCATTTTGGATATCTGGTTATTTTGTCCGTGTGTATCATGAGTGTAATTGCTACACAGGTAAAATGGGTTGCAATTTTAATCCTGATAAGTGCAGTACCTTTATTTTATCTTTCAATACGTAGTGGAAAAGCCAATTATACAACCAATAGGGAAACTACAAAGTATGTAAGAAAATATACTTACATAGGAGAAGTATTAACTCAGAGAGGTTATGTGGAAGAGCGTACTTTATTTGGGTATAGCGATGACCTGAATAAAACATGGTCAGAGAACTATGAAAATGCAAGAAAACAGATATTCCGTACCGAACTAAAATGGTGGGCAAAAGTTAAGTTAGGAGGAATTCTAACAGTTTTAGTTTCTTTAATTATAACGCTTGCATTAATCCCATCTACAGTAAATGGAGCTATTACAGTCGGTATGTTCATGTCATTAATTAATGCGACATATAGTCTTGTTAATAGAATGGGAACGGAGCTCTCTTCTACAATGGATAAACTGGTTCAAAGTACAGAATTAGTTGTTGATTTATTAAATTTTAAAGATTTAAGTGAAACGGAAGATGCCATTGAACTTCCATCTGAGGAGAAATTTGATATTGAATCAGTAGAGTTCCAAAACGTAAAGTTTAAATATCCTAATACAGACAAATACATTCTTAATGGAATGAGCTTTAAGATTGAAAAAGGAAAGCATTATTCAGTAGTAGGTTTAAATGGAGCTGGAAAAACAACAATAACAAAATTGCTTACTGGCTTGTATGATGAATTTGAAGGGGACATTCTGATTAATAATAAATCAATCAGAGAGTATACATTAGCCCAGTTAAAGGCCATATTCGCCATTGCATATCAGGACTTTGCCAAATATTGTGTAAACATAAGAGAAAATATTCTGCTTGGAAATATTCGAAGAAAAGATGTTACAGATTCTGAAATATATGACATTCTGAAGGTTTTAGATGCTGACAATATGGTAAAAAGACTAAAAGATGGTCTAGATACACAGGTTGGAAAGATAAAAAAAGGCAGTGTAGATTTATCTGGTGGCCAGTGGCAGAAGATTGCATTAGCAAGGTTTATGATGAATGAGGCACCAATAAAGATATTGGATGAGCCAACCTCGGCATTAGACCCTATTAGTGAAAGTAAGATGTATGAGAAATTTGGCGAGATATGCAAGAAGCATACAACTATTTTTATAAGTCACAGGTTGGGTTCCACTAAACTGGCGGATGAAATCTTTGTTATAAAACAGGGAAAAGTGATTGAACAAGGTTCGCATGATGAACTGATGAAGTTAAAAAAGGTTTACTACGAATTATACAGTAATCAAAGGAGCTGGTATATGTGAAACAAAATGGAGTGAAAGAAAAAGATTATTCATTCTTGAAATGTGCTATAAGAATATTACAAATTGCTTTTGCAGCAGGTCCCGTGTACATTATAGTCAATAACACAATGTGTATCGCCAACGGTATGTCACAGGGTGTTATTACCGTTCTGACACAAAGACTGTTCAACGTTGTCTTAAAATCAGTTGAAATGAAGAAGCCTATTAAAGAAGCTGTTATTATGGCAATTATTTTAGCAGTGACAACAATACTGGCGCAAATATTAAATGGGCTAAATAACTTTATGGGAGTAAGTTATTTCAAAAAGGTCAGTGGAAGGTGCTACTCCTTAATCAATAATAAGGCGGCAAAGCTTTCACCAATCAAGTATGAAGATACAAACTTGCTCGATGATATAGAAAAGGCAACTATGGGAGCGAATAATAGTTTAGGTCTGTTGTTCACAGTTACTACTGTGTTCACCTTTTATGGACCTTATTTTGTATTTATGTTTGTCTATTTATTTGCTTTGGATAAAGTACTCGCCGTTGCGTTAATATTTGTTTTTGCTCCAGTAGCAGCAGCTCAGCTTGTTAGAAGCATTGTGTATGCAAAGCTGGAGGATTCAGTTGGTCCATTACGACGTGAAAATACATATTACAAAGAAGCACTAGGAAATAAAGAAACAAGAATTTTAGGTGGATATAAATATTTTAAGGATTTGTATTGTTCTTGCGTTGAGCTTATCAATAAGAAATCTTGGGATGCTGAATTCAAAGTAGGGCTGATTGAACTTGGAATGAAATTATTAACAGTCCTAGGATACTTAGGCATTATTATCTTATTTGTACAATCGTTGTATCATGGAAATATTAGCGTGGCACAGTTTGCGGCCGTTTATGCATCTATTGATTATATGTTCAGTATGATGAATACGATTATTACTGTACATATTGGTGGTCTAACGAAGAGTATGGGCTCTATCGTTAATTTCCTTAAGTTTTTGGATATACCAGAAAGAACAGGAAAGAAGGTTCAGAAAGATAAGACAAGTGGAATAAAATTTGACAATGTAACATTCAAGTATCCAAATGCAGAGAAGCCTTCTTTGTCCAATATATCTGTTGATATAGAAAGAGGACAGACAGTTGCCATCGTCGGAGTAAATGGTTCAGGAAAAACAACTTTTGCAAAGGTTGCTTTGGGTGTGTATGAACCAACCGAAGGAGACGTATATACAGGTGGCGTAAATACAAAAGAGGCAGATAATGATTCTCTATATGAAAATGTATCCGCAGTATTTCAAAATTACCAAAGATACAAAATGAGTTTATATGATAATGTTACAATAAGTGATTTTGAACATAAGGACAAGAAGAAGTTTGAAGAAGTTGTAGAAAGTGTTGGAGTGGATCTTAATAGTAATCTGTTCCCAAAAAAAGAGCAGACAATGCTGTCAAGAGACTTCGACGGTGTAGAGCTTTCTGGAGGACAGTGGCAGAAAATCGCAATTTCCAGAGGACTTTACAAAGATAGTGAAGTAATTGTACTGGATGAACCTACTGCAGCAATTGATCCAATGGAAGAAGCAAATGTATATAAAGAGTTTGCAGAACTTGCAAAAGGAAAAACTGCTTTTATTATAACACATAGATTAGGATCGGCTAAGATAGCAGATAGAATTTTGGTTCTTAAACAAGGCGTGATAGTAGAAGACGGAACGCATGATGAACTTATGACGCTAAAAAATGAATATTACACAATGTTTATGGAACAGTCAAAGTGGTATGATAAAAAGAGTGATGTTTATGCATAGACAACATTAGAAAGATAAGGAGAATTATGTTTTGTATAGTTCTCCTTATCTTACCAGGAAATTGCGTTGCATTCCATTCCATGGTAAGTAAAAAGCCCCTAAAAAACAGGGGCAGGATGCGCACGAACGGGTAAGGAACTCACACTTTGTTCTTAGCATTTGATAAGAAGAATTTTAACGAGAGAAAGATACAGCAGCTCTGTTGAAAGGAATTGAAATTATTATGAGTATTTTAAGTGTAACTGGATTGACACATAGCTTTGGAGATAAACTCTTGTTTGATGAGACCTCATTCTTTATAGACGCAGGCGATCATATAGGATTAGTAGGGGCGAATGGAAAGGGAAAAACAACGTTATTTCGAATTATTAACGGACAGATTATACAGGATGATGGGAAAATTGAATGGAATAGTAAGTATACTGTAGGTTATTTAGATCAGCATGCTGCTTTAAATCAATATAAGACGGTGAAAGAAGTACTTGAAAGTTCATATGAAGCTTTGTATGAGATAGAAAAAGAGATAAATGGATTGTATGGTAGATTGGAACATGCAAATCAAGAAGAACAAGAAAACATTTTAAATAAGGTTGGAATATTACAAGAAGAGTTTGAAAAGAACAATTTCTATGAGATTGATTTTAGAATTCAAGAAGTAGCCAATGGCATGGGTATAAGTCACTTATTTTTAAAAAATCCTAGCAACCTAAGTGGAGGTCAGAGGACAAAGATTCTATTGTCGAAATTATTATTAGAAAAACCAGATGTACTGTTGCTTGATGAACCAACAAACTATTTAGATGAAGTGAATATTACATGGTTAAAGGCGTTCTTAGTAAAATATGAAGGAGCCTTTGTAATCATTTCTCATGATATGAATTTTGTAAATGAAGTGACAACGGTAATTTATCATTTGCAGAATATGAAGTTAACCAGATATGTAGGAAATTATGAAAAATTCTTAAGAGTATATGAAGAAAGAAAACAACAGCTGGTTACGGATTATACAAAACAACAGGCTAAGATTAAAAAGTTAGAAGAGTATATAAGAAAAAATCAAGTTAGAACGGCTACAGCAGCGCAAGCAAAGTCAAGAGGGAAAGTTCTAAAGAAAATGGTACGAATCAAACTTGATCCAAATGAAGTAGCCCCTAATTTTAGATTTGAGTTTTTCAAGGAATCTTCGCCTGTTGTTATAAAAACAAAGGGCTTACAAATTGGATATGATAAACCACTAACAAGGCCACTTGATTTTACAATAAATGCAGGTGAAAAGATTATACTGGTAGGAACCAATGGGATAGGAAAAACCACACTATTAAAAACAATACTATCGTTTATAAAGCCTGTTACAGGCAAAGTAGAATTAGGAGACAATCTTCAAATCGGATATTACGCGCAAGAGGAACAATATGATATGGAGGAAAGTGTATTAAATGATGTATGGGAAGAGTTTCCTCAAAAAAATCAGTCCCAAGTACGCTCCATGTTGGCGAAATGTGGTTTGCTCGAAAAAAATATTGATATGAAGCTAAAGCTACTAAGTGGTGGAGAACGAGCAAAGGTCAGATTGTGTAAAATTATGAACCATAGAAGCAATCTTCTTGTGTTGGATGAACCTACGAATCACCTAGATAACGTTTCAAAGATTGCATTAAGAAAGGCTATTATGGATTATCGAGGAACCGTTATTTTGGTTAGCCATGAGAAGGAATTCATTGAAAATTTAGAGGGAAAGATTTGGGATTGCAGTAAATTTCGTGTATAATTTCGTGTATAATAGAAGAGAATGTGGTAAGGCTATATTAGTCAGAGAAATAATCTCGCTATAGAAAGGAGGGGCAATAGGAAGATTATATTCTTTGAGAATGGATGTTTTGGAAAATATGCAGGCATTTTTAAATAATGACGAACGAAATGGTGTAAGATAATTTACAAAACATACAATGAATTAATAGTACGTAAAATTTTTCATAAATATTTAGAGGAGGAGACTTATGAATAAAAAGGTGGTAGCATTGTTGCTGATACTTTGTCTTGCTGTCCCTACAGGATGTAGCAAAGAAAAGAAGAGCAGCAATAGTGAAACCCTACCTGAGGCAACGCCTCAAGTAACTGAAGCAGGAGACAAAGAGGAAAAAGAAGAAGAACCTATGCTTGTCAATGGTGATTTCTCAAAGCCAAACGAAAATCCAGAAGTTTGGAAAACCTTTTCACAAGGTGGAGCAGGTTCATTTGCGATTGTAGATGAACAAGGAGTTTTAACCGTATCCATGACAGGAGATGTGAACTATGGAGTACAGCTCTATCAAGATATAGGAGCTTTAACCCAAGGATGTGTTTATCGTTTAAAATTTGATATCAGCGCAAGTAGGGAGCGTACCATTGAATACAGAATACAGATAAATGGTGGAGATTATCATGCATATGCGGGAAAAGAGGCATTTAAAGTGACTGCCGATATGCAGACAGAAACACTGGAGTTTAAGTTTGAAGAAGCATCGGACCCAGCACCAAGACTTGTTTTTAACTGTGGTAAGTTTGATGACACAGAAGGAATGGGTGAGCATGAAATTTATCTAGATAATGTATCTTTGGAATTGGTCGATGATTCTGATGCAGCCAAAGTAGAAAAAGAAGAAGCTCCAACGGTAGACGTAAATGTTGACCAGATTGGTTATCTCCCAACGGCCAAAAAGACAGTGATTTTTCGAGGCGATTCTAAGGGCGATTCTTTTGAGGTAATTAATACTGAAACGAATGAAACAGTTTATACAGGAACGATTGGAGATGAATACTACAATACTTCCGCCGGTGAGACAGATTATTATGGTGACTTTTCAGAAGTAACAACACCTGGTACATATAAAATAAAAACTGATGCATATGGAGAATCTTATGAATTTAAGATTGGTGAAGGCATTTTTGATGAGTGTTATAGTGATCTAGTAAAGATGCTTTATAAACAACGTTGTGGCACAAAATTAGATGATTCGCTTGCTGGAGAATTCGCACACGATGTTTGTCATACATCTGAAGCTACTATTTATGGAACTGATAAGAAAATAGATGTAAGTGGTGGATGGCATGATGCAGGAGATTACGGAAGATATGTTGTTGCAGGTGCCAAAACAGTTATGGATTTATTCCTTACCTATATGCAGGATGAAGAGGACAGAAGTGACAGCATTGGCATACCTGAGAGTGGAAACAATGTTCCGGATATTTTAGATGAAGCAAGGTATGAACTTGAATGGATGTTAAAAATGCAGGATGCAAAGAGTGGTGGAGTATACCATAAGGTAACCTGTGCTAACTTCCCAGGAGATGATGTACTTCCCCAGGATGAAAAAGAGGAATTAATTGTTTGTCCTATTTCAACAACTGCGACTTATGACTTTGCGGCAGTTATGGCTGAGGCAAGTACTATTTATAAAGAGTATGATAAAGCATTTGCAAGCAAATGTGAAAAGGCTGCAAAACGTGCTATGAATTATGGAGAAAAAGCTGGCGATGATGGTGGATTTAAAAATCCCGAAGGTGTCGCAACAGGACAATACGATGATACAAAAACTTGGGATGAACGTTACTGGGCTTGTGCTGAACTTTACAAGATTACCAAGAACCCAGAATATTTAGAAACTTTTGAAGCCATAGTAAAAGATGGAATGCCAAATGGTTTTGGATGGCAGTCAGTTGGAGATTATGGTAACTATGTATTCTTAACAATGCCTGGTGCAGAAAAAGAGAGTACCTATCAGCTTGTATATGACAATTTCATTAAGCAGGCAGATGATTTAGTATACGAAACAGAACGTGATGGATACAGAATCTCCCTTGAAGGCGAGTATGTATGGGGAAGTAACTTAAGCGTGGCAAATAATGCAATGTACTTAATCTTAGCAAATAACATTAAAGCAAATGAGGATTATGTCAAAGCAGCATTTGATCATATGCATTACTGCTTAGGAGCAAATCCTATGTCAATCAGTTATGTCACAGGATATGGTTCTTTGTCGCCTGAACATGTACATCACAGACCATCTTTTGCATTGAATAAAACAATGCCAGGTATGCTGGTTGGAGGTACAGACAAAGCGTTAGAGGACCCATATGCAGCTGCGGTGTTAAAAGATGCACCTCCAGCAAAATGTTACGTGGATAACCATGCAAGTTACTCTACCAATGAAGTTACAATTTACTGGAACTCTCCATTCATTTTTACGATGAATGCGTTAAAGTAGATTTTATATAAAAATTGTAATACTATTGTACTGAAAGAGGTGACACAAATGAAAATAGTTTTTTTAGAAACAGAGTGTTTAGGAAAAGGCATTAACTATGACATGTTCTCCAAGTTAGGAGAAGTAGTAAAATATGATTATACCCCACTAGACAAACTTTCAGAGCGAATCGAAGATGCAGATATTATTGTACTCAATAAAATTCCGATGAATGAGAAAACATTAGCAGGAGCAAAGAAACTGAAACTTATCTGTATTACAGCAACGGGAACGAATATTGTAGATTTTGACTATACCAATAAAGCTGGAATTACTGTAACTAATGTAAAAGGTTACTCTACACCGACTGTAGCACAGCATACGTTTGCATTGTATTTCGCCCTTGCAGAACAGATTGCATATTACGATAACTGCGTTAAGAGTAAAGCATATTCTAAGTCAGAAATGTTTGTTCATCATGGACCAGTATTTCATGATTTGAGTGGATTAACATGGGGAATTGCAGGTCTCGGTGATATTGGAAAGAAGGTAGCACAGATTGCAGAAACGTTTGGATGTAACGTGCAGTATTATTCTACATCAGGCAGAAACAAAAGTGGTGACTATAAACAAGTGAGCTTTGATGAACTCTTAGAAACCAGCGATATCATTTCCATTCATGCTCCTTTAAATGAAGCAACACAAGATTTGTTTGGGGCAGAAGCATTTAAGAAAATGAAGAAAAGTGCAATTATCTTAAATCTTGGAAGAGGGCCAATTATTAATGAACAAGCACTTGCAGATGCACTAAATCAGGGCGAGATAGCTGGTGCTGGATTAGATGTATTTACAGTAGAACCTTTGCCCCTTAACAGTCCTTTGTTAGAAGTAAGGGAGAAGGAAAAAATGATACTGACTCCTCACATCGCTTGGGCTAGTGTGGAAGCACGCACACGTCTGGTTCAGGAAGTATACTGGAATATAGAAGCATTTTTAAACAAGGAAGAAAGAAATGTTGTACCATAAATAATCTGAGGTATTTCAATCATAGGTTAAAGAGCAGAGAAGGTGTAAAACTTCTCTGCTTTTTTCTTCTAGAAATTATCTACCTAGAGTTTTACAAGGAAATAGATGTAAGTATGAAGGTAAAATTAGTTTGACAAAATACAAAATTATAGGTAAAATAATAATAAAAAGTGAGTTATTTTGACGGGATTCAACTAAGGATGACAAGGGGGGCTTTTTTGAGAAAAGTAAAAGTAGCAATAGTCGATTCTGGAATTTCATCTAATTTAGAGTTGATGAAGGTCGTATCTGAACAATATGGACTACGTTATGAGAATGACAAAGTTGAGATGAAATTAATGAATTGTGAAGATGATGTTGGGCACGGCAGTGCAATTGCTGATATTATTTATAAGACGAATCCAGAAGTTGAGATTCTGACATTGAAGATATCTAGTCAACAAGCAGGTATTGATTGTGATGATTTATGCGTGGCATTAAGATTTGTTTTAGATAATTTGGATGTGGAACTTGTAAATATAAGTGCCGGTATTACATATGTAGATGATTATGAAAAGCTGAAGCAGATTTGTGATGAGTTGGAGCGAAAAGGGATCATCGTAGTGTCGGCTTTCGACAATAACGGTGCAGTATCTTATCCAGCAGCGTTTAATTCTGTAATTGGAGTTGATATCTCCGATGAATTTCAAGGAAAGAAGGAACTCATACGGCTTCATAGAGCTTGTGCAGATTTGATTGTACCAAATCAATTTTATCGAACTGTCTGGTTAAATGGGGAAAAGACAATACTAAAAGGAACTAGTTTTGCATGTGCGAAGGTAACAGGTATTTTATCAAAGAAACTTGCTGAATTTGAACAAGGCAGTATTGATAAAGAGAAACTCATGGATCTCGTGAAGACACAAGATTATTCGATGCTCATGAAAGAAGGAAAAGAAAAAGAAAAAATTGAGATAAAAAAGGCAATTGTATTTCCAGTAAATAAAGAGACACATTCGTTACTTCGATTTCGAGATTTATTAACATTTGAACTTGTAGGCGTTTATGATGAAAAGCTGGATGGCTTGGTAGGAAAAGAACTATTCGGAATGACAATTCAATCATTTGATACGATTAATTGGGATGATGACTTTGATACGATAATTCTTTCTTGTACAACAGCACTTTCCAAACTCACAAGAAAAGATTATCAAGGAGAGGTTGTTTGCTTAGCTAAGGAGCATGGAAAGTCAATTTATACTTTTGAAGAAATTCAGTCAGCAGATGAGAATATATTTTATCCAGATGCTTCCAACATAGCAGTGCCATATCGAAACATGAATAAACTTCATAAAATTTCAATGCCAGTGATTGGTGTATTTGGAACAAGTCAAAGTCAAGGAAAATTCACTGTTCAGTTGGAACTAAAACGAAGATTAAGTAATATGGGCTATCAGGTTGGACAGCTTGCAACAGAACCTTCAGGGTACTTGTTCGGAGCACAACATGTGTATCATTTTGGTTATCACGCAAAAATTAATATAGGACAGGCAGAAATGATTGCATTGTTAAATGAGATGATATGGGATATCGAAAAACAGGGAAATGATATTGCTATTACTGGCTGTCAATCAGCTACTTTACATTACGACAATTCTAGTATTCAAGATTTATCATTACAACAACAAAATTTCTTATTTGGAGTACTACCTGACTTCTTTGTACTATGTGTAAATCCACATGATGACATAAATTACATAAAACGTACGATTCAGTATTTAAATGCAATTGATATTGGAAAAGTATATGCAATTGCTGTATATCCTATTAAAGTGGAAGAAAGTATGAATGGGATACAACTTAAAAAGAGAACATTGACTCATGAGGAAATGAATGAGTTTAAAAAGTATATTCACGAACAATGTATGTTGCCAGCATTTGAAATTGCAAATGCAAAGGACATGGATTCATTGTGTGAATTAGTAGTAGAAACTTTATCAGAGGAGGTATAAAAGAATGAAAAGAAACCCATATATTTATACAATGCGTAATTCTTTGGGCGAGTATGTTATGCTCAATACTTACAATAGTACGATGTTTAAAGCCAGTCCAGAGCAGTCAGAGATGTTTGAAAATGCATACGAGACGCTTAGTGGCGAACAGCATATTTTAGATTTACTAGAAGAAAGAAACATTATTTATGATGAAAGTAAAACCGCCATAGATGGTTATGAAGAACTGTATCAGGAGTTTATTCATAATAATCAGTTCTTACATTTAGTCATCTTGCCAACAGAAAACTGCAATTTTAGATGCATCTATTGCTATGAAGAACATGAATCGAAAATTATGTCTCAGGATGTCCAAGATGGAATTGTTAATTATGTGGAACAGCATATAAAGGATTATCAGGCACTTCGAGTAGAATGGTTTGGAGGCGAACCATTATGTCAGAAAGAAATTATCAATAATCTGTCTAAACGGTTAAAGGATATTTGTAAAGCCAATAAAAAACCATATTATGGTTCAATGACAACAAATGGATATTTACTAGATCCTGAAACATTTAAAGTGATGCATAAAAAGAATGGTATTATGCGTTATCAGATAACAATAGATGGTTTAGCAGAGAGTCATAACAAACAAAGAGCGTTATCTAATGGCAAACCTACATTTGATACTATTATTGAGAATTTAAGAAATATTCGTGATAATGCAAAGTCATCGATTGTAAATATCGTGATTCGATGCAATGTTACAGAAGATGTTCTCGAAAATTTCGATGACTATGTCTCTTTTATACAAAGAGAATTCGGAGAGGATGATCGATTCGAAGTGCTATGGAAGATAGCATGGAATCCAGAAGAGCAAACCTGCCAAACCTATTGTGGACAGGAGACCTTACATACAATTTTAGGAAGACACAAAGACAAGGTGCTTAAGTTTGGTACCAATAGAAGACAGTTTACTAGATTCGGAGATATATGTTATGCCTCTAATAAACATTCTTTTGTAATCGGATCCGATGGAAGGATCTATAAATGTACGGTTTCTTTTGATAAAGAAATTAATATGGTTGGGCACCTTCAGAAAAATGGTGAAATGATACTTGATGAGAAGAAATTCAAGTATTGGACGGAGCGAAAGGCATGTACAGATCATGAATTATGCCAAAATTGTTCTATCTACCCAAGCTGTTTGGGACTTTACTGTGGTCTTAATAATGTAGATTCAGAAGGCAGATTTGTCTGTGCAGGAATTAAAGAATATGTAGATGATTATTTGGAACATATTTCGAAAGTTGATGATTATTACTATAAGCTGGAGGTGTAGTATGGATATCAAGGAGAAAGTAAGAGAATGTTTAGAAGAATGTGGAATTGTTATTCATGATGATGGAACAATCGAACAGATGGAGTCTATAAACTATGTAACTGCAATATTGTCACTAGAAGAAGCATTTGATATTGAATTTCCAGATGAATTCCTGAATTTCGAAATTATGGTAAGTCTTGATAAGGTGAAGGATACCGTGGAAATTATTATTAAAAGAGAACGAGAAGAAAAAGAGGATTAGTAATCAACAATGAAAGGAGGTGATATTATGAAGAAGTTAGTTAAAAAAGTTGATAAAGAGAAAAAATTAGTCGCTTTTTATGCAAATGAAAGCTGTAATACTGTAGGCTACTGCCAAACAAACAGTGGAAACTGCGTTTCAGGATGCTCGTGATTAAGTTACACAGATTTATAATTGGTTAAGAATTACAGGCGGAATCTTAAGATTTTGCCTGTAATTTCTCTATATAAGAGGAACATTATTTTAGTCAGCTAGAGAGGAGTTTAGTATGATTAAGAACTGTCTTTATATGTATAAGAAAATATGGGGTTATTCGAAACTTCGTATCATATTGATTTTTGTTGTGGCGTTTTTTGCTGCACTCAATACATGTACAGATTTGCTATTTTTCAAGTTTATGATTGAAGGTATTAGTGAGCATAGATCATATCAGTATATATTAGTGTTAATAGCAATCCGCTTAGGAATTCTACTTTTGATGCAATGCGTAGATAACATTTCCAATACTGTTATTTTCCCATTTTGTGATTTAAAGATTAAAAAAGGGTTTTCAATTGAATTATATAAAAAAGTGAAGGATATTGACCTTATAGGATTTGATAATGCAAAATTCTATGATAAATATTCTAGAGCATTTAACGAAACGGAATATCGTGCTACTGGTATGTTGCAGACGTTAAGTTATGTAGTATCAGTAACGGTACAGATAATTGTTGTTGTCATAACTTTGGCATACATCAATCCTGTTGCAATTCTGATTTCAATTTTTGGAGCATTGGTGACTGCATGGGCCAATGTAGTGAATACAAAAGCAGTTTATAATTATGATTTGAAAAAAACAAAATTGTTTCGGGGTTTTGAGTATATAAAGAGAGTTTTTTATATTCCAGAATATTCAAAGGATATTCGAATGACACATCTGGATCAAGTTATGTATAAGAAATTCGATCGGCTAACCAGTGATAACAGACAGGTAGTCAAGGAATGTGCACCAAAAATTGCAGCCGTTGCTATCTCAGGAAGCTGGGCATTTAACTTTTTAAGTGTGGGCGTCACAA
>ERZ808278.475-NODE-475-length-25931-cov-4.478783_pt1 | contig 25931 bp, 12 predicted proteins | sample MGYA00521239_ERZ808278 | MGnify/ENA primary metagenome ERZ808278 (study PRJEB31516, sample SAMN03275600) | gut metagenome | biome: mammalia-associated habitat; material: feces | host: Papio cynocephalus | place: Kenya | collected 2012-07-17 ... | reverse complement strand
TGCGGCAAATTTCGTCGAGTTTAACGGGTTTTACAACCTTTTTATCGTTAAAATCCGCAACGCCCGGGTCGTTGAAAGCGATATGGCCGTTTTCGCCGATGCCCATAACCACAATATCCGTGGGGTTTGCCTTCAAAAGCTCGCCGTATCTCTCGGCTTCTTTTTCGGGTTCGGTTGCCGTAATATCTATATAATTAACGCTTTTGAACGGCACAAGCCCGAAAATATGCGCTTTCAAAAAGTTGCCGAAGCCTTGCGGAGCGTCCTTATCCAGCCCGATATATTCGTCCATATGGTAGGCGTTCACCCTGTTCCACTCTATTGTTTTATCTTCGACCAACGCCTTTAAAACGTCGTTTTGCGAGGGTGCGGCGGCAAAAATCATATTGATTTCCTGCTTTTTTGCAAGAAGTTCTTTTATCTTTGCCGAAATATCCCTTGCCGCGGCTTCGCCCATAAGCGTCCTGTTTTCAAATATTTCTACCTGTAATTTATCTTTAAAAAACGTTTTCGTCATCTTAAAATTCCTTGAACGTTATTTTCACAACGTTCGGTTTTTTCGCAAGCTTTATATCGTTGAAATGCTTCGCCCCGTCGTCAATGCCGAACCGCGCGAAGCGGGTGTCGTTCTCAAATAGATTTCGTTCGTCGTAAACCTCTCCGCAAAGTTTTTCCACGCTTGCGGGAACGTATTTTACGCCGTTTAAAACGTACGAAACGTATTGAGGATAACTCGCGCTTTCTCCGTAAAAATTCAATAGCAAATACTCGATTTTTTGCGGTTTGAGCGAGAACCTGTGATAATAACAGCCGCTTTGTTCAAAAGCCACCGTAGACGGTTTCAACGCGCCCTCGAAAATCTTCTCTTCGCCGCCAAGGTAGCCCGCAACAACGGAGCATTTCGGCGTTCCGAACGCGTCGAACGACATTTGTTCCAACGCGAGAACGGCGCGATTTTCGTTCTTTTCGAGAATTTTAACCTGCTCGTTTACGGATTTTATTATACCCGAATACTTTTTTTCGAGCGCGTTTCCCTCGCTTAAAATCTCCCCTCTGTACTTTTTCCAGAGCGCGAGTTTATTTTCGTAAATTTCTTTATATTTTTCGGATATTTCCTTCAATTCCTCGGCGAGCGCGTCCGTATTTAAGCAAAGTTCGTAATTATCCGCCACCTCGTTTGCTACGGCGTTAAGCCGAAGTCCTAAATAAATTTCCGTGACGTAATCCTTTATATCGGCCGCAATATCGTAAGCTTCGCCTGCGGACGGCATATTCTCCCCGATTTGAAAAATCGCGTTTTTAAGCTGCGTTTCGTAACATTCGAGCGAAAAATACCTGCATTCAGCCACTTGCGAAACGGCCACGTTTCTGCCCGTATCCGGAACGCTCAACGACGAAACGATTTTCGCAAGCCTTTCGTTTTTCAAAACGCTCTTAAAAACTTCTTCCGCGTCGTCGCTTTTCCCCGACCAAAGATTGCCGCAGTAAGCCATAAACGGATAAGCCCCGAGATAAAAACTGTCCTGACGACACCACGCCGTGCAAATCGCGCCGAACGGCTTATGCTTTTTCGCATAGCGATAAAAAGAATCCGCGTTGTATAACGACGACGCCCTGTGCGCGTAAACGCAGAATATATACCTGAAACCGAGCTTATCGTACAGCCTGAACCAGTCCTTTTTTATTCTGCCCGTCCAGTGGCCTCTCGGCTCGTAATCGATATATCCGTAATTCCAGTTACACAAAATAATATCTCTCGGCAACTTTTCGACGATATCGACGTACTCGAAAAAATCGTCCCACATCATCATCGTTTTGCCGAGCGATTTTAAAAGATTGTAGGTGTGCAAAACGTGTTTTAAGAAAATATCGGATAAACTTTCGCCGTTTTTAAGCCTTTTTCGGCATTTCGGGCATACGCCCATATCGAAAACCTCGTCAAGCCCCGCGTGAACGTAAGCCGACTTGAAAAGCGAAACCACTTCCGTTATATAAGCGTCCGTAAGTTCGTAAAGTTTTTCGTTCGACGGACAACCGCACGAGCCGTAAAAATCGGAATCGAAACCCCTGCCGTCCGTATGCTCGTTTTCACATTCCCTGACTTCGCGCCAATTTTCGTATGCGAAAAACCTTTCGAGATGCCCGAGATTTTCCACGGCGGGAATTATTTCCAACCCGAATTTCTCACCAAACCCGACGATTCGTTTTATTTCGTCTTTTGAATAGGTTTCTTCAACCGAAAAATCGGAGGTAACGCTCGTTCTGACGGCGTTTTCAAGGTAAAGGATAATCGTATCGTATCCCCATAGCTTTGCTTTTTTAAAATAGTCTTCGATAAACGAAAGGCTCTCTTTTTGCCTCGCAATGTCGAGCTGTAAACAAATCACGCCGCGCTCCTCCGTATTAACGCAATTTACCTTTCTTCGGGCTTTCGCCCGAAGAAAGGCTCGCTATAAGCCGATTATCCGGCAATTTTATGAGTGATTAAGTTAGTTGCGTAGAAGTGGTTCTGCCCCTGTCCGCAATATCTTTCGTGGATTTTCCAGTTTGCGAAAATATCGCCGAGCTTGCTGCCCTGATGTTCCTCCGCAAGCCACGAATCGCCGCCGTTGACTTTTACGCTGCAAGCTATCTTCCAGCCGTTTTCCGTTCTCGTAAGAGTTATCTCGGCTTTTTGGTTACGGTCTACGTAAATGCTCCAATCGCCGCCGAAGAACAACTCCTGGTCGCTCCAAACAACGAATTTAACCGTATCGTACTCTTCAATCGATATATCCGCAAACGGAACGGGAACGTAATTATCTTCCGTCGTCGCGCCGGCGTGGTCGTATTCGTAAAGGCTGTCGTAACCGTCGGGAACGGTTTCGGTTTCGTTTTTAACTCCGCCCGCAAAAATCGATTCGTCGATAACTCCGTAAGCAGGGTCGAGCGTTCCGCGAAGTTCGGTGACGTAAAGCATCTGCGCGTTTTCGTCGGAAGCAAGGAAGAAGCCCCAAGTGACGATTTCCTTCAAAACGTTGCTTTCCGAGGTCGTGGAATATAACGTGCCTCCCTGATAGAGGTTGCTCACCGTAACGTTCCAAACGCCCGCGGTTTTCGTAAGCTTGATTTCGAGCCATACGCCGCGTTTATCGGCCATTGCAGACCAGTCGGGTTTAAACAAATAATAACCGTTCATAATGATGCCCATACGGACTTCGGAATATTTGGAAATATCGATTTCCGCCATATCGGGGTCTTTTGCGATATAAACGTTTTCATAACCCATAGGAGCTACGACGTTTTCCGCGTCGCCGAGATATTTATCGCTTCGGAGCGGATTTCCGACGAATTGTCCGTTCGCTTCCGCGGGAACGTAATCGGCGTCCTCAACGGCTCTTATTTCGGTTATCCACAAAGTGTAGGCGTCCTCAACGGAGGAAACTATGCCGGCAGAGAAGCTAACGAACATATTGGCAAACGTTTCACCTTTAAGCGTTTCGGTGTAGTTCTTTTCGCCACAGGTCACGGTTAAAGTGTAATTTGCGCGGTCGTTTTTAACAATCGTGAATTCAGCCCAGTCGGAGAAAATATTTGCGAAATCCCAACCGCCCAGCAACACCCAGTGATTGCCCATAAGTTTGAAGGATACTTTCTCGTATTTCGCGATATTTAACGCCGAGAAAGAGTTTGCGTTCGGCATTTCGTATTCTTTTTTACCTTCGGCGGTTTCGTTAACGTCCCAAACGTATTTGTAAACCTTTTCAAAGTTTGCGGGCGCGGCGGTTTCGGTATCTTCCGAAGCGGTGAGTTTCTTCTTTTCTTCTCTTATAAATTTGCTTCCCGTATTTTCGCCCCAAAGCGTTACGGCATTGAACGAGCAATCGGAGGTGATTTCAACGTCGGTATCCTCCGCCCATTTAACGAACTTGTATTCGCTGTTTTTAACGACTTCCGCCGCTGCGGCGGCAAGCTGCTCTTCGGTGAGTTTTTCGTGAACGTTGACTTTGGCGGTGTGTTTAACCTCGTCGCCGAGTTTGAAGCTGACGGTGTAAACGTCGAGCGTAAGCCCCGTGACGTGAATTTTAACGTCGGCTTTAACGTTTTCAAAGGAATAATATCCCTCTTCGTCTGCCTTTAAAGTCTGCGGTTCGTTCTCGCCGTAAGAATAAGCCACGACGATAGCCGATTTACTGTAATCGGAAGCGAGAGTAACCTTGAATTTAACGGTGGTTGCGAAATAAGCGTAATGTTTTACGGTTTGTTCGCCGAGGCCGCCCTCAACGTCGGCAACGTAAGTAACGGCGAACGTAATTTCTTTAACGGTTGCGATAACTTCAACGTCCTGATATTCGATTATATTTGCAATTTCCCATTTGCCGTCGGCGTTTTTGGAAATTTCAACGTCGTTTGCCTTTACGACGACGTCGCCCTCGAAAAAGTATCCTTCTGCGGGAACGACGTCGAACGTGTAAGTTTCGCCGTATTTAGCTTTCGCTTCCTCGGGGAAAACGATATGCTCGCTTTCAGACCTGAAATCGATAGCATATTCTTTCTTTCCGCTCGCTTTTGCGTCTACCGTGATTGCGCCTTTAACGGCTTTAACGGTGTAAACGCCGTCTTTTAAAACGTATTCGGCAACTTTGCCGTTCACCGTTACGGCAACTTCCGCCTCGTTATAACCCTCGGCAAGCGTGACGGTGAACGTGTAATCCTCACCGTAAACGACGGTTTCGTTACCGCTAATCGTAACGCCCTCGCCTGCGGTTTTGGTTACGGCAAGATTCTTTTTGGTAAGCCCGGTAATCTTTATCACGACGTCGCCGCCGATATTGCTTATCGAAAGGAAATTGCCGAGTCCGTCGGCAACGGAAACTTCCTTGCCGCCAACCGTGGCTTTTACGACGGGCGTTCCCTCGTAACCCTCTTCAACGCCGACGGAGAAAGTAAGCACTCCGCCCTTGGAAACCGTTTCGTCAAGTCCGGAAACGGTTGCGCCGTCGCACTTATCAACGGTTACGGAGAACGAGTTGACCTGTTTTCTCGCGCCGGAAACGGTGATAACGACGTCGCCGTTGACTTTTTCAACCGTGTACGCGCCATTTTCGCCTTTCTTCACGCCGACTTCTTTTCCGCCGACGGTGGCCTTAACGGCCAATTCGCCTTCGTAACCCTCGTTGAGCGTTACGGTGAAGGACAAATCGTCGTTTTCCTTAACCTCTTTCGGGTGGTCGACCGTAACGCCGACGCACGCGGTTAAGGTTACCGAGTACTTCTTTGAGTTATCCGTAGTTTCGCCGCACGCGGCAAAGCAAACGAGACACAAAGAAAACAACAGTGCAAGTACCGGAATAATCCGGAAGTTTTTCTTCATCTTCATCTTTTTCTCCTTATATTTTTTTAAATCGTGAAGATTTTATAAATCGCCCTTTAATTCGGGTAGATTTTTCTCTGAAAGTTTCCACACGTTTTTATTAAGCGTGGTAAACGCCCTGTACAAAGCGTCCTGTCTCGTGGCGGATATATACGAATCCTTTAACGATATTCCGATTGAAGAGGGTCTCTTTTCCCACTTCGTTCCGCCGTCGACGTAAACTATCACGTTTGCGAACTCGCTCGTGCCGAGTTGCCAGTTCAGGTAATCTTCGGTTACGACGCAGTTGAAGCCGGAGCCGAATTGCGAGCCGTCGCTTTTGCGGAGATACGCGAACACGTTTTCCATACTTCCGCCGTAAAGAGTTTTGATAAGCCCTGAACCGTCAACGGCGTAAATCGCCTCGATATTCACGTTGGAAAGCTTGGTTTCGTAAAGCTTATCGCCCCATTTGTAATTTCCGGGGTGCATACGCATCGAATCGCATATAACCGCGCAATCGCTCTTGGTGAAACGAATATTTTTGAAAGATATGTTTTTAAGCCTCATTCCGAAAACGTCCGCGCCGAATAAACCCTGATAAGCGTCTTTCATAGAATCGGAATATCTTTTATCTCTCCATTCCGTAACGTTTTTCACGGTGTGATAATTTCCGTTGACTTCCGCGCTGAATATAGGGACGTCTCTGCCCAAATCGTACGTCACGCCGTTAAAATCGATGTCGTTTTCGAGATAATACCTATCTTCGTGTTTTTCGTCCTCTTTGAACATATCGAGCCATTCGTAAGGCGTGGTTATGGCCGCGGTGTAAACGTCCGCGGTGACGTAAGCGTTCGCTTTTGCGCCCGAAACTATTATTTCCGTCGTTCCGAGCGAAACGGGAGTTATTTCCCCGTTTTCGGAAACGGTGGCGATGGTTTCGTCCAGACTTTCAAACTTAAACGTTTCGCCCGTAAGCTCCGTTTCGCCGTTTTCGTCCGATAAGTATGCTTTTGCGTTTATCGTCTTTTTGTTTGCCGTTCCGATAGCCGTAAGGTATGCCGTTTTGTCCGTTAAAACGTAATATTCGTTTTTCTCGGCGGCGGCAACGATAACCTCGCAGGTAGCTTTAAATCCGTCCGCGTCGGCGGTTATAATCGCCGTGCCGGCCTTTTTCGCGATAACTCTGCCGCTTGAACTCACGGCGGCGATTTTATCGTCGCTCGTGGACCAGCGCACGGAACGCGCGGGAGTTACGGTTGCGGTAAGGTTGAAAACGTCGTCCTCCACGGCGTTATGCGTGGTTTCGTTTAACGAAATCGAAATATTTTCCCTCACGCTTTCCGAAATCGGCTCGGAGGAAGGTTTGGAGGATTCGCCGTCGCTCTGTCCTTTTTTCCCGCACGAAGCGGCGCAAAGACACATCGATATTGCCGCGATTAAAGCAATCGCAGATTGTATTATTTTTTTCATAATCAGCTCCTTAACCGTAAATTTGGCTCTTCCAGCCTTCGATTTTCGAAAGCATATTGTTCGCGCCCTCACGCGTGCCGAGAATGTTGAACTTCGCCGTGTAAACTTCCATATCGTTCAGATACTCTTCTTTCGTGTCCTGTGTGAGATAATCCATATAGTACTCAAACATAAAGTATATAGGCGAAAGTTTTTCGCGTTTAAGCCTTGCGTAAAGAACGTCGTACCTTTCGGGGCTGCTCGTCTTTATCGTTTCGAGTTTTTCAAGCCCTCTGTCGATTACGTCGAGCATTTCCTGAACGACCGGACGAGGCCAGTAAGAAGACAACGTCGTATCCGTGAAAATTCTTCCGGTAAACGACAAATTATCGTTCAGCCATTTATATCTCGCGCGGATAAGCTCGTAGTATTCTTTCATTTCGTCTGCCGCCGCACCGTAATAATGCTCGATAAAATCGTCCACGAGTTCGTTGTAATCGTAATCTCTGCGATACATCATCTTGGACATCGTGTAAAGTTTGAGCTGTTCGAGCATCGGGAGGTTGGAGTCCGCGGTGTTCTGGTCCATAACGTAAACCGCGCCGAGGTCGGCAAGCGTTCTGTAATGCTCGCCCGAAATCGCAAAGTTGTTTATCGTTGCGAAATAACTCGTGGCGGCGGTGCTGTACGTCCATATAACGAGTCCGTCGTCAACGCCCGCCTGTTTGAAAATCTCCGACCAGCCCTTCATATTTTTGTAATACGAAGCGTTGGCTTCGCCGGTTAAGTTCTGGGAGAAATCGGTGTAAACGGGAGCGCACATAACTTTTACGTTTTTGTTTACCTTGAAATCTTTCCAGACGGGAGTCCATTTCCCCGTAGCTTCGTCGTAAGTTGCGGGAGGCTCTTCGGACGTCTGATAAGCGAAGAACACGAAATAAATTTCTCTGTCGGGATAGTTTTCGGCAAGCCACGGTTCGAGTTCTTCGGCAACCTTGTTGGTGAAGTTAAGTTCCTGCCCGCCAAAGCCGCCCATAAGTTCGCGTTCGGCAACACAGTTATCGCAACCGCACATAAACTTATCGTCCTCGTGGCCTATCATAACGTAAAATCCGTCGGGACTGGAACTTATATAGGACTTTATCGCCTCTTCCATCTCCGCGCGCATTTCCGCGTTGGAATAACAAACCTGCGTTTGCGATTCCGAATACCATTCGGGATGAGCCTCGAAATATTTGTCCTTCGGTAAGAATTTTTCAACCGTCGTATGCGCGAAGGTTATCCATTCGCCGAGGCCGAACCACGACCACAATCTCATTCTCTTGGTGTAAACGTCGCTTGCGTCGAACGCTTCGGCGAGGATTTTACGCCTGTCGAGAACGGGGATAAACTTCACGTCGTAATCGAGAAGAGGCACTACGCTCTTCTTTTCGTAAGTAAGTTCGTCCGTCGCGTAAACTTCAAGCCCTATTTCGTAGTTCAAAAAGTCGTAAACGGCGGAAAGCGAACCGTTGCTGTTTTTCGCAACGATAACGACGACGTTGCCGAATCTCTTCATATAATATCCGGTGTCCTTCATATCGTCGGTTATCGTAAGCCCCGAGCCTTTGAAAACCGAGGTTTGCCCCACCGAGATATATTTCGCCGTTTCGTCGAAGTCTACGCCAGTATCGGGAACAATCGGCAATTCCACGTTTGCGGAATCCTTTATGAAGGTCTGCATTTCCTTCGCTGCGAAGGAAATAAGCGCGTCCGCGTTTTCGGGAACGACTATTTTATAGTCGCTCCGTCCGTTTTCGATTATATTCACGCCCGTTTCGGCGATTTTATCGGGAAGCATAGCTTCGGCTCTTTCGTAATCTATAACGGTGCTGCCGCCCGTCGGCTCTTTGCCGGAGTTCCCCGATTCGTTGGTTTTTCCGCAAGAAGTCGCCGCAAAAACGAACGTGGAAACTGTCAGAAGCATTGCCGCGATGCGGGTAAATTTTCCTTTTTTCATATCTTTTTCTCCCGATTATTCTACGCGGACTTTGAACGTGTAAACTTTAAGGTTTCCGTTTTCGTCCGTCACCTGATAATAAACGATATATTCTCCTGCGCCCGTAAGTTTAACGTTGCCGCCGTCTACCTTACGCATAACGCCGTCCGGCGCGCAGACGTAAATCGTAACGCTTGCTCTTGAAATATCTCCGTTATCGACGATTGTGTAAGACGGAAGCTTAACGACCGTTCCGCTCTTTACGGACGAAGGAATCGTTCCGTCGAATTCGAGTTCGGGTTTAACGGTGTCGTAACAATAAACGAAGCGCGTAACCTTTGCAAGTCCGCCCATATCGTCGGCCTCTGCGGAATAAACTATCTGATAAACTCCGTATTGGTCGATGACGAACGAAAGCGGCTCGCTTGCGTCCTTGTTGCGGATTACGGTTTCTCTTCCGCAGGTTACCGTAACCTTAACCTTGCCGCACGCGCTCAAAACGTCGTACGCCGTTGCGGACGGAAGGTTTACGGTTGCGCCCATAGCGTAATTGCCGGAAACGTAACCGTTTACCGTGATTACGGGCTGAATGAAATCGTAACTCGTGTCGTTTATAATCTGATTTGCAATCTGCAACAAAACGACCTGATTTTCGGTTGCGCCGGCAACCTCGAACGAAGCGTAAACGAAGCCCGATTTGAAGCCTTCAAACGGTTTTCCGTTGTCGCAAGTCGTTATTTTGCCGAGAGAATAGCCGTAAGAATCCACGAAACGTTTATTCTCGTAATCGTAAACTATCGAGAAGTTGCCGTTAGGTTCTACGGTGAACGCCGTTCTCGCTCCGCCTGCAATTCTCGCCCAATATACCGATTGAACGTTTTCTACGGAAACCGTAAGCGTTAAGCTCGGGTCGGCGGAATCCTTCATAGTGAGCTTGAAGGAATCGAAGCCCTTTGCAAATCTCTCGCCTTTTATAATGAAATAGAATTTAGCGTATTTTTCGTCAATTTTGCGTGCGAACGTGATTTTTCCGCTTTCGCCTTCCGCAATGCCGAAGTTAAGGCCTTCCGCGCCGCAAGCCGGGTTTGCTCCGCCTTCTGCGATGAAATAGTTCTTCATAAATCCGGAATAGCCTATCATAGGATTGACAACCGGAACTTCCGCTTCAAACGAACTTTCGTTGCCCGCCGCGCTCTTAAACGCGTATTTCACCTTAACCGTCTTCCCGGCAAGGGAATCGTCGGGGGTGAAAATTCCGTCCGTCAAATCGAGTTTCTTTCCGTCGACGTACAATTCCGTTTTTGAAACGACTTCTTCGTTTCCGTTCGAGCCGTAAACGTAAGCCGAGTATTTTCCGAGGTCGTAACTTTCGTTCACGAAGAATTCGGGCGGAAGCTGTATTTCATCGTCGTCGATTACGGGGTTCGAGCCTTTCGTAACTCTTATGGCTTTGGTTACGGTCGTCGTCGTGCCGACGTAATCGGTTGCGGTGATTTTAACGAGGTAACGCCCCTCTCTCATACAGCGGAACGTTCCGTATTCCACGGGAACGCTTTCGCCGTTGCAGGTGACGGCAACGCTCGTTTTTATGCCGCCCGCGCCGCCTGCGCAATAAACTTCGGGAATCCGTATTTTCTTTCCGTATTCCGTAGCCGACGGCAGTTCGCTTGCGAGAGAAACGGTGAGTTTATCCAAATCGTTTTTCGCGATGACCTTAACGGTTTTTTGCGATTCGTTGCCGTAATAATCGCAAGCCTTATAAACTATCGTGTATTCCCCTTCCGCGTCGGGAACGAATTTGCCGTCCGTTACTTTTACGGAAGTTTTGCCGAAATAAACCTTCGGTTCGTAAGTTTTCGAGCCGGTGTAAGCGTCCTTTGCCGCAAACGGGAAAATTTCGTAAGCCTCGTTCACTTTTGCGTAAGGAACGTTATCTCCGTCGGGAAGTTCCGTCGTAATCGTCGGGCCCTCGAAGTCGTCTACGTATTTCTCGTCGAGAACGTCGCCGTCCACGTTCAGAAGCCCTATTTTAGCCGTTCCGCTTAAACCCGCCGCGTAAATACGCATATAAACTTCGCCGTTCGTGAAGCCTCTCCACGGGTTTTGCCCCGCGCTCATCTTCTCGTCGATGGTGTCGTAATCTCTCACGAGCCACGGAACGACGCTGTTATCTTCCGACGTCAGATGGTCGGGTTTGGAATAAAGCGAGTTTTTCTCGTAGTCGTAATAGAACCTTATAACGGACTCGTCGAAATTAACGCCGTTAAGGGATTGAAGGAACGTGCCGTTGCCGATAAATCCGCCGTCGTCGTGGCTTTGCGCGTCGTGAACTTCCATTCCCGAGTTGCGGTAGTTATAATAGTAACCCACCCACGTCTGGCCGCTCGCTTTGGTTCTTATTCTGTTTTTGTTTCTGTCGTAATCCTGATATTTTACTCTTATACTTATATAGTTTGAAGAATCGTGCGCGTCAACGAACTCTATAAACAAGCCCGTCAAATCCTTTTGTCCGCCTCTCGACGGCTGGAAAACGAGTTCCACGAGCGGAACGTTTTGCGTTTTATCTTCAAGCGTTTCGTCGAATCTGTTATCCGCAAGATTTATGAGTTTATTGTAAACGAGCGGCGTTTCGCTGACTTCCAGCGTTTGTCCGACGTAAGAGTTATTGTAAGCAAGTTCGCCGAATTCCGCGTTCGTTCCCGAAAACAGGCTCGAATAGGTTTCGTTCACCGTGAACGTCTTTTCTCTCGAACCGCCTTCCCACGTTTCCGTAAGAACGTATTTCCCGAGTTCGTTCAAAACCGCTTCGGAAGCGTCCGCAGTTTTTCCCGAGGGGTATTTTACGGTCGACTTCGCCGTTAACTCTTTGCCGTTTACGTAAACCTTCGTGGGCGAAAGTGTAAGCATAGAGCCGTAATCGAGAACGTCTAACGAATCGATTTTTTCGTCCGCCGAAATTCCCTCCGTTGCGGAAGAAACGACGACCGTTTTCTCTTCCTTAACGAGTTCGCCGAACGTCGGAACGGAATAAACTATTTTATAATCTCCGTAAGCGTCGAACGAGAAGTATTTTCCGCCCTCCGAGTTTTCAGAACCGTCCACGGCCTTTCCGTCCTTATAAACCGTGACCACGGCGTCCGTAGGAACGGATGAAACCGCCAAGGAGCAATTCGCCTTTGCCGAGGGGAGGTAAACCTTCGAGTGCAATCCGACGTTTTCGGGAACGTCAAACACGCCCGAATAATCGAAACTGAAAGAAATATCCTCTTCGTTTATCGCCTCTATAAGGCAATATTCGGAAGCTTCGTTTTCGCCGTCCGTATAAGAATAATAAGCGTAATAATTCCCTGCTTTTTCGGGAGTGAATTCGTATTTGCCGCCGTTTACCGCAACTCCGTTTTCGTCGTAAACTTTAAGGGTTGCCTTTTCGTTCACTTTTCCCTCGAAAACGTTTTCAATCGTCGCTTCGGGAACGACGTATTTTTCACCTACGATTGCCTTGACTTTCACGCCGGCGTTGATTCTCAATCCGTTTTTTATCTCGCGGGAATCGAAGAATATTCCCCCGAAAGAATAAACGAGAAGTTCGCCTTTACCCGCCGATTTGATTTCGTCGAAGATAATATCCACGGTGTAATTGTCGAAAGCGGTGAGTTCGTGAGCGAACGTCTTGCCGTCGTTTTCGGTTTTGCCGAAATCCCAGACGACTTTGTAAGATTCGTTCTCTCCGCGCACCGAAATCACTTTCGAGGACGCGTCGAACTTAACGCTTACCGGGCCGTTCGCGTCGAAAAACGTGTAAACGCCCTCGTCGTTATATTTGGAAGTGTAACCGTAAGCTTTGTTGTTTTTGTAATACGCCACGCCTGCTTTGTCGCCGTCTACGGAAACGTTGCAATAGGACGTTGCGCCCTGCGATATTTCCACAAAAAAGGCCTGCCCGGAGTCCTTATCCGTAAATTTAAGCGAATATTTGCGAAGTTCAACCGCTCCGACGGTGGAAACGGCTTTCGTTTCCGTTTCAAAAACTCCGCTGAACGTGCCTTTAAACGCCGCGGACGCGCCGTTATCGTAACCGTATAACAGCAATCCTTTCTTTGCCGAGCCGTTATCGGAAACGTAGGTTTTGTATTTTAACGGGGCCGCTTCGGAATATTCAAACGTTTCCCCCGTGGGTTTACCCGAGGCCGCAGCAGCCGCGATTATTCCGACAACGGAAAGCGCGACGCACGAGGCGACGGCGCATATTGTCAGCCATAAGTTCTTCTTTTTCATTATTCCTTGATTCCTCCTTCGGTCAAGTTGCCCATTATCTTATTTCTGAAAATTACGAATAACGCGAACACCGGCGCAAAAACTATCACGCCCGCCGCGATTTGCGCGGGAATGGTGTTATATTCGCCCACGCCGTTCGGCGGTTTTTTCACGTCGCCGTCCATAAAAGCGAACAATCCGAGCGCGAGCGTCGGCATATTTTTCAAAAACATCAACGGCGTCTGGTAATCGTTCCAATACGATATAAAGAATAACAGGAATACCGTAAGGAACAGCTTTATCGCAAGCGGAAGCATTATCCTGAAATAAACCGTGAAATGCGACGCGCCGTCTATAAACGCCGATTCGGCATATCCCCAGGACATACTCGAAAAGAACGCGAAAAATATAAGGTAATACATATTGTTGAAGCTGAATTTCAAAACGTACATTCCGTACAGATGATTGACGAGCTTCAAGTTGTGCGCCATTTCGAGCGTTGCGGGAAGACTGCCCACTATCGGCAAAATAAGCGAAACGATAACGAGATTGTGTATAAACGAGGCCGCAGGCCCTTTATATCTCGACGTACAGTATGCAACGGTTGCCGTGCAGAACGTATTGAAAAGCGCGCAGCCGCCTGCGTAAAGTACGGAGTTTAAAGCCATCGTTTCGATGTAAATATACGTTTTTCCCGTTTTCGAGCTGATTCCCTTCGCCATTCCCCTTATGACGTTTATATAACTATCGAAAGAAAAGGGCGACGGAAAAGCAAGTTTATTCAAGTCGTAAGCGTCCTTGGTTTTAAACGACGTCATCAACGCCCACGCGAGGAGCGTTATCAGAGCGAGCGAATAAACGGCGAGAACTATAAACAAAACGATTTCAAAAACCGATTTGCTTCCGAATAATTTCTTTTTTGCGGTTTTCATTTTCTCATTCCTCGCTCGGTCCGAATTTGTTAAGAAGTCGTTTCGCAACGGAAGTAACCGGCACGATTATAAGCGTTATCAAAACGCCGTAAGCCGCCGCGATTGGGTATCTCGTCGGGTCGTCGCCGTTGCTTCCGCCGCCTATCACAAGGTAAAACAAACGATAGCCGAGCGTCTGCGTATATTCCGGCGCGCTCTTGCTCCCGTAAAAGGAGTGAATGTACGCCTGATTGCTTCCGACTGCGGCAATCGAGATTATTATCAGCGAGACGCAGGTTTTGTAAATTGCGGGAATCACTATGTGAACGAACGATTTGAACTCGCCTGCGCCGTCTATCATAGCCGCTTCCATAACGGAATCGGACACGTTGGACATCGCGTTGATATAAAGCAGCAAATTTCCCGAGAACCCGAGCATCAGATAAAATATCGTGAGCGGATAGAAAGCGTATTTACGCTGGAAAAATATGCCCGATATGTATTTTTCGCTCGTTTTTTCCACAATCTGGACGATTGCGCCCTCGACGAAATACCTGAAAAATATAACGAGAACCATTATGCAGATTATGCTCGGCGCGAAAATCAACACTTTGAAGAAGCCGCTGAAAGCGAAATTCTTGTAAACGTAATATCCGAACATAATCGATACGGGCATAACGACGAAAACGTCTATCGCAAGATATTTGAGCGAATTTAAAACCGCCGTCTGCAATATCGTTCCCGTCCGCCACGTCCTGAAAATTTCCTCGAAGTTTGCAAACCATATCCATCTCGTCACGATTTTTCCCGTGTAGTTTTCGTAGGATTTGAAGGCAAGCAAAACGCTGTTGAAGTTAACCGCAACGTAAAAAACGGCAAATTGAAGAAGGGGCAACGCCACCATCACCCAGAAAAACACTTTTCCGTTGCGTTTTATTAAGTTGTTATCCTTGTCGTTTTTCATCTTTTTTTACCGTTTGAAACGAGTTTATTTTATAGGCCAGCTCTCCTTGGAGTTGCCGTAAATTCCTTCAAAATATTCCAAAGCCGTTTTGTTTCTCGTGGTTTCTTCGTTATAATAAAGGTAAGGATTGGTAAGTCCGCTCGAAAGCGAGAAGCCGTAAGACGACCATTCGAGAAGGTCGGTACGCTTTTTAGCGTCGTCGCTCGTCGGGTTCCATTCCATCATATCGGTGTTTTTGGCGCGGGTAACCTCGTAAACGCTTCTGCCGTAATGGCTCATTGCCGCCAAAGTGTCGTCTTCGAGCTTATAATTCATAGCGAAAAGCATATCTGTATCCATAGAGAAATCGTTCATCGCGCTGTCCGAATAAATAAACTTCAAAAATTCCTTAGCAACGGGGATTATGTTGGAAGCGCAGTTGTTGTTGATAAACGCCACCGTATTTCTTTCGGAAATTTTGGTGTTGCCCTTGCCCACTTCCGCATAAGTCGCCTTGGGAAGAGGAAGAATAGCGTATTTGCGCTCGTCAGACTTTCTGTCGTCATCGGAAGAGAATTTATCTCTCGCTTCGCTTTCCCACCACGTTCCTTCTACAATCATAGCGATGTCCTGACCGTTGGTTTTGCCTTTGTCGTTACCGTTAATGAAGTAATCCTGTGCGGTTTTATATTCCATCGAGAAGGATTCCTTATAGAAATAGTTGTTTCCTCTTGCGGGGTTGGTTTCCTCGGTCGTTCCCATCATCATCTTAACGAATCTCACGGCGTCGTATAAGCCCTTTTGAGAATGGAGTTCGTAAGCCTTTGCGGGAGTGATTTTCGTTTCTCCGCGGAGCTTCGGCGCGCCGTTTTCCATAACCATTTTGCCGTTTGCGTCCATCTCGATGAGATTTTTGGCAGTTCCGGAGAAACTCATATTGAGCATCATCTGCTCGTAACCCTCGTTGTTCGCCCACATTTCGTTGGCAAGTCCCGTGAGATAATCGGTGGAAGTTGCGTTCCAGATGAACGGAACTACCGCTCTTCTTACCATACAGGTGAGCAAAGCCTGAAAATCGTTATACGTTGCGGGAAGTCCGTCGTCGTAAGTATCGGCAACTCCGTCCGGTCCTTTCGATTTCTTCGCGTTTTTGCTCTTTACGAAAAGCTCTTCAACGTCCTTGGATTTAAGTTTCGCTTCGTCCCAGGTTTCCGTAAGTCCGTCCGTTCCTTCCGCAAAGTAAAGATTTTTATTCTCGAACACGCTTACGTTGTAGTTGAGGTTCATACTCGTTTCGTAAGCGGGAAGGCCGTAATATTTTTTGCTTCCTTCCTCGCCGATATAGTAGAAATTCTGCTGGTCGGGGCGCATTTTGGATTCAATCGTCTTGGATTCGCTCTTTTCCGGCCCTTCCGTGGCGTTTCCTCTCACCACGTCGGTTATATCGAGCATCGCACCCGAGGAAACGAACTTATAATAGTTGATTTCTCCCATAAACACTTCGTTGAAGGAGGATTTCACGTCGCTGTCCGAAAATCCGGATTTATCGTAATCGGGAACGATTTGAACGCCCGTTTTGCCATCTTCAAAGGACTTATTCGCATAAGCCGCCTCGAATTTGGCAACTATGTTGTCGAGCCAGTTACGGCCGGCTCCGCCTTGGTAATACCTGACGTGCAACTGCGTTTTGCTTTCGTTTATGCTCGTTTTTTCAGACTCGTCGCCCTCTCTTCCGCAAGCGGCTGCCGTAAAGGCGGTGGCTGTGGCAAGTACAAAAGCCAACAGTGTTTTAAAAATTCCTTTTCTTTTCATCTTTTTGCTCCTCTTGTTTTGTTTTATATCGGATTATGCGCTTTGCCGTTTCCGAAAAAGCGCGAAACCTTCCTTTTTTTATTTTTCGTTTTTCGCTTTTTATCGCGTATTTTTATTGCGTTTTTCGCTTTTATCGCGTTTTCGCTTTTTATCGCGAGCCCCGCGCCGTTTTCGTTATCGCGTAGCCAACGCCCTTTGCGGGAATCTTCACGGCGTTGCCGTCGGTTCTGCAATCCCCGCCCGAACGAAGAACTTCGCCGTTTATTTCAAAACTCTTTTCCTCGTCCGAAACGTTGAGTAGGAAAACTATTTCCTTATCCCCGCTCGCAAGGCGTTTTTCGTAAACGCTTTTTCCGTCGCCGAACGCCGTTTTTTCAACGCCCGCCGCCTCGGCTCTTTCGTTCGTGAACAGTTTCCACAGTTCGTCGCCCGTTTTCAGGAACGAATATCCGACCGAAAATCCGCAAAGATAAAACTCGCCTTTTCCGAAGCGGATTTTTCTCACGGCAGGCTGTCCGTCCTCAAAATCGATAACGGTTTCCCCGCCGGAAACGTCGTAAGTGGTTTTAAACGGGTAAATTTTCGCCGTTTTCCCTTTATAACTCACGCTTTCCTTTCCGTCGCAAATCCGCCTTTCGTCCATAGCGGCGTTTAAAAGCGGCTTGCAATCGACGTCGTACGGCTGCATCCAGGTGTTTGGCTGACGCATTCCGAAACCTTCGTCCGCTATTACGACGCCACCGTTTTTAACGAAGTTTTCCAGCACGGCGGCAACGTCCTTTTTTATCATAGTATAATAAGGAACGTACGCGAATTTATAATCGGCAAGCTTTTCCGGAGCGGTCGTCTGCACGAAATCGCAGTTCACGCCGAGTTCGGTCAAAAGCCTGTACATTCCCTTCACCGCCCCGTGATAATAGGCACGGGCTTCGGGATTCCGTTTGAAGGAGTTATCCACGCAGTAGTCCTCGATTGCGGACATAAGCCCCGAATCGTAATCGAACAATATCGCCGCGCCCGACTTCTTCGGCACGGAATGCAGGAACAAATCCCCGTCGATTTTCAGCGTTTCCGCAAGGTTTTTCACTTCGCAGGTAACTTCGCGCGGTTTTCCGTTCATTTTAACGAGCCCGGCGCAGTCGGCTTCGTGGCCCACCCTTTCGGCTCTCCATTGCCAGTAATTTATCCCTTTCGTTCCGCAGGCTATCGCCGCGTACTGCTTGAATTTCATATCGAAGCGCGTGTCGTATTCGCGGAACATTCCAAGCCCGGGATACAGCTCGTAAACGAGATAATTTTCGTCTATCGAGCGCATAAAATCGTTCAGCATCAAATAGTCGAGCCTGCGTTCCGGAGTGTCCATAGAAGAAGAAATACAAACCGAAGTTCCGTAAAAATCAACGGCTTTTCTCACCACCGCGTCCTCGCAGTTGTCTTCAATCGTGTCCTGATAAACGCTCGGGCAACCGACGTGCGTCATTATCGGCCTTTCGTCGTATTTCCGCACCGCGTCGTAAACGCGTTTCAACCACCTGTTAAGCTCGTAACCGGCCTTGAATTTCTTGAATTCGAATATATCCCAATGCCCTCTCGCCATAGACGGCATTTCGATATTTTCAAAGCTTTCTTCCGCCGTTTTGTAAAAGTCGTTCAGTTTCTCAATCGTTCCGTATTTGTTTTCGAGATACTTCCCGAACGCCTTTCTGCAATGCGGACAAAAACAATCGTCCGCGGACGGGTTGCGTATTTCGTTCCAGGCGTTCCAGAAAATTATGCTCTTTCTCGAAGAATATCTTTCGGCAACCTTTTCCACGAACAGGGCGGCGCGCTCCAAAACGTAAGGATTTGTGAAGCACGGCCTGAACCCGCCGTAAAACGCCCCGTGAGAACCCGGGGACAACTTCGTGCCGTCGTGAGCTATCCTCGTTCCGCCGTACTTATCGTAAACGTACTGCGGCGCGCATTCGAGCAAAAATTTTATAATCACCTTTTTGCCGCGCTTTTCGGCAAGAGCCAGAAGTTTATCCACGTCCGAAAAATCGTATTCGTTTTCTACGCGCTCGTTCCACCGCCAGTTTATGCGTATCTGAACGGTTTCGAGGCCGTAATCCGACATACGAACAAGGTCGCTTTCCCATTCGTTTTCAAGCGGAGTCGGCGACCTGTAATATTGTGTTGCGTGTAAAAATTCGTCAAAAAGCATAAAGAACTCCTCAGCTTAGTATCTTTATCATAACTATTATAATACGCCGCAAATAACCTGTGAATATTTTAAATTGTCGAGATATTTTGCAAAATTAACTTTTCCGTATGGTAAATTTTGTAAAATCCGTTATAAAATCTTTATTTTTTAAAACTATATCCCGTTTATTTTTTCGATTTTTCGTTAAATAATAAAAAAGCCGAAAAAGCATTGACATTTCTTTTTCGCGCAGGTATAATCGGATTATGAAGAAAAAAACGACTAAAAACAGGCTCGTGGACAGGGACACTTATTTCACCGACCTTTCCACGGTCAGATATTCGGGAATATTCGTAACGAAATTCGGGCTTATGAAGGACAATCCGAAGCAATATTACGCCTATCTTCAAGACGAAAGGCACGATTATTGCCTGCAATACGTCATTTCGGGCGAAGGATTTTTCTTTACGAACAACACCTTATACACGGTTAAAAAGGGAGATATTTTCCTGCTTCCGCGGTCGAGCGAGCATTATTATAAGGCAAACCCGCAAAATCCTTACGATTATTACTGGATTCACTTCAACGGGAGCGGTATCGAGGAATATTTTTCGAGAATCGGCATATCGGACGAGAACCCCGTTATAAAAAACGTTTACGACGAAGCAATCGTCGAGATATTCGAAAAGCTTATGGCCGTTTCAAAAAACAAAACCAACATCAACGAACTGCTCATTTTGTCGCTCGGCTACGAACTTCTTTATAAAATCGCTTCAAAAATCATCTCGCACGAAACCGCCGACAGAGATTCCTTTGAAGAACTTTGCAACAACGTTACGAACTTTATCATCGAAAACTTCAAAAACCCAATAACGCTCGACGACGTCGCGAAAAAATTCTCTCTCGACAAGCGGTATCTCATTCGCCTATATAAAAAGGGAACGGGCTTCACCCCTATTCATTTTTTAATAAATTACAGGCTCGAATACGCCTGTATCCTCTTAAAACAAGGCTATCCCGTGAACGAAGTGGTTTACGCGAGCGGGTTTAACGATATTCCCAATTTCAACGTGCGCTTCAAAAAAATCATAGGCGTAACGCCGAGCGAATTCAGGCTGACGAACAAGCCTCAAAGTTAAATCGCTAAAAAAAGTCGGCACGAACGAACTGCAAAGTTAAATCGTTAAAGAATAAGCTTACACGCGAACAGGCCGCAAGGTTAAATCGTTAAAAAAAACCGACGTAAACAGACCACAAAAAAGGGCAAACCACCGATTGCGGTTTGCCTTATTATTTTGCTTATTGAATCGTAAAATGCTCGTTGCGATTTGCTTATCGAGCCGCGAACGCTCGTTGCGATTTGCTTATCGAGCCGCGAACGCGCGTTATAATTTGCTTATTGAACCGTAAAAATGCCCGTTAAACGACTTATGCAGGGCTTTTTTCGTTTTTATCCCGCAAACAAGCAAGATAAAACGCCCAGTCCTCACGGCTGAAAAAATGCACTCCTTCACGGACGAAAAACGCCACGTTCCCGCCGACGTTCCTCTCGCCGACTTCGAGCGGTTTGCTTACGGGCTTTAAACCGATTAAGCCGAGTTCTTTATAAGCCTCGCTTGCCGCTTCCGCACACAAATATTGCGCGTCGGTATCTGCCCAATCGTCCTCGCTCGCCGCAACGACGAACACCTTCCTCGGCGCAACCGAAGCCATCAGATAATGCTGGTCGAAAGGCATTTCGTTTTCCCTGTCGGCATATTTTTTGTAATCGGGCGTGAACCAGAAGGGGAAAACGTCCGTTATCACTTTAATCGTTTCGCCCCGCTTGCCGCGCGAGATAGCCGCGCCCGAGCAACCCGAGCAGTTCACCATACAGCCCGCGAAAATTTCGTACTTCGCCGCCGCAAGAAGAGCCGTTTTGCCGAGCCGGGAATGGCCCGCAACGTACAACTTTTCTTTAACCGTAAAACCCTCGTTTATAAGGTATTCGCCGACGATTTTGGCGGCGTAAGCCCAAAGCGAAAGTTTGCCTGCGGCGTAACTTTCCGAGCGGTTGCAAAAAAGCGGCGCAATGCCGGTTGAAAAATCGCCGTCGTCGGTGGAAATTTCCTTATAATAAAGGTGCGCGACGGCAATGCCGCCGTCCATAAGCTCTTCCACGGGGCAGTATTTCGTCGGAAGATACTTCATAAAATCGAGATGAACGACGAAATCGTAGTTTTTCGTTCTCGACGGAACGAACACGTCCGCAACGAAAGCCGCGGTTTTTCCGTCCTTTTCAAGAGAAAATTCCAAAGCCGCGTGCTTCGCCTTTCCGCAGAAAAAATAACCGTAGTCGCCGTCGAATTTCTCGTCCGTAACGTCTTTCACGCTTATTTTTACGCCGCTTTCGTCGATTTCGCCGTATTCTTCCCTTACTATTTCCCGTAGAGTTTTTTCACGCGAAAATTTTCCGTTTTCCCTCAAATAATCGGGCAGAGCAAAATCATTCGCGGAGCTTCCGTTCGTTAAAACGGATTCAAATTTTAATTTTTCCATTTTTTAGGTTTGCGGGGATTTCTCTAATCTCCCCGACGCTTCGTATGCCGCCCTGACGTTTCGTGTGTCGGCCAAACATTTGCCGCACCGGCGTTTCATATTTCGCCGTGCGCTTCGTATTTCGCCGCGCGTTTCGTATTTCGCCGCGCGTTTTAACCGCGCGGACGAATATCGTTCCAGACGGATATATTGCAATTTTCGCTGTCGTAATTTTTGCCTGCGGACGAATAATCGCAAAGCGTTATTTCGCCGTTTGCGGTTTTGATTTTAACGGTTTCGTTCGTGTAAAACGCAGTGTTTTTAACGAGTTTCGCAATCGCCCCGCCCGCTTTTTCGGGCACGGCAATCGGCAAACTTATATCCTCGCCGAACCTCTCGTCTCTCGCAAGAACTATCGGCCCTCTTTCGTATTCCGCCTTGCCGTTCAAAATATTTCTCGTCGTCCGCATCGGCATAGAAACTGTGATTTTATCGCCGTCGTTCGCTCTTATAACGGCGTATCCGTTTTCCGAACCGAAACCGATTTCTTCGCCGTTTATCGAAATTTCAAAATCTTTCGCCCACTTCGGGATACGCAGGAAAAGCCTCGTTTCGTCGGCCGTTTTCACCGTTATTTTGGCTTCGCCTTTTTTATAAAGGTTCGCTTTGACGGAAATTTTAATTCCCGCGGCTCTATCCGAGTAAATTTCGTCGTTATAAAGGTTGATATAATATCCGTTTTTGCCTTCCATTATCGAAACCAAGCCGAAAATAGCCGTTCCCGCGCCGCCGATAGCCGCGCAGCAGCCGTATGACCTGCCGTTTCCCATAACCCTGAATCCACCGACTTTCTTCGCCCGTTGCCCCAAACAAAGCGGGCTGTAACTATCGAAAGGAAACGCTTCGTGCGGAACGGGTACGGGGTCTTTTCCCCTCCACACAATTCCCAAAGTGCGTTTCATCGTTTGATTTTCGCTGTTCACCGAGCCGAAAAGAGAATTGTAGCCCGACCTTTCGATAACGTCGGCGTATTTCGAATCGCCCGTTATGGCGAGAAGTTTTGCGCAAAGCTTCATAAGCGTAACCGTAACGCAGGTTTCCTGCATAACGCCTTCGCTCGGTTCGGTTTGCTTCACCGTCGAATTATCAAACAGTTCGTGCGTGCAACCGCAGCAACCTATAACCGTATAATCGCTTTCAAGCACCATATCTACGAAATTGATTACGGTTTTAAGTTCGTCCTCGTTGCCCGTAACGGTGTAGTATTCCAAAAGCCCCTCGAAACAGCTCATCATTTCGTAAGCCTTGGTATATTTGAATTCAAACGGGCGTTTCTCCTTGGTTTTGCAAAGACTTATTATGTCTTGGTCTTTGGAAAAGCCCGTACTTATGATATACTCGGAAAAATCGAGATATTTCTTTTCTCCGGTAAGTTTGAAGAGTTTCACGAACGACTCTAAAATCGAGCAGGAATTCATTCCGCCGTAAGAAGTCGTCGTGTCGTAAATCTCAACCTTACCTCTGCCCTTGCCTACTTTTTTCATAACGTAATCGGCGTGCTTTTTAAGGGCCTTCGTTATCTTTTTGACGAGAGCCTTGTTTTTGCAAATATCGATATAATAAAGGAAGCCGAGCATAGCGTATTTTCTCGACCACATATCCCAGCCGTTGAACTCGTATTTCAAATCGTAGGTGGAAAATCTGCCGTTTTTTTCTTGGGTGGTAAGCATATCCTTTATGCTCTCGGTTATCTCGGCGTAAAGCTTCGCGCTTCCCGTAGCCTTGTAAGTAAGGCAAGCCGCGCGCATAAGTTTACCCCAGAACTCGCCGCGCCAACCGCCGTCCTTGCCGTCGGGCTTCGTTCTGAACTGTTCGACGGTAAGTTTCCAAAGACTTTCGTCTAAAAACTGCCTGTCTATCGTGTATTTAATCATATCGCCGGGAAAACCCTTCGTTATCGTCTGCCCCGCCGCGGGGAATTTCATAATTCTTTCCATAATCGTCATTTTTGTAAGTTTAGATTATTTACTTTCAGTCTGTAAACGTATCTTTCTTTTTCAAGTTCGCTCGCGGGGTTCAAAACCGCCGTCGCACCGTTGCCTCTGCCTCTTTTATCCGTCCCGGATAATAGAAGTTTATAAGTTAGCCTTGCTTTGTCGTTTTCGGGAAAATCGCCGTCGATAAACTCGCCGTTATCCGATTTCCCTATGAACGAATACTGCGCTTCGCTACCCGCCGCGCGGAAAATATCGTATTCGTTTCCGTCGTTTTTCCATTCGAGTTTAACGCCGTCTGTTTGCCAATTTGCGGTGAAATCCCGCGCTATAAGTCGATTAACTCGCTTTTTGAAGCCCGATAGACAATATTTTTCGCCCGCCGTCGTAGCAAACGAAACCTTGCCGTCGGCGTGTTTCACGGGAATTTTAAAGCCGCCGCTATGAACGGTTATTTCGTCCGTTTCCCCGCCGTAATAAAGCGTTACCGTATCGCCCTTATAGGAGGTTATCTCGCAATTTTCTATAATTCCGTCCTTATAATCGAGCGAAACCTCGAAATTTCCTCTCGCTTTTAAACCCTTAAAACTCACGCTCCGCCAATTTTCGGGAATCGACGGAAGAAACGAAATATATCCGCCGTGACTTTGCAAAAGCATTTCCGTCATTCCCGCCGTTGCGCCGAAATTTCCGTCTATCTGAAAAGGCGGGTGAACGTCCCACAAATTCGGGTGCGTTCTGGTTTTCAAAAGATTTTGCAAAAGAATATAAGCGTGGTCGCCTTCGCCCGTTCTCGCTCTCGAACAAAGCCTGTGAGCAAGCGCCCAGCCCGTCGATTCGTCGCCGCGTAAATTCAGCGTTATTTTCGCTGCGTCTAAAAGCGCGGGGGCGTCGCTCGTTATCTGTTCGCCCGGCATAAGCGCGACGAGCTGAGATAAATGCCTGTGCTTCGCCTCGCCTATCTCGCCGTAAAAACGCTCTTCGTCGTATTCTTTGATTTGTCCGCTGTAACCGACCCTTATCGCGTCGAGCGAGTTTATATTCTCCTCTTCGTATCGAGTGGTTTCGTCCGAAACTCCGAGAAGTTTCGACAGTTTCAAATCGTCCTCGAACACTTCCTTAACCATTTGCTGGTCGAAAGAACAACCGACGGTGTGATAATATTGCTGATATTTATGCTCTTTCACCCAATCGCCCGATAAAATTTGCTCGGGAGACGCCGAAAAAGAACATAATTTTCTGCCGTCGTAATCCCGCAAAGTCTTTTTCAAAAACTTCGCCATACCGTGTACTGCGGGATAGGCGTAATTTTTCAAAAAATCCTCGTCGCGGGTAAAATCGTAAGCGTCGTAAAACATTTTGGCGGTAAGTCCGCCCGTCCCCGGGCCGGAATGCCCGTTCGGGTTTTTGCCCTCGACGTCATAACAAAACACGCCCGTGCCGACTATCCAGCCGCAATCGCCGTCAAGGTTTTCCGGGTTGGTTTCCGCTATCCACGCCTTGGCGTTTTTCTCCGCCTCGGGAAGATACGCCTTGAAAAAGTCCGCATAAGCATCGAACGCCTCGGCAATATTAGCCGAAAAAGCGTGCCAATAGTTCATCTGAACGTTTATATTATGCCAGAATCCGCTTCCCCAAGGGGATTTGTCGTGAACCGTCCACACGCCTTGAAGCGACGCGGGCAGCGTTCCCTTTCTCGACGAGGATATAAGCAAATACCTGCCGTATTGATAGTATATTTCTTCTAAATAAGGCTCGGCGTTTCCCTCTCGATAGGACTGTAAAAGTTCGTCGGTCGCCCGCCCGTCGTCCTTTCCGCCGAGGTCGAATTCCACCCTGTTCATAAAAGACGAAAAGTCCTCGATATGCCTTTTCAAAAGTTTGTCGTAACCGAGTTTCAAAGCGTTTTCAAGCCTTGCGGAAACCTTTTCGTCAGGTTCGTTCCCCACCGCTTTATGCGTGGAAAACGCCTCGGGGCAAAGCTTGTACGAAGTGTCCATCACAACGTAAACGTCCGCGTATAAGGCGTTTATCACGGTAATTTGCCCGTTTTCGCATATCTTTTCGCCGTCGGTTATAACCGCTACTTTCGCGCAATATTTAAGCTCTCTCGAAGGGAGCGTTCCGCAAACGACGATTTCTTTGCCGCACGTTTTCGCCTCGCCCGTTCTTCCGCCTTCCGACAACGCTCTTTCGCCGAGATAAGGTATTTCGACTTTCACCTTTAAATCTCTCGGTTTTTCCGTTTCCGCGCGGTAAACGAAAACGTTATCGGGATAACTGTAAAACGCTTTCCTCGTCGTTTTTCCGAAATCGGAAACGTACTCGGAATAAGCAACGCCCGTCCTTAAATCAAGCCCGCGTTCATATTTCTCCGCTTTATCGTTAAAATCGATAAAAAGTTCGAGAAAATTCGACACGCCACCCTGCCGGAACGGATTTGCAAAGGCGTTCGTCGTAAACTGAACCCGTTCTTCGTCCGTTCCTCCGAAAACGCTTGCGCCGCCGTAGCCGTTGCCGAGCGGCAAAGAATATTTTTCCCACCCCTCGTTAGTT
>ERZ808278.474-NODE-474-length-25944-cov-4.539959_pt1 | contig 25944 bp, 22 predicted proteins | sample MGYA00521239_ERZ808278 | MGnify/ENA primary metagenome ERZ808278 (study PRJEB31516, sample SAMN03275600) | gut metagenome | biome: mammalia-associated habitat; material: feces | host: Papio cynocephalus | place: Kenya | collected 2012-07-17 ... | reverse complement strand
GATTTCATGTGCGCAAAGAAGATGATCCGGAATTCGGAAATTGGAGTTTGTATGTGGTGGATTTGCGGACAAAAGAAGGATTCTTTATTACAAAATAGGAGGATGGCATGATCACGGTCAGTCACTTATGTAAAAGCTATGGAGAGGTGCAGGCACTGCGGGATTTTTCCTATACGTTTGATCGGGGAATCTACGCGGTGCTGGGACCAAACGGAAGCGGGAAATCCACATTGATGAATTTGCTGACACAAAACGCTGTCAAAACCGCAGGAGAGATCCAATATACAGCTTCTGTCGATCAGCAGTTGACAGACGGGCGCATCGGTTATGTACCGCAGTATCCGGGGATGTATCCAGCGTTTACGGTTTATGAAATGCTGGATTATATCGGATTGCTTCGAAAAAATGCCGAACGGCATGCACAGATCGAAGAACTTTTGACGGCGTTTGATTTAACGACATACCGTGACCGGAAAGTGAAAGCGCTATCCGGCGGAACCAAACAGCGCCTTGCGATTGCACAGGCTTTTTTAGGGCATCCGGAATTGGTAATATTGGACGAACCGACGGCAGGACTGGATCCGTTACAGCGCGTCGCATTTAAAAATTATACCGCGCAGCGGAGCAAAGAACTTTCCGTTATTATTTCTACACATATTGTCAGCGATGTAGAAAGCATTGCGACAGAAGTGATCTTCCTGCAACGCGGACAAATTGCCCGTGCCGGAACCATGGAACAGATTTTAGATACTGCGGATTTTTCCTGCTGGCAGTTACCACTGGAAAAGGCGCCGGCAGCGTTGCCTTTTGTCCATCGTGTCAATGGCGGAGAACTGCGGATTTTGTCAGAGGATTGCCCTTGCGCGGATGCCATGCGGGTGCAACCGGAACTGGAAGATTGCTATCTGGCAATTTTTGGAATGGAGCGGGCGCATGGGTGAATTGTTTGGGTGGGAGATCCGTAAATTATGGAAGGCACGGCATCTCATTGTGCTGTTGATCGTGATGACGATTTGCTGTTTTATGGTGGGAGTAGTGTGTGCGGGGCAGCCGGAGCAGGCAACCGATCCCGCAACTTATGAGGAAAAGATGGAGTCGCTTGCCTATCAGGCGCAGATCAACTACCGGATGATTCGGGATAAAAACAGCAAAGAAGCGTTGTACCAAAGTGCCGTGTACGCACGATATACCGCGCTTTCCAAAACGGACGTGTCCGGAGAAGTCAGAGGCTTTGAAACGGTACTGTCCGCTTTTTTGCCGTATACGCTTGCATTTGCGTTTGGCGTTTGGACTGCGATTCTGATGGCTTTGGAGGAACAGCAGGGAACGCTGATCCTGCAATCCTTTCAGAAACGTCGATATGCCGTTGGGATTTGTAAAATCGAGGTACTTGGTGCAGTTTCGGTGCTGGCAACCGTATGGTTGACCGGATGTTTTTCCCTTGGGGTATGGTGTAAGACCGGATTTGCCGGCATCACAAATCCGGTACAGACGATTGCGCGGTATGCGCGTTGCCCGTATGCGTTGTCGGTAGGCGGTGCGCTTTGCCTGCGTGTGCTGAGCGTGATTTGCGCGACTTTGTGTTTTGGCTTTTTGGCATATCTTCTGACTTGGCTGATGCGGAAAATTGTGCTGTCTTTACTTTGCAACCTGCTTGTCCTGGCAACGCAGGTACTGGCATTTCGGTTTTCCACGGATATTTATTCCTTTTTCTATGCGGTCAATTTGCCGGTAATTCTCACCGGTACTTGGTTAAACCGTCTCTGCGGTGGAAAATATTTTGTTTTTGTACCACAGCTGGCGTTGTTTTTTGCAACGTTTGGGATTGGTACAGTTTTGTTTGCAGTGGGCGGAATTTTGTGTTATCGGTTTCTGAAAACGGTACATACGGTAAAGAACCGCCGGAAAGGGAAAGCGCATGAGCGGCATCATGGACATTCGTTGCGTTTTTATGAGTATCGGAAGCTGCTTCCGAAAAGAGTTTTCTGCATGGTTGCGATTCTGCTTGCGGCGCAAATCGTGGGATTGGCTTTGGCACATCCGAAAACAAGTGATGTATTTCAAAAGGTTTATCGGAATTATGTGACGCAGATACAGGAACTTCCTTTTGCGGAGCAATGTGAATTTGCGGAGGCGGAGAAAGCGCGCGCAAACGCGATCCTTCAACGTGTGGAGGAATGCAGAGTATTGTACCGTGCCGGAGAAATCGAACAGGAAGAATATTTGGACGCAATTTCACGAAAAGGCGCCGCAGATATGATCTTGTCGGTGATGACGAAAATCGACGAGCAGTTAGAGATGATCGGGACTTATCGTGCGCAAGGGGTGGACGCCAACTTGGTTTATGCGACGGGATGGCAGGCAATGTGTGCGGGAGAGGCAGATTATTTTTGCTTTTTCGCGGTTCTTTTCTGCCTTGCGTCTTATGCAGTGATGGACAAGGAAACACAGTTTGCTCCGATTGCAAACAGTTGTTTTGTTCGCGCCCCAAAAGAAAAACGCGCGCGGTTGTGGAAACGATGCTGGTATATGGCGACCGTTGCTATGGGGATCGTGACGTTGTTCCTCCTTACAAAAACGGTGTTTTTCGCGGTGCGGGAAGGATTGCCGGCATGGGATCATGCGGCGGTTGGCGCCGGATTGACCTTGCGCTTTCCCAAAATCAAATTATGGCAAGTCGTTGGAATGCATTTTGGCATGGCATGGCTTGGCGGTGTGGGATTGGCGCTGCTTTGTGAAATTTATGCGCAGATCGTTTCCCATGCTTATTTGTTGCTTTTGTTGGGAATTTGTGTGGAGGGGGCATTGATTTTGCTCTCTTTTGCGACAGGCGGACGGATTTCGTTTTCTGTCTCCGGATATTTCGACTACGCGGGATTACGTCGCGCGTGGTACGGGATCGCACTTCTGCCGCTTTGCGCGTGTGCGATTACCGGATGGTTGCATCGCAGACAAACCAGCGCATAGAAGCAAAACGCCGTATCAAACTTATTCAAAAAAGCAAGACGCCGAATCTGCTGGATTCGACGTCTTGCTTTTTCAGTGTCAGTCTCCGCTTTGGAATACGCGCCGGATGGCTTCCAAATATCCGTATCCGTTTTGCGTATCCGGCTCTAAATAACTGGTTTCGGTCCATTCATTCCAACTGTTGACGGTAAGCAACTTGGGTTGTTTTGGATGGCGATCCAGATAGTCTTTGGCGAGGCGGAGCGCGGATTCAAACGCCTTTGGTGGGTTGTTCCGGGTGATATTGTCCACATAATTGCGAAAACGCGGATTATTGTCCCAGCCGATGGATACGTGCGGAAAATACGTTTGCGAATAGCTTTGTTCAATCAAACGGTATTGCCGATCCACATCCGGAAGGATTTCTGCATAATCCCGGTTCATATCCGTAAAATGGGCAAATTGATAATGGGTAATGCTGTCGAATCCCATTTGTTCAAATTCCGCACGGGAAATGCCGCCGTTGGAATCTACTCCGCTGAGATTGGTGCCGTTCATTCCCCAAGCTGCCGCTTGCAAATGAAGTCCGGGGAAGCCGGCTTTGACGGTTTCCTTGCGAAACCATAAGAGGGCTTCCGCCGCCTGATCTGCACCGCCCAATCCTTTGGCAAGATTGACAAGATCGTAGATCATAAACACCGGCTTCCCATCTATTTTATAATAGGACGGATGAGAAAAGTACCGCGTGATGATATGGTGTACGATCCGTTCAAATTCCGCGCGGGACTGTGCGCCTTCCCAAACCACAGTGGAGGAATCCTGATCCGAAAGATCTAAGTTCCAGACATAATTGGCGTCATGATTTGCCCACATCAAATAGAATTTGACCAAGTCGTGGTTGCGTGCCTGCAGATAACCGTTGTTGAGACATTGCTCCAAAAACGGACGGTGATCGTACCAATACCAATCATAAATAAAGACGTTGACGCCATAATCATGTGCGCATGCGATCTGACTTTCCATCACATACGGATCTGCCTCATTGACATACCCCCACAGCGGCTTGCGGTTCCAAAAGTAATCCGCTGTTTTGCGCACGGAATTTTTGACGGTTTGCCACTCTCCCATCCCTTCTTTCCAAAAGAGACGGGCGCGCGGTTCATCACCGGTGTAAGCAGGCCAAACGTAAGCGGCGACATCATACGGACACATCGGTTGTTCCTCCTGAAAAAGAAAAATTCAGAAATGGTTGCAAAAGACATTGCCGATTGGAAAACCGGATTTACGAAAAGACATCCACCTGTTCGTCAAGCAATCCCAAGATGGCGTCTGCCGCATAGAGCCCCATGGCGCCGCTTTGCGAAAGTCCGCGGGTGATGCCACTGCCGTCTCCGATCAGATACAGACGGTCTGCAATTTCGAAGTGCGCGTTATGTTTCGGACGGATGGAATAATATTTATTTTCACAACCGTAGAGTAAGGTATCGTCGTTTGCGGTGCCGGGTGCAACTTTATCCAGCGCGTAGATCATTTCGATGATATTGGTCAGCGCACGGTAGGGCATGACCATGGAAAGATCTCCGGGGAATGCCTTCATCGTCGGAATGACGGAGCCGGCTCCCAGTCGGTGTTCGTTGGTTCTTCTGCCGCGTACCAGATCTCCGAACCGCTGGACCATAATGTTGCCTTCCGCAGCAAAATTCATATTTTTGGCGATGTTTTCCGCATATTCAGTCGGTTTTTTGAAATCGCCTTCAAAATGAATGGAATTCAGAATGGCGAAGTTGCAATTGTCCGTCTTTTTCTCCGGCTCCGCAAAGGAATGCCCGTTTGCAGTAATGACGCCGTGATTGTTTTCCGCCGAAACCAAACCGCCTTGATTAAAGCAGAACATCCGGGTGCGATCTTCAAAGGTTTTGGTGCGGTATAAGATTTTCGGCTCGTAAATTTTGGAGGAGAATTCCCGCCAGATAATGTCCTTCATTTCCACGCGTACGCCGATGTCCACGGAGTTTGCTTCCATCACGACGCCGAAATTGTCGCAGATGCGCTTGACAAATTCCGCGCCGCTCCGTCCGGTGGCAACGATCACCGTGTGCGCGGAAAGCGAGAAGGTGTTGCCGTTTTCGGTGACTGTTACAAGATATTCGCCGGCTTCTTGGTGCAGATTTTCACATACGCACAGAGAGCGCATTTCCACACCGCGTGCCCGCAGATCTTCAATCAGCGCGTGCATGGTTTTGAAGTTTTTGTCGGTACCGAGATGACGGACATTCATATCCAAAAGCCGCAGATTATTTTGCAGGCATTTCAGCTTCAGTTCTTCGCAGGAACTGTACAGCTTCGGATAATCTTCCGCAAACCCTTCCAGCACATGATCGACGCCGTTGATGTATTTCATTGCCTGCGCTTCGCCGATTTCCTCTCCCATGGTACCGCCGTACGCAGTACCGAGATTGAATTTTCCGTCCGAAAATGCACCCGCGCCGGCATATCCGCCGGTAATCGAGCAGATTTTGCAGTGCAGACAGGCTTTATTTTTGCTGGCGGGGCAATGCCGTTTGTCTAAGGGCAATCCTTGTTCTAAAATGACGATCTTTTGATTGGGAGCTTTGGTAATCAATCGGTGAGCCGCCATCAAACCGCCGATGCCGCCGCCGATAATTGCAATATCATACTGGTTCATGTAAAATTTCCTTGCCTTTCCTTTTGATGCGCTTATTCAATATCCTCTTTGATCTCCGCAGGCGGGGTGTCCAGCACCCACGGATTGCGCAGGCATCGCAGGATATGCTTCAATGCCGACGCATAATAGAATCCGTCACAGATGCGCTCATCCAAGACGGCGGTAAAATCAATGTAAGATTCCTTTTTGGTTTCTCCATCCTCGGTAATCACCATCTTCCGGTATTTGGAGCCAAAAGATAAAAACACCGGTACATTACCGAAATCGTACAGATGATGGTAAATCGGCGGAATGCCGAGCGAGCCCATAGAGGTAATGAACATACTGCCGTGAAACGGGCTGACCTTGCATAAGGCTTGCGGAAGCAGACCGATATAATCCAGACCACGCATCAGTGCCGCTGCAAATCGCAGTAAGAATCCGGGAATGTAATTGAGAGCTTTTGTGGCTTTGTCAAAGCCACTATCCGGATGATTGCGGTAGCCGTCGATCAGGCGGTTGAATTCGTTGTAAACGTCAAAGATTGTAGCGTCTTTCTCAAAAAAGCCTTTTAATGCAGTGTCGGGGGATAACAGAGACATTTCCCGTTTAATCACAAGCATAATTTCAATATCGTTGCGGGCAAAGATCTTGTTTCCCGCGACAAAACGGTTGACACCGGGATACTGCGAAACGGTGCGGATATAAGTGGCGATCAACACATGCATAAAGGTCATCTGATAACCTTGCGCCTTTTTTTCGGCAAGATATCTGTCCACTTTTTCACAGTTTATCGGTACCGTGATATAATTCTGAGAGCCGCAACGTTCATCCATGAGATACGCGCCGACGCGCGTCATCGGAGAAATGGTGCGCAGTTTTCTGCCGTCCTTCCGATCGCCAAAACGCCGTTTTCTCTTTTTAGCGGCAGGTTGTTTTGCCGCTGGTACTTCCGGTTGCGGATCGGACTGTTCGGAAGCGCCCTGTTGCGCGGTTTGTTCTTCTGTCAATTCCATGCGGATCTCCTTTCCGAGTGTGCTTTTTCATCACCGTTTCAGTATACCATAGAAATCAGAAAAAAACAAGGGCAACGGGAATTGTTTTTGCTTTTTTCACAGATTTTCGTCGTTTTGCGGAAATTCTGTCCCTTTTACTTGCCTGAATTTTCCGATGGTGTGGTTGACGGTTTCCAAATAGGCAAAAGTTCCCGGATATTTTTTGAGGATTTGCTCAAAGTCGATCATCTGATGTTTGTTGATTAAGCAGATCAGGAGGGTTTTTTCTTTGTGGGAAAATCCGCCGTTTCCTGCGACGCGCGTGACGGTATGATGGAGCTTTGCAATGATCTCTGCCTCCAGTTCGTCCGGTGTATCGGTGATGACGGTATAGTGCAACGCTTCTTTTGCCCCGCTGATGATGCGGCTGCCGATAAAGCTGGAGATGAACGAGTAGAACAAACACAGGCAAACGGGCTTATAGTTGTAGATCAGTGCGCCGTCCACGCGCTCCGCGTAAACAAAATAGCTTGCGGCGGCGATGCAGGCATTGATGCAGAATGTCACCCAAAAGAAGTTCCACTGCGGACGGATCATACTGATATACTTGGAAAATACATCGATCCCGCCTGTCGAGCCGTTCATTTTGAAAAATCCGCCATAGCAAACCCCGCTGAGGATCCCAGCGATCATAACGGCATAGATGGTATCCACCCCGCCTGTGATATATTGAAAGCGTGTTGTATCCAAGGATTGCAGAAGCAAATAGAACAGAGAATAAGACAGGGAAAATGCAAAGGTCTTGCAGGCAAAACGACGGTCAATGCAGAAAAAGGCAAACAGACACAGCGGGATATTGACAAGCAGGGATAAATAGCCGACGCTGAAGCCGAGCTTGTATTGCACCATGACCGCAATGCCTCCGATGCCGGACGGTGCGAAGTGATTGGGGGTGACGAACAGATTGTAACTGAGTGCAAATAAAAATCCGAGCAAAACAATGAACAGATAGGTGGGGACATATTTTTTCAGAAAAGATCGCATAATAAACTCCTTTTTTTGAAAAATCCGCAAAGAACGCAACTGACAGGAATTTAAAGTATGCCCGAAAATCGGGCAGAAAAACCGCCCGAACGGAACAAGGCGCCGTTCGGACGGTTTCATAGAAAATCAAATCAAAGAGGAGGACTTAGTTGCCGTCCTTTGCGTCCTGTTCCTTTAAGAAATCAATGCAACGCTTGACTTCTTCCAGTCCGGTCGGCTGTAACCCTTCGCTCTCAATGACGATGTTCAGCCCAAGCTCGATGGCTTTTTTACGAACTGCGAGAACCGGCGCCTCCCCGCTACCGACGGATTTGCCGTGTGCACGGTTATCTTCGGATTTTGCGGCAGGAATTCCGTCTTTCAAGTGAATGGTTTTCACTCTGTGTTTTAACCGCTCAATGGTAGCGACCGGATCCAGACCTGCGTTGAATACCCAGAAAGTATCCAGCTGGAACAAGATGTGCGTGCGTTTTTCAAGCTCCGTATGCGGGATCTGTCCGTCCTGATTTGCCATGAATTCGCCGGAGTGATTATGGAAATGAAGCGCAATTCCTTCCGCTTCCAAAATCGGCTGTACCCGATTGATGCCGTCGATGAAATGATCCAAATGTTCTTTGGTGTCGATCCAACCGCTCGGAATAATCAGGTTCTTGTTGCCGATGATTTTGTGATATTTTACGGTATCTTCCAGATGATCGAAAATTTCATTGCATCCGGTGTGCGTACTGCAACAAACCAAGCCGTAATGGTCGAGCATTGCTTTGATGTCTTCCGCACTGTGACCGAAAAATCCGGCAAATTCCACCTGCTTATAGCCCATCTCCGCAACGGCTTTCAGCGTGGCGTTTACATCCTTTTCCATGGAATCGCGCACACTGTATAACTGTAATCCGTAATTCATAAAAAGTCCTCCTGCCATAATTTTGGATTCTGTGCTAAGCATAGCATATTTTTTCCGAAAAATCAAGGGGAAAATGAAAAAATCATACCGGAAAATATTTTTTTGAGAAAAGCACTATACAAATGAAAAAACTTATGATATAATAACCTATGTATTTTTTGTTTTTCAGAATTTTCCGCAGATTTGCGGAGGATCCAATCGGAATTTTTCAAGAAAGAGGAGCTTATGGAAGAACAAAAGAAGCAAAATCGCAACGCTCTCCGTGTGCGCAAAGCGGCATCACGCTATGAAAGTCCGGAGCCGATGCCGGAAAATCTGGTAGCGGGACGCAACGCGGTTTTGGAATTGTTGAAAACCGGACGGGACGTGGATAAGATTTTCGTCAAACGTGGAGATCGGGAAGGTTCGATCAAAGTTTTGGTTGCCCAGGCAATTGAGCGGAAGATCCCCGTTTTGGAAGTGGACGGATTGAAACTGGACGCTTTATGCGGCGGGCAAATCAAGCACCAAGGGGTGGTAGCGTTTGCCGCGGAAAAGGAGTACTGCTCGGTAGACGATTTGTTTGAGATTGCCAAAGATCGTGGAGAAGAACCGTTTTTTGTCATTGCGGATAATATCACCGATCCGAACAATCTCGGCGCGATGATCCGGAGTGCGGAAGGCGCAGGCGCGCATGGCTTGATTCTTCCCAAACGGCACGCCGCCGGTTTAACCGCGGTAGTGGCAAAAGCATCGGCTGGCGCGTTGGCGCATCTTGCCGTGGCAAAAGTGTCCAATCTCGCGACCACAATATTGGAACTGAAAAAACGCGGCGTTTGGATCTTCACAGCGGAAGCGGGTGGGACCGATTATCATCGATGCGATATGAAGGTTCCCGCGGCATTTGTGTTTGGAAGCGAAGGCGAGGGGGTTTCCCGTCTGATTCGGGGGGAAAGCGATTTTATCGTCTCCCTGCCGATGCGCGGAAAAGTGAATTCGTTGAATGTTTCTGCGGCAACGGCAATTATTCTGTACGAAGCCGCACATCAGAAATTTGATTGAAAGGAGCGATGAAATCTCATGGATGAGAAGGAAAGAGAATATACCGAAATGGTCAACCGATTGAAAGAACAATACGGACAACCCGCGCCACAAGCGGCGCAGCCGCAGTACGCGCAACAACCCACACCGCAGGCGGCACAGCCGCAGTATGCGCAACAACCCGCGCCACAAGCGGCGCAGCCGCAGTACGCGCAACAGCCTGCACCGCAGACGGCACAGCCGCAGTACGGACAACCTGCACCACAAGCGGCGCAGTCGCAGTACGCGCAACAACCCGCACCGCAGACGGCACAGCCGCAGTACGCGCAACAGCCTGCACCGCAGGCGGCACAGTCGCAGTACGCGCAACAGCCTGCACCGCAGACGGCACAGCCGCAGTACGGACAACCTGCACCACAAGCGGCGCAGTCGCAGTACGCGCAACAACCCGCACCGCAGACGGCACAGCCGCAGTACGCGCAACAGCCTGCACCGCAGGCGGCACAGCCACAATATACGCAGCAACCTGCGCCGCAGGAATCGTCGGATTTATTCCAGAGTATTTTCGGTGGACAACCACAAACAGGGGATATGCCGATGCAAGCGGCATCGCAGGAGCCGACGATAGAGGAAGTCTTTTTACCGCCGATTCAGTCTGAGGTTCCTGTATCCCACTACGGACAACCCGTACCGCAAGCACCACAACCGCAATACGTGCAACAGCCTGCACCGCAGGTACCACAGCCGCAATATGCGCAACAGCCCGCGCCGCAAGCACCACAGCCGCAATACGCGCAACAGCCTGCACCGCAGACGGCACAGCCGCAATATGCGCAACAGCCTACACCGCAGACGGCACAGCTTCAATACGCGCAACAACCCGCGCCGCAGACGGCACAACCGCAATATGTGCAACAGCCTGCACCGCAAGCACCACAATCGCAGTACGCGCAACAGCCTGCACCGCAGGCACCACAGCCGCAGCCATCTCCCGCAGAGCAGGATGGTGTTGCCGCGGCTTGGGAGACTGTGCAACCGCAACCGATTCTGACGAATCGTGTTCGGCGGGAGCCCAGTGCCGCGCCGAATCCGGACAGCTATCCGCAATATGAGTCTTTGACTTTTGAGGATTTGCTGAAGAACGGTGCTTACAATGCAAACCCGACTCCGTTACAGCCGGAAGAAACCAGCACGCCGGAGGAAGCGGAGCTTGCCAATGCGGTTTTACGCGCTTCCCGCGCACCCTCCCCGAAAGAACCGATGTCCTTTGGGGACTTTGCCGCAGACGGACAGCCCAAGGCACAGACAGAAGGAAAACCGGCGAAGAAAGAGAAGAAAGAGATCCCGCAACCTGCGTCTCCGACCGGACATGAATACACAGACGATATGCAACATGAAATGTTGCTTGCGTTTTTCCGCAGACGGTATCGCCGTTCCAAATGGCGGATCGGAATTTGCGCACTCCTTACATTGTTCACTTTTTTGTATGAAAACATTCGTGCGTTCAACACGCAGTTGCCGCAGTTCTTGCAATTTACAGAGGCAGGAAAAGTCGGATTTTTGGTATTGGATGACTTACTGCTGTTCTGTTCCTGCTGTTTGATGTTGCCTGTGATTATCCGGGGGACCAAGGCACTGTTCCACGGGCTGGAAGGCTTGCAGGTAGAGAGCATTTTGCCGGTGATGTTGGTCGTAACGGCATTGTACCACCTTGGATTGCTTGCGTCGGATGGTATTCTTGCCATGCAACGGATGAATACCGTGATGCAGTTGATTTTCCTGATTCTCGCCATTGCCGAAATGTTAAAATTGCATTGCAGTGCGCTGACCTTTGATGTCATGGGGGCGCCCGGCACCAAAATCGTATTGAAAAAAACGCAAAGTCCGGCAGTTTGCCGAACTGCCCAGACGGATTTTGTGGAAGATATTTTTGCCGGAATCGGAAAAGACGGAAAGAGCAAACGGATCTTGCAGATCCTGATCCCGTTTTCTTTGATCATCGGAATTGTGTTTTTTGTATTGTGTCTGATTCTGAAAGACGGCACAAATGGCATGATCTATGCCGGTATGCGTGCCGCATATCTGTCTTTCTTGATGTGTGCGCCGGTACCGCTTGCGTTCCTGTATGCGATTCCGGTCTGGCGCGCAAGCGCGCGTTGCTTTAAGCATGACGCGGCGTTTTTGGGGGAAAGCGCAGTGGACGATGTTGCAGGATTGACGGCAGTCGAAGTTTCCGATACGACGGTTTGCCTGCCTGCCAAAGTGACCGGACTTTCCATGTACGGTGCGCGGGTGGACTATGTGATCCGCGATATTGCAAGCGCTCTGGATGCCATCGGCGGTCCGCTTGCCGAATATATGGGGCAGTATGCCAAGGCATTGGAATTTTCTAAAATTCACCGGCTGACGGAACTGGCGGAAGACGGCATCGAAGTCATTGTACAGGAACAGCGTACCGTGCAGATCGGTACGGCGGATTACTTACGGCGCAAACATTACGACATCATGCGCGATCCCAGTGCGGAAGCGGCATTGGAACGTGGCGATTATGCAACTGCATATGCGGCGCTGGACGGAAAAATTGTTTGCAGTTTCCGTGTGCAGTATGAACTGCGTCCGGCATTTGTCAAGCAGATTCCGGATTTGCGGGAAGCCGGCATCGGAATCTGTGTAAGAACCGCAGATCCGTTCTTACAGCCGCAACTTGTGCGGAAACTGTTGGAGGGAACGCGGGTTACGGTGATGGTCCGCAAACTCGGTTCCATTGCGGAAACGCAAACGAAAACAGAACGCAGTCATGCATTGTTCGCCTATTCCCCGATGCGCAAGGAAGAACCGGACACGGTACAGGAGAACGTGCTGGAAACGGAGGAATCCCGTCGGCTTGTGACAGGTGAATTGACGCTGTTGGAAAGCGTGATTCAGGCGCGGTTATTGCGCGCGGATCTGAAACGCGGGATCGTCTCGCAAACGGTCTTTACCGTGTGCGGCATGTTCTTGCTGACATTTTTCCTCTCACACTTGATGGAACATGAAGTGCCGAGCATGGTGCCGTCGTTGTTCTTGCTGTTGGCAAGTGTGCCGCAATTCTTCTTGGGTGTGGAGAAATCGGACGCGAAATCGGAAAGGAACAGCACGGATGAATCGTGAAACGATTTTCAAACAAGTGGTAAAACCCGGTCGTTATGTCGGCGGAGAATACGGGCAGATCCTGAAAGATAAAAACAAGGTAAAATCCCGGTTTGCGTTTTGCTTTCCGGATACTTATGAGATCGGCATGTCCAATCTCGGCATCCGGATCTTATACGGCGTTATGAACGAAGATCCCGACATTTGGTGTGAGCGGTGTTATACTCCCTGGCAGGATATGCAACAAGCGATGCGTACACACGGGATTCCTTTGTATGCACTGGAAAGCGGGGATCCGCTTCGCGATTTTGATTTTGTTGGATTTACGTTGCAATACGAGCTCTGCTATACCAATGTGCTGTTAATGCTGGAATTGGCAAATATTCCGTTGCTTGCTTCCGAACGTCAAGAGGACGATCCAATTATCATAGGCGGCGGTCCCTGCACTTATAATGCCGAGCCGGTTGCGGATTTCTTTGATCTGTTTTCCATTGGAGAGGGTGAGGACGCACTTGTGGAGATCAATCATTTGTATATCTCCATGAAGGAAGCCGGAACCTATACCCGCGCCCGTTTCCTACGGGAAGCGGCGAAACTGGAGGGCTTTTATGTGCCGTCGCTGTACCGCGTGGAATATCATCCGGACGGCACAGTGAAAGCGTATCACCCCTTGGATGCGGAGGTGCCGCGACGTGTGAGAAAGCGCATTATGCCGGATATGGACAAAGCGTATTTCCCCAAGCAGGTGGTGATGCCGTATATTGAGACGGTGCATGACCGGATTATGCTGGAGGTGTTCCGCGGCTGTATCCGCGGGTGCCGCTTCTGCCAGGCGGGAATGACCTATCGCCCTGTGCGGGAAAAATCGCCGGCGGTATTGGATGCGCAGGCAAAATGCTTGTACGCGCATACCGGATACGATGAGATGTCGCTTTCTTCCTTGTCGATCAGCGACTACTCCCGTCTGCCGGAATTGACAGACCGGTTACTGCAATGGACGGATGACGAACACGTCAGTTTATCGCTTCCGTCCCTGCGGGCGGATAGCTTCACCAAGGAACTGATGGACAAAGTATCCAGCGTCCGCACAAGCGGTCTGACATTTGCGCCGGAGGCGGGGACGCAACGCCTGCGCGACGCAATCAATAAAAATGTAACGGCAGAGGAAATCCTGCGTGCCTGCGATGTGGCGTTTGACGCTGGGAAAACCAGTGTCAAATTGTATTTTATGCAGGGACTTCCGACCGAAACCGAAGAAGATCTGCTTGGGATCGGCGCATTGGCAGAGCAGGTGGTGGAGCGGTTTTATCAGAATCCGCATCATCCGAAAGGCAAATCTCCCACGGTTACCGTCAGCGTTTCCTGCTTCATTCCGAAACCGTTTACCCCGTTTCAGTGGGATGGACAAAATTCGATGGCACTTTTGCAGGAAAAGCAGAAGATCGTCGGAAGCGGGATTCATTCCAAGAAAGTACGGTATACCTGGCATGACGCAAAAGTATCGCGGTTGGAAGCGGTATTTGCGCGCGGCGACCGTCGGCTTTCAGCGGCACTTTTAGAGGCGCATCGCGCCGGGCTGATGTTTGACAGCTGGGACGAGTACTTTGATTATGACAAATGGATGCAGGTATTTGCCAAAACCGGAACCGATGTGGATTTTTATGCGACGCGCACGTTTTCCGAGGACGAGGTATTGCCGTGGGATGTGATTGACTGCGGCGTGAAAAAAGAATTCCTGCAAAGAGAACGGCATAAGGCGTATGAATCGAAAACCACCCCGAACTGCAAGGAACAGTGTTCCGGATGCGGTGCGAACAGCTTAGGAGGAAATTGCAGATGGTGTCCCAAACAATCCGAGTGAAATTTTCCAAAAACGGGCGACTTATTTATATCTCCCATTTGGATTTGTGCCGGACCATGCGCACCATTCTGAAACGGGCAAAACTACCGGTGAAATATACCGAGGGGTTCAATCCGCATTTGAAAATGACCTTTGCGCTCCCGCTTTCCCTTGGAGTTTCCAGCGATTGCGAGTTTATGGATTTGGTTTTGTGCGAGCCGATGAGCTGTGAGGAAGCAAGCGTGCGCTTGCATCGGGCATTCCCACCGGGGTTGTCTGTGGAAGCACTTTACGAACCCCAAACCAAGTTGACGGACGCCGCGTATGCCGCGTATGAGATCACGTTGCTGGGTGTCCATTGGAAAGAAGCGCTGACGCAGAAGTTTTCCGCACCGATTTTTGTGGAAAAACGAAAAAAAGATGGGACGATGGCGGAGATGAATCTGTGTGATTCCCTTGCTTCTGTGGATTTTTCAGAGATCGGTGAGAATACGGTGCTGTATGTAAAGATCCCTTGCGCAAACGGCGGATCTCTCAATCCGGAATATGTGGCGAAGGTCTGCGGGGCAGAGGATTACCAAATTCGGCGCACCCATCTGTATTTTGCGGATGGCGTGACGGATTTTGCGTGAGAATGGGGGCGGGTACCCATGGGAAATGAAAAACCGGAACAGATGAGCGCGGCGGCGCTTGCTTATGTGGGAGATGCGGTGTTGGAGCTGATGGTCCGCGAGCATGCGGTAGCATTGGGGTATACAGATGCAAAGCATTTGAATCAGATTGCGGGACATTTTGTACGCGCAAGTGCGCAAAGCGAAGCGATGGAACGGATTTTGCCGATGCTGACGGAAACCGAGGATGCCATTTTCCGCCGCGGCAGAAATTTGCACGGCGTTTCCGCACCCAAAAGCGCAAGCATTGTGGAATATCGACGCGCGACAGGAATGGAAGCGCTGTTTGCGTACCTGCATTTGTCCGGTCAGACGGAGCGCAAACAAACATTGTTTGCAGCGGCGTTTGACTTTACACCGTTTGCCGTGCGAAAAGACGTATAAAAAACGAAAGTGAGCACATTCTAACCTTGCGAGGTGAAGAATTTGCTCACTCTTTTTATTCGGTGTGTGTTTATTTATATTATTCTGACCGTATTTTTGCGGTTTACCGGAAAACGGCAGATCGGGGAACTTCAGATTTCGGAGCTGATCTGTGCGTTGTTATTGTCGGAACTGGCGGCGGAACCGATTTTGAATAATAACATTCCGATTTTGCACGCGGTCATTCCGATTGCGACGTTGGTCGCGTTAGAAGTGATCTCCTCCTTTATCGTGACCAAAAGCACCGCAATGAAACGCGCGCTGGACGGCACACCGAATATTCTGGTACGGGATGGAATTCCGGATCAGCGCGCGCTATTGAACGTCCGGCTCAGTATGGAAGAACTGCTGGCGCAACTGCGTCTGAAAGGATATTCGGATGTCGGGGAAATCGCGTATGCGATCTTGGAACATAACGGGCAGCTTTCCGTTTTGCCCAAAGCCGGTGCCAAGCCGCCGAACGCGGAGGATTTCCCATTGCAGGTGCCGGAGAAGGGAATGGCGCATGCGTTGGTGGTGGATGGCGTAATCAGTCGATCCGGACTTGCGTTGACCGGAAAAAGCGAAAAGTGGGTATTGGATCGGATCGCGGGCAAACATTGCGGTATCGCAGACATTTTCTTGTATTCGCTGGATGATGCGGGGAATGAAAGTTGGGTACGCAAAGAAAAAACGTAACGGAGGAAGAACAGAACCATGCGGGCACTTATCGGATCGATTACCATGTTGCTTGTGGTGATCGGCATTGTGGTTGGCAATTGTGTGTATGTGGAGCAGACTACGGACACCCTGCTCGCGCAGGTGGAAGCACTGCCAAATGCAGAAGCGCTTGCAAGCGGGGATTTTTCCGAAGTCAACCGCGCAGTGGAACGCATTGCACAGAACTGGGAACAACACCGGGATACCATCGGAATCGGCGTACAATTTGATTATATCGGGGATATTACCTATGCGTTGGGCGCATTACGGGCTTTTTCCAGATCCGGAGATTTGGGAGAATATCTTGCCGCCAAACAAACGCTTGCGGAAGCGTTGCATCGGTTGCAATCCTTGGAACGTCCGGGATGGGAAAATCTGCTGTGACAGCGAAAATGGAAACGGATGAAAAACGTCTTGCAAAGAGTTCTTTGCAAGACGTTTTTTCAGTGCAGAAATATAAAAGCAAAAATGAAAATCAAGCGAACAGCCAAAGTCCACCCGGTGCGGCATCGACTTGTTTGATACATTCCAGATATTCACCGGATGCAATATCCAAGGTGGATTTCTGTAAAGCGACGCGGCGTGTCATCACAATTAAAATACGGGAAGGATTGCGCGGATCCAGCAAAGAAGGATCGTCGGTGATCGCAAGGTCGGTCTGCACGGAGAATCCGTATTTCGGTGCAAAATCGCGCAGAATATCAACCTGATCCCGCTCTATCAACGTCGGAAACAAAAGCAGATTTTCGGACGGCAGAATCTTGGCTTCCACTGCCCATTGATACATTTGGCTGATATTCGCATTGTAGATGTGAAATGCCAGGGTATCATCCGGAAGTAACACCCGCAGTCCCATATATTCTGGATCTTTACGGGTTTTGATTTCCGCTTCGCCAAACTGAAAAGGTTGAAAGAACTTGGAAAGACTTGCGAGCACTTTCGCTTGCTTTTTTTTCGGGGGCAGATAATAATAAAAGTGCAGCTGAGAAAGATCTCCTTTCAGGGCATATCCTGCAAAAAAGCCACCGTGCTGCCGTGCATAGCGCTGAAACAGTTCCGCACACAGATGGACGGTTTGAAATGTTTTAGAAGTAAGAAAGGAGGAACTGGAATTGTCCTCCGGGCGTGATAAATTCTGAAAGCGGATGACATATAGCTCGTGTTCCGTATGGGACAGGGCGGCAGGAATTCGCAATGCGTAAGCCGCAATATCTGTGCCACGTCGATATTCCGCTACTTTTGTGGTAATGGTGAGTTGAATGCGTTGGTAAGTGTGTAAATATCCGTAAAGAAACAAAAGACTTGCGGCAAGAACCAGTAAAATGGCGCCGACAAGCGAATGCGGATACAAGTGCAGGAAAATTTCGAAAAAGGCAAGACAGAAAACTACGGGAAGGGAATAGAAAGTGGCAAGCACTGCGCTGAGTAAAAAGCTTCTGCGTAATTGGAACAGGGAGAACGCGAAAAGCCACAGTGCCGCACAGAAGAACCAAGGGGAGGGGTGTTGCAAGAAGTGCTCCAACTTCAAGGTAAGAGAAGATTGAAACAGGAAGAATAAACCGCCGAAAATGACCGCAAGCGTGGCAATCAGCAGTAGAATCAGATTTCGGACACGGGCAGGCGTAGGGGAATAGGCTTTGCCAGTGAGCGGATTACGACCAATTGCTTTCATTCTGAAAAAATCCTGCAATGATTCCTGCGTGGGAGTCAGAAGTGAGGCTGGCGCTTCCGTGGTTTTCTTTTGAACTGCCATGATAGTGATCCTTTCTGAATTTTAAGTCGGGCGGATGTGGAGCGACCAAGGGAGCCGGGATTAATTGTAGAGCATCAGGAAACAGCACAACAGGGTGAGGATCGCATAAAGAATAAAGCCGGCATTTCCGAATAAAGCGGCGGCAGTTTTTCCTTTGGGAACCGATTCCATACCGGCTTCGCGTTTACCGCGTTGCCGGAAAAGGGATGCAACAATGAGAAGGCAAATGATTCCGGCAATCATCAGACACATATAAAGGGCGTTGAGGAAAGAAACCCAGATGTAACCGCTTTCCGCGTATTTCGTGAGAAGAAAAGAAACGACACCCATCAACAAATTGATGCCCATATGAATGGCAATGGTGTAACGTAAGCGACCGGTACGCAGATACAAAACAGCAAGCAAATAGCCTAAGAGTCCCGCGTAGAAGCACTGCTGGAAATTTCCGTGGTAAAGTCCGAATCCAATGGCGGAGGTCAAAGCGGCAAGCGTTTCTCCATAGGGATGCAACCGGTCCAATAACAACTTCCGGAATGCAAATTCTTCTAAAATGGGCGCGAGAAGGACGGTACTGATGATGTTCAGCCATAGCGGGGACGAGGAAAAGGAAGAATCGACCACATCCGTCGGCGGCGTGGGAATGTGCAAAATCGCCGTCAGCAGATCTTCCATAAATTGACCGATCCAGGAGCCTGCAAGCATCAGACCGAGTCCGGTTAAGAACAGAATCAGCCATTGCCAAAGCCGCAAATCGGCTGGTTGCGGAACGCTGTGCGGGAGCTTTTTCAGAATCAGCCAACCGCATGGAAGCGCAATCCCGTACATGACGAATTCTACTATAAGTAGATAGAACCATGTCTGCTCCATTAAGGCGGGGGCAAGCTCCTGTAAGATTCCAATGACAAAAGCGCCCAAGAATTGGGAGATGAAAAACATGGCAAACAATGCAAGCATACACCGGTTGACGCCACGCCGCGCATTGTACAGACGGATGGAATCCGGAATTTGCGCGGGTGCTGGATTTTCTGGGTTTTGCGGATGGGGATCCGGAAAAAACTGAATGGGTTCCATAGGGTTCTCCTTTTTAAAACATGGGGAAAACGAACGGTCAGAGAAAACGAAGCAAACGCACAATATCTTGCTGATGTTATTATATCGCAATTTTATCCGGCTGTCAAGTGCTCAATCGTCAAAGCCTGTGAATTTCGGAAAAAAGTTTCGTCGGTGTATGAAATTGCCGTGGGTTCCATGGAAAAATCACTGGGAAATCAAGTTTTTTTGATTTCCCCTTGACTTTTCCAGATGTGTCTGCTATACTCATGGCGGTGATTTCCAACGAATGATCCGAAAAAATTTCAGAAAGGACAGCAAACGACGCAAACGCGTTGCTTGCAAGGAAAATATGCATATCACAAAATATCAGACGCGTACAGATCATTTCCTGGTTTCCGATTCTTTCACGCCGATTAGCGGGAAAATGGGCGGTGCGCTGACGCTTACCTTAGCGGAGAAACCGCTTGCCGCTCCGTTTGCGGGGTTTGGCGTCGCGCTGACGGGGAGCAGTTGCGATCGGTTGCGCGCGATGCAACCGGATGCGCGGAAAGACTTTTTGCAGGATATTTACGGAGCAAAGGGACTGGGACTGTCGGTCGGACGTCTGACCATCGGTTCTTCCGATTATTCCAAAGAATTATATTCTTATGATGATGTACCGTATGACACATCGCTTGCGCATTTTTCCATCGCGCGGGATGAAGAGTATATTTTACCGATGATTCGCGAGGTATTGCAGATCCGTCCGGATTTGCAACTGTTCGCTTCTCCGTGGAGCCCGCCCGGCTGGATGAAAACCGGCGGTTCCCTTTGCGGCGGCTATATGCGTGCGGAATATTTGGATGTGTACGCCGATTATATCGTGAAATTTGTACAGGCATATCGTGCGGCAGGCGTGGATGTCAAGGCGCTTACGCCGCAAAATGAACCGGAAACCCAGCAAAACGGCAAAATGCCGACCTGTATCTGGCATCCGGATCTGGAAGCGCAGTTTATTCTGAAGTTGCGTGAAAAATTAGACGCGGCTTCGCTGAATACGAAAATCTGGATGTACGACCATTGCTTTGTCGGCATCGAACGGGTGCTGTGGTGTTTGCGGACTTATCCGGCACTGATACAGGCATGCGACGGTGTGGCGTGGCATTATTATGAGGGCGGTGTGGAAATGACCGCGCACCTTGCGGCGGAATATCCGCAGTTGGCTTCGCATTTTACGGAAGGTGGTCCCCGCCTGTACGATCATTACGCAACCGATTGGTGCAAATGGGGCAGTATCATGGCAAAGGCACTGGCAGCCGGATGCCGCACCTTTACCGGATGGAATCTGCTTTTGGACGAATCCGGTTGTCCGAATATCGGACCGTTTTTCTGCGGTGGGCTTGCCACCCTGCATTCGCAGACAAAGGAGCTTTCTTACAGCGGACAGTACCGCGCTTTCGCGCATTTTTCCCGCTTTATCAAACCCGGTGCGAAAATCTATCCGGTGACCATTGCGGATGATGTGCCGCCGATGTTTTTGTATCCCAATAACGCAAAACCGATCGCGGCGGTTGCCGCCCAAAATCCGGACGGAAGTTTTGTATTGCAGCTGGTCAATCCGAATTCCGACAAGCGGCAGGTGCAGTATGAGCGGGACGGAAGATGGTACTATGTAGAATTACTTCCGGATTCGTTGGTTACAGTCGTACAGGCGTAACCGGAAGGTAGGGGCTGTTCCATGCGTAATTTGGAATCGCCCCTTTTTTGCCGTTGCATCCGAGGAAACAGTCCTTGTAGCGGTACTTTTTTATTTTCATTCTAAAATGGAATTTTGTCAAGTGCTTTCTGGGATATAATTCTGAAAAAGAAGTAAGGATGCGATCCTATGAAAACACGAAAACAACCCTACGGAACCTGCAATTTGGTGGGGCGAAATCTGGAGCGTCTGCGCAAGGCGCGCCATTTAACGCAAAAAGATTTCATTTCTAAAATGCAGATTGCAGGATGTGACATCAATCCCACCAGTTATTCCAAACTGGAGGGACAATTACGCAGTGCCACGGATCGGGAGGTCTATACGGCGGCGCGGATTTTAGAGGTACCGATGGAAGCGCTGTTTGACATTGCGGAACCATCTGCGGGTGCAAAACATGGATAACGGGGAAACATATCCCGTTTTTTCTGCCTAAACAGGGAAACGCGCTCCAAAGAATGTAGTAATTGACAGTTGACCATATTTAATATACCACAGTATTCAATGATTGTCAATAGATAATGATATAATAGTATTGAAATCATGGACGCGAGGTATAAAGAATGCTGAACGAACGAATCCGGTCACTGCGGGAAGCCAAAGGACTGACGCAAGTGGAGCTTGCGAAAAAACTGTCTGTTACCAAACAGGCAGTTTCCAACTGGGAGAATGACAACATTCAGCCATCGGTGGAGATGGTGGTCGCATTGGCGGATCTGTTTGGTGTGACGGTAGATGATCTGCTGGACCGCAGTGAAAAACGATGGCTTGCAGTAGATGGGCTAACGGATTTACAGATTCAGCATATCCATGCTCTGATCTGTGATCTGACCGAAAAGCAAAAATTTTAACGCGCACTCATCTGCCAGTGCGTAGCGAAGAAAAAGAGACAAAGCGCAAAAACGCTTTGTCTCTTTTGGTATTTTTCGTTCCGTTTTCTACACGGTTACCTTCAATACGACCTTGCCGGCGCTTTTGTTTTCATACAGCAATGCATGCGCTTCTTCTGCCTGCGTGATCGGCAATACCCGGAAAATCGCAGGCCGGATCTTCCCTTCTGCAACCTTCTCCCAAACGTTTTCTACCAAAGCGCGCAAGATCTGTGCTTTCACAGGTTCAGGCTTGGAACGGAGCGTACTGCCGATGATGCGGACATTGCGGACATAGAGCTTCCGCATATCTATGGTGGTAAAGTCGCCTGCCAATGTGGCGATCATGATCCATTTTGCCATATATCCGAGATACGGCAGACATTTGCCCATGATCTCACCGCCAAGGCAGTCAATAGCAAGACGCACCGGACGCCCTTGTGCGTCCAGTTCCTGTAAAACCGTTGTAATATCCTCTGTGCGGGTGTTGACGATCCGGTCCGCACCGGTCTTGGCGACCACTTCCCGTTTTTCTTCGTCAATAATGGTTGTAATGACGTAAGCGCCGAAGGCTTTCGCCATGGGAATTACGACGCTGGCAAGCCCGCTTGCGCCGGCATGCATTAAGAACACATCCCCCGCCTGCAAGTTTCCTTCCAAAAACAGATTCAGATATGCGGTCGCGAACGCTTCCGGCATTGCCGCCGCTTCCACGAGGGAACAGTTTTTCGGGACCGGCATCAGCATATCATACCGTACCGCGACATATTCGGCGTAACCGCCGCCGCCGAGCAACGCGCAAACCGCGTCGCCGACTTTCCAATTGGATTTTGCCGCTGCCTCCGGCGTTATTTTTGCAATGGTGCCGGAAATCTCCAGTCCCATCCATTCCGGGCAGCCGGGCGGAGGGGGATAATTGCCTTCCCGTTGCATTAAATCGGCGCGGTTGAGCGCTGCATATTCGATCTTGACTAAAACTTCTTCCGGCTTCAGAACCGGATCGGGGACGTTTTCCCAGTGCAGGGATTTATCAGCGTGAATGAGGATTGCTTTCATGGGGAATCTCCTTTTTCAAATGTGCGGATTTGTAAAAAATGCGGAAACACGAAAAACGGAGCAGAGCTTCCTCCGTTTTTGTAAAATACTTTTTGATTTGATTATAACAAAGAAGCGAAGAAAATGCAATGCGCACTTTGATACAGAATTCCATCAAAATGATAAAATCCGCCGGAAAAACCGAGAAATTTTATCGAAAAAAGCTTGACAGAAAAAGCAAAATGCGATATGCTAAAGAAAAAACAGCGGAGGAAACCATGGATTTTTCCAATTTGATTTTGACGGATGTGAAAGAAATCTGTCCAGTATCCAAGGAAAAGGGACAGACCTTTCATATGGAGGCACGCAAAACACACGGACTGATTGTGGCGCGCTCCGGCACCTATCTGTACAGACAGGGCGAGACGGAGTTGTTTTCGGATACAGGTCATGTCGTGTATTTACCGAAAGGGGCAACCTATGATTTGAAGTGTCTGACATCCGGAGTCAGCATGGTCATCAATTTTCATTGCTCTGATCCCGATACCGAAATTCAGAGTTTTTCCACTGCCGAACACTTTGAAGCGGAATTGCACAAACTGCTTTGCTATTGCGATCATACTGCTTCGCATCGTCTGTTGTGTATCGGCACGCTGTATCAGATTTTTTCCCGGCTTGCGCATAGTGGTTGCACCTGCCGGCCCACCGCGCAAAATCTGCCGATTTTGCCGTCACTCAACTATATGAAGCAACATTTTCAGGATCCCACACTTTCACTTGCAAAGATTGCAAAAGTGTCAAACGTCAGCACCGTGTATTTTCGGAAATTGTTTACCACATGTTATGGATTTTCCCCCATGCAGTATGTCCGCACCTTGCGGATGAATCACGCGAAAGAACTGTTGTGCGACGGGGACCGGACGATTGCGGAGATCGGCAGAGCCTGCGGCTATGACGGCGCGTACAGCTTCAGCAATGCGTTCAAACAAACGACCGGACTTTCTCCTACGGCGTATATGCGGCATTTTACGGAAATTTGAAAAAAGAGAAGACATCCCTTGTGTTTGAAAGAAGATCCAAACACAAACGGATGCCTTTTTGCAAATCAGGAAGATTTTGAAAAATGCCGGTCTTGAAAAAGGGGAGCCTGTTAACAAAGAGATTGGGACAATCAGCTGTTTTCCGGTCCCCACATGCCGAGATTTGCTACGCGTGTGCCGATGACGGAAAGCGGTGCGCGCGCCTCTAATTCTTTATGATTCTGTACGAAATCTGCGGATAGAAGCGCACGCTCCCGTACCATGGTGTTCCAAGCCTGTTTTTGTGTGACTTCATAGAGAATCGGACCGGTATAGCCCACTTCGTCAAACGTATCCATCAATGCCTTCCAGTCCATATCTCCCTCGCCGGGAAGCCAGTGCCGCTCATTGATAAAGTCATAATCCGACACATGCGTGGTTAAGAGTTTTGGTGCGATCGTGCGCAAAAATGCGCAGGGATCTTCTCCAAGCAAATGATTGGTGTCAAAGCAAATGCGCAGTCGCTCGTCACAGGAAACCAGATCAAGTAATTCCGCACTGTGATTTCCAAGGCAGGACCGCGGTAAATCTTCCACCGCAATTACCGCACCGTGCTGTGCCGCAAATGCGGCAAGTTCGCACAGAGAACGCTTGGCCTGCGCAATTTGCAGGGGACGTTCTTCATCCGAGATCGGTTCGCCGCTTGCGTGAATTACAAAACGGGTAATTCCGGCTTGTGTTGCCGCGGCGATCCACTTTTTGTGATCCTCTACCGCAAAACGGCGCATGGCTTCCTCCGGATTGGAGATGCTGTATTGCGCAAACGGTAGAAACCGTAGGTGAAAGCTCCAAAGGGTGATGCCGAATTCTTTTGCCAAGGCGGCGATGTTTTGCAGATCTATATGCGGGTATTCTTCCTGTGCAGGGGAAATTTCCAAGCAATCCAATCCAGCGGCACGGTAAGCAAGGAAATTTTCCCTTGTCAGGGTGGCGCGCTGGGATAAACCGGTTTTTCTCATGGGCAATAACCTCCGAAAAGATAGGGTAAAGTTCATACTGTACAGATTCTACACCAAAACCAAAGGATTGTCAAGGAAAATGTTTTGCAACCGCAAAAAACTGAAAAAACCTCTTGACCTTTGACAGGGAATACGGTATAATACCCATAGGAAGTTTTGCGCGGTGCGCCTTGGAACGATCGTTATCTATACGATGGAGGATGCATTCCATAGGGCAAGAAATGTCTTTGCGGGAACGTATTTTCCCTGCGGTATGTGACAGATGGAGCAGAGAAGCGGACTTCTCAAAATTTGAAACATTTTTATTTGGAAAAGAGAGGGGGAGCCAGCTTATGTTGACAGCCGCAGTGTATGGATTTGTGGTTGGCGATGCACTTGGCGTTCCTTATCTCAAACAGTCGCGCGGCACCTTTTTGTGTCGGGAAATGATCGGATTCGGTACGGCGGGGCAATTACCGGGTACCTGGTCTACCAATACCTCCCTGTTGCTTGCAACCATGGATTCGCTCTCTCATACGGGTACTTTTCAAGCGGAAGATTTACGGAAGTACCTGCAACAATGGGAACACTTTTCCGCCGGTTTTCCTGGAATCAAGCCGCTTTCTGTTGGTGCGACAACCGCTTTGGCATTGATGCGCGGGGTTGGAGCTTCCAGTGTCAGCGCAAATGGCAGTGGTTCGCTTGTTCGGATGTTGCCGTTTGTTTTTGTTCCGCATACGGATGCACAGGTGCGGGAAGCAAGCGCCGTTACGCATGCGCATCCCATTGCGCAGGACGCCTGCGTCATGTATACGCAGATTGCACAAAATCTGTTGGCATGGCAGGATCTACGCACCGCCGCTTGTAACGCACAGCAGAACGTACTGCCGCAGATAAAAGCACCGTGGCGTCCTTTCTTTGCAGAGTCGGAGCCGGAATTGGATACTTCCGGTTATGTGGTGCATATGTTGGAAGCGGTGCTGTGGTGTCTTTCTACTACGGATAATTACGCTGACGCGGTGAAAGCCGCGGTGAATCTTGGCGGACAAACCGCAACGACAGCGGCATTGACCGGTGGACTGGCGGGGATTCTTTACGGGCGTAATGCGATTCCGCCTGCATGGGGGGGGAAGCTTCGTAAAAAAAAAGTGT
>ERZ808278.473-NODE-473-length-25980-cov-5.637223_pt1 | contig 25980 bp, 25 predicted proteins | sample MGYA00521239_ERZ808278 | MGnify/ENA primary metagenome ERZ808278 (study PRJEB31516, sample SAMN03275600) | gut metagenome | biome: mammalia-associated habitat; material: feces | host: Papio cynocephalus | place: Kenya | collected 2012-07-17 ... | reverse complement strand
TTGTAGAAGCTTTAATTACGTCAATTCTTGTTTTGTTTTCTTTCAATTTATTGAAAATTGGCTTGATTTTTTCACGACTTGCTTTTTGATTTGCATCAAGTTTAGCTTTTTGGTCATCTGTCAATTTCAATTTTGAAAAATCAGGTGGTGGAAGAGGAGCACCTTTCATGTGTTCACCACAAGGTGGACGTTTTGGTGGCATACCATCATGTGCTTGTGCTGTTTGAACAGTCATTGATAAACCTAAAATACATGCCAGTAATAAACAAAGTTTTTTCATTCTTTTTCTCCTTAAAATCTTTTTATCAAAACTTTACTGCAGTTAAAATTTTGATATTTTACTTCTTATATTTTCTATAACGATAAATTTTTAAAAATGTTCATTTTTTATTTAAAAAATTTTTAAACTAATTCTTTTAATTGCTCTGCAAGGGTTCTTCGAGCGTTATAAAGTCTTGATTTTATCGTACCTTCTGGAACTTTTAATCTCTTTGAAATTTCTTCATAACTTCTTCCCTCAAATTCAAACATTATAACAACTTGTTTTAATTTTTTAGGAAGATTATCTACTGCCTTAAGAATTAACTTTCCTCTTAATTTTTTATCTAAAATTTTCTCTGGAGTATCAGTAGATTTAAGATTTTCAGTAATATTTTCATCAAAAACCTGTTTAGAAAAAGTTTTGTAATCCTTTGACTTTAAAAAGTCCTTACAAACATTTGATGCTACAGTACAAACCCATTGAGTAAATTTGTTTTGTTCCTTATATGTATCTAGTCTTTTCCAAACACGCAAAAAGATTTCTTGCTCCAAATCTTCACTCGGAACACCCACAAACTTTTTTATTATTGCTTGAATTTTTATTTTATTATTTTCTATTATCTGTTTCAAACTAATACACCATTAATAAACCGTATTCATCAGTAGGCAAGCCTTGGTACTCAAGAATAGACTCTTGAGATAAAATGTTTTCATGCTGAATATATGTGTTTATTGGGATAATAGGCATTACTAACAAAAACAAACCTAAAATTACACCTGTTTGAATTCTTTTTCTTTTTCGTTCAAAATATAAAGGTTTTGCCTCTTTTATTAAATCTGAAATATTATCAAAGTTTTCTAAGTTTTCCATTTTTACCTCTTTACATTTTATATAACGAAAAAATTTTTAAAATGTTCATTTTTTGTTTAAGAATTTTCTTTATTTCTTTCTTTTTGGAATTTATACCAGTTATAAAGTCCTATTAAAGACATAATTAAATAAATACTTTTTTTGGTAACCATAATCGTATCAGCTTGTTGAATCCACATTAAAATCCCAACCACATCAGTTATTAACCATAAAAAATACTGGTCAGCAAATCTTTTGATTTCGTAAAAAGTTGCTATCATACCAATAGAAACAGTCAACGCATCTAGTAATGGAGATTCTCCACCAATCATAACAAGAAAATGTCTTAGCAATAATGTACTTACAACTACGATAAAAAGCATTAATGCCCTCAATTTCCAGCTCATAACACGAGTTTTGCACTTCTCACTATCTTTTGAATCAAGGTGCTTTGTCCATAAAATCAAACCGACAATTCCTGCTGGAAAGTAATACAACAGCTCTAGGGCAAATGTTCCGTAAATATGATTATGAAAAAGAATAACTGAATACAAAAGAGTATTAATCATTCCAAAAATCCATTTTGGCCAACTAGCATGTGCACAAAGGAAAATGCAAGAAATACCCATAATTGAGCAAATATAATTAATAACCAAATACCAATGAGGATGAGTAGTATCCGTCAACATATAATTTGCACCGATAACCACCATCGTTAAAAACATTACCCACTCAAACCATCTAAGATTTTTAAAGGCTTTCACAAAAATATTTTGTTGTATTCTTTCTTTTATCGTAGTCATAATTTTTTACTTATCTCATCAGCATTTTTAGCCCAAACATTCATCAAATTTATCACATTTTCTGAAGATTTTTTCATAACCTCTAAAGAAACAAATTCTTTCTTTGAATGGAAATTAACACCACCTGTACCTAAATTTGGAGTTAATAAGCCCCTCAAGGTAAGCATAGCACCATCAGTACCACCTCTTACTACTGGTTCTTTAGGTTCTAGTCCTGAACGTCTAATTGCTTCTTTTGCAAACTCAATAACTTCAGGTAATTCCATAAGTTTTTCTTTCATATTATGGTATTTTTCATTTTCTTTTAAAGTTATTTTACAACCCTTGTAATCATTTTCGACCTCTGAAATTATTTTGCGTAAAAATTCAATTCTTGCTTTTGCACCCTCAAAATCAAAATCTCTTACAAGCATTTTCATTGTAACTTCATTAACACTTCCATTTATTGAATCTACGTGATAATAGCCCTCTCTGTCACGTGTAGATTCAGGAAGTTCATTTTTTGGAATTTTGTTCATAATTGCAGTTGCAACTTCAACGGCATTAACCATTTTTCCATAAGCATAACCACAATGAACAGGTACACCAACGATAGTTATCTCAGGATTAAATGCATTAAAGGTTTCTGATTCAATATTATCAACCTCAGAACCGTCCACGGTATATGCAACATCTGCACCAAATTTTTTAATATCAAAATTTGTCACACCTTCACCTATTTCTTCATCAGGAGTAATCGCAATTTTTATATTTGGACGTTCAATTTCAGGATGTTCCATCAAAACTTTTACGGCTTCTAAAATTTCTGCAATACCAGCCTTGTCATCTGCACCCAAAAGAGTTGTACCGTCAGAGGTTATAATTGTTTGATTTTTATATGACTCTAAATCAATAGCTCCAATTACAGTTTCACCTTTTAAAACAATATCACCAGATGTGTAATTGTGAATTAAAGGTTTTACAGGACCCGTTGGAGCTTGTTCGCTTGTATCCATGTGTGCAATCAAACCAAGTGTTAAGTCTGATTTTATATTACCTTTTAAGTACGCTGTAACAGTACCTGTTTTATCAAGTTTAACGTCTTTTAAACCCATTTTCTTCAAAACTTTAACAAGAACTTTTTTAGCAAATTCAACCTGTTTTTTCGTACTTGGAACAATACCTTTTTTGGTATCTTCGCAAGAACCTGTATCAACTTCTGCAAATTTTATAAATAAATCTTTTAGTCTTTCTTCGTTTATATATTCAAAATAATTAGTCATTTTCTTCTCCAAAACCAACACCTTATTTTATACCATAAATAAAAGATATTAGCCATTTCGGTAATATAAAATTTTTATAAAGAGGGTAAACATTATTGTTATGAAAAACATTTTTATCCTGATAATTTTGAGCTTATTTATATCAAATACAATGATACTTGCAAATGATAGTTATAACGTTTATGACTACAACAAATACACACCACATAATTTGAGCCAAAATGAAAAAATCCTTTTTATCATGGATTATTCAAATAGCATGAACGAATTTATTGGGAATAAACGAAAAATAGAACTCATGCAAGAAACAATAAAAAGCATTGTCCATTCAGTTAATCCTGATACCGAAATTGGACTAAGAGTCTATGGATACAGATTAGGATTTTCACCTTACGAATGTTGCAGAGCATCAAAACTCGTTGTGCCAATTTATTCAAACAATGCAATAAATATTACCGACGCTATTTATAAAACAAAAGCTCGTGGAATGACACCAATTACTTATTCACTTAAAAAAGCAGTCGAAAAGGATTTTGTCGGATTTTCAGGCAGAAAACATATCATTCTGCTTTCAGACGGTGGGGAAAATTGTGACGAAAGTCCCTGCGAATATGCTATGAAAAATCTTGCAAGAAGAAAAGATTTTACAGTAGATGTAATTGCGTTTAATATTAATAATCACGAGGATATAAATCAATTAAGATGTGTTTCTGCAGTTACGAGCGGGAAATTTTATACAGCAAACACTAAAGGCGAATTGGTAAACGCTTTAAATAACACTCTCCAAGTTACAAAAGATGTTGGCGGATTTATCGTAGAGCATTAAAAAAGGAAGTGGCGAAGCCAAAGGCTTCGCCACTTCCTTATAAAGATTTTTAATTATTTAAACCATTCGCAAACATCGTGTTTACAAAGAACGCTATTCAATTCAGCCATTAAACTTTTTTTAGTCATTTCAAAAGTTACAGGTGTGATTGAAATACGATTATTACGAACTGCAGCAATATCTGTCATTGCATCAGCTGGATCAGATGTTAATTCACCAGCCATCCAGTAATAAGTTTTACCACGAGGGTCAATTCTCTTTTCGTAATCATCAGTAAACATTTTTGCACCAAGTTCAGTAATTGCAATACCACCAATATCATCACCATGAACACCAGGATAGTTGATATTTAAGATTACTTTTGGTGGGAAATTAAAATCTTTTAAATGTGGTAATAATTCTGCAACGAAATGAGCTGCTGGTCTAAATGCTTCAAGCTCAGTTGAAGTACTACATAAAGAAACTGCCATTGCAGGAATGTTCATTAATGCACCCTCAAGTGCACAACTTACTGTACCTGAATAAAGAATATCAGTACCTAAGTTTGGACCATGGTTGATACCAGAAATTACTAAATCAGGTTTTTCTTCAGGAGAAAGAATAGCGTTAACAGCTATTTTTACACAGTCACCAGGAGTACCTGATGTGTTCCAAGCTCTCTTTGCACCGTAGATTGGCTCAACTTCGTCAACTCTAAGAGGAGTATGAAGAGTAAGTGAATGACCTGCTGCAGAACGCTCTCTGTCTGGAGCAACCACATAAACATCATGATTAGGGCTAAGGGCTTCTACTAAAGCATGAATGCCGTTTGCTGCAATACCATCATCATTAGAAATTAATATTTTCATTAATATCTCCTTTTACTTAATAATAAAGACTATATGCTTATTTTAAGTATAACTTATAGAGAAAAAATGATAATCCTACAAACCGAGGATAAAAATAGACTTTTGTAAACTTATGTAACAAAAAATATATATTTTTAGGAAATTGTGAAATTTTGGAGAAGAAAAATACTTAATATAAATACGAGGACAAATTATCAAGACCCAATGGGCTTGAGGTAAGATTTTTTAAAAACACATACACACACTACACTACACTACACATTACGAGGAATTTAGAACAATTTTTAAAATTCCAAAAGGGTCAAAAACAAATGACTCTTTTTTTTTGCAAAAAAATTCTAATGAGAGCGTTTTTCAATTTATTTTTGTTTTGGATTATGAATGGGAACTCCATTAAACACATATTCTTTCCCTACGTATTGATATTTTCCTCTTTTAATGTATAAAAAATAATGAGGTTGTTCTTCATAAATTATTCCATTATTTTTTCGATTATAACAATAGTCAGAAGGAATATAACTATCCTCTGAACGATTATATTTTTTACTTAATTCTGTTTTAAACCATTTTGTTGAAAATTCATAACCTATAGGCATACTTTTTACGAATTCTTCAATTTCATCAATTATTGACATTTTACTCTCCTTACAATATTTTTTAATTACGCAAATATTACATTTTGGATTAGCCGAACAAATATTACAAAAATCTTCAGAGCAATAATGCCAAAGTAAAAAATCAATTTTTGATATTGGTATGCCTGTTTCTATACTCATTTTTTCTATAATATCAAGTGCTTGTTTTTCTTCATTATTACTATTTTGATTTATATATCCTAATCTCTTTAATATTCGAATAATGTGTACATCGGGCTTTGCAGTATCAATACCTACATTTCGTAAGTATTCGAGCACTAAAGCAAATTTCATTTGTTTCAATTTGTATGGGCTTTCTGGACTTGCTAATAAAACAGCAATAGCCCTTGGTTTTAAAGCCGAAACAAAATAATCCATAGAGTTATATTCTTTTTCAATTTGTTCTAAAACCTCAATATTATACTTTAAATTTTGCATTTGAGATTTTATAGAACGATTAGCAAGTTTTTTATTTTTTAGCTTTTTAATAAAATAGTTGTAATCAGTTTTTTTTAATTTATTTTTATCAAAATAAAAAAATATTTCTTCGATAACTTTCTTATTTTGATATATAGTACCCCATTTTCTTTGATTACTTAATAAAGAAAATATCATTCCTTTTATATGTTCTTTAATATTAAAGGTTTTACCGTTTTTTCTAGCTTCTATATTTTCTAAGATAGAGGTATCTAAGTTTTGATAATTTTTTAAATAATCTAAAAGAATATTAAAAATGTCACTACATTTGTCAGTCATTTTTGCCTATATTACAATTCAAAACCTTTAATTAAATTTTACAAACTAACTAAATTAAAGTCAAATTTTTCTCAGATTGTTTCAAGGTGTTAAAGTTTTTATAGCAGATAACAATAATACTTCTATGTATATCCAGAAAATACTTGAATAAAAGATGAACGATTTTAACATAATAGTTCAAAATACTTGATTTTTAAAATTTACGTAGCATAATAAAGATGTTGAGAGTGTTTTGCTCAATTACAAATTTAATAACGCGGGATGGAGCAGTCTGGTAGCTCGTCGGGCTCATAACCCGAAGGTCGTTGGTTCAAATCCAGCTCCCGCAACCATTTAGAAGAAAGTCTTTAGTACAAAACTAAAGACTTTTTTATTTGTTTTATTCTGCTGGATTTGAACCTCATGTGGACAAGCCACGGTTTCGTCGTGAACTCCGAAAGTCCAGCTCCCGCAACCATTTAGAATTAAGGCTTTTGAGGTTTTCTCAAGAGCCTTTTTTATTGCTAAAATTTCTATTTGCCCCATTTTTGCCCGCCTTGTGTATCTGATGTTAGAATATCTATTTACATTTGTAAACATTCAAGCAAAATAAAGCAATTTTCATGTTTTAGCAAACTTTAGTTTTGCGTAAGGTAGTGTTTATTTAATGAAGATTAGTTCAATAAATCAAATAGCAAATATTTATAAACCAGTTCTAAATAAGGTTGCACCTCAACCTAGAATTATTAATGGGCTTATTACGGATACCTTTACAAAATCTTCTACTACCTCTAATCCTATAAAACCAAACACTACTACACCGTCATTTACAGGTTTTGGTGAGGGCTTTAGTTTTAACAAAACTTTCCAAAAATTACCTTACGAACAAAAATTGAAAGTTTGTGAAGAACAAGAACGTCTGCAAAAAATGTACACTTCTCGCAAAAACGAGCACGTTACAACAACATTCAACAAAAGTGACTATTCGCCAAATAATGAATTTGAAATAACAGCATACGCAGGGGGACTTACGCACTCTGTTTATTTAGACAAAGAAATGAACCGTATTGGCGAACAAAAACTGTATTATTACGAGAAAAACGACAAAGTATATCGTATAAAAAAAGCGATTGATTACAGAAATAACACTACAACAAAAGTTCGTGCAGAAGTACCTAAAAATAATGGCAATCCTGAGGTTACTGACGAGGTTAGAATTGTCAGAGATAAAGACAAAAACATTGTAAGAAAAGAAATGATGACTCATTCTGAGGTAACAGGTGCTTACGACCACAAATACGTTTACCCTGACGGAACAGAAAAAGTTATCACAACAGCAAGAAGATTTAAAGAAAACGGCAAAGATGTCATTCACAAAGATATGACTTCACTTGACGGTACTCGCACACAGTACAATCTTGAATTTGACCAAAATGGAAATAAAAAACTAGAATACAAAATCACCGATAAAAAAGGTAATGTTTTGATGAACCTTAACAGATCAATGGAAAGACTTTCTGAAAATAAGGTTCGAACAACAAACGGCGATAAAGTTTATGATGTAACTTTTGAACCAGACAAATTTACAATACAAGAAAAGGGTAAAGATGCCGTTGTTGTGCCATTACTTGACAATAGAAAAGATGGCGAAGGGGTTGTAATCGAAGGTGATAAATCAAAAATGGTAGGTTTACTACAAAAATTACCAGCCGACCAATTATTGGCAATACACAATACAGTAAGAACAATTGCTGAATGTTCTGGAAACCAAAGTTCGTATATGCCAGCACTAAAAAGAATTAAAACTATAAATGAAACATTCACTATTCTTCACGAAACAGGGCATGCTATTGATTTTAGAAACTCTTCTCCATTTAAACGAAATGCCTCTATCAATAACGACAAAGATTTACAAAAAATATTTAACAAAGAAAAGAAAGCATTTAATAATGCATATCCTGATGCACAAAGAAACCACATCGATTACTTTTTAAGAGGCAAACAAGGAAACCTAGTCGAAGTTGTCGCTGAAACTAATGCTTTGCGTGATAGTTATACTCAAGAAATGGATTTGGCAAAGCGAAATCAATATTTACAACAATTCTTCCCTCGCACAATCGCCTACATTAATGATAAATTAGAAAATTATAATAGCTGAATTTTAGCTAGCAATTATCCGTGTACATTATCACTTAGGCAAATTTTTAAAAGTTAAAATACTATTTTTCAAACTTTTCTGCATCTAAATATTTTATAACTCTTGCAGGATTTCCGACAACAACAGCATTATCAGGAACATCTTTTGTCACGACAGAGCAAGCACCCACGATAGCGTTTTCGCCAATTGTAACCCCTGGAAGAACCGTAACATTTACTCCAATCCAAACATTTTTCTTTATATGAACAGGTTTACATGTAATAACTGGTCTATCATAAAAATCATGGTTATTTGTTGCAATAGTGCAATTCAAAGATATTTTTGTATCATCTTCAATTACAAGTCCACCAGCTGACATACATTGAAAACCATTCATTAAAACAACGTTATTACCTATCTTAACTTTATTTGCAAGATTTACAAAAATAGGAGCATTTATCATAGTGTTCTCGCCAAGGTTTTCACCAAAAAGTTCTTTAATCAAAGTCTTACTTTCTGCTGTATTTGGCATTGTGTTATTTATCTTATAACAAAGCTGTGAACTTCTTATATATTCAGCCATTCGTTCTTCATTTTTTATTCTTAAATCAAGTCTTTCTTCTTCCATTTTTAAAGGCCTCATTTTTTCAAATTTTTCTGCATTACAATTGTAACACATGGCTTGTAAAAAGCTAGTTAAAATGTTATAATTTCCATGAAAAAATATACATTTTACTAAGGAGTGTTCTATATGGAAATCGGTGGCGTAAAAATTGGGTTACCCAAAATTGGGGCAAAAGCAAATGCAAATAAACCTTTAGCTAATTTAAAAGAGCCAATTAAAGACACGTTTATCAGACACGATGATGACGAAGTTCGCAATGCAACTTCTGATTTTGAAAGCATCAAAAAAGCTGACGGTTCGCAATATGATTTTGTGAACAAGTGTGTTTTTAAAGAACTATATAAAAAGGATTTAATTGACGTAGATACAGTAAAAGCTTTTAAAGATACAAATTTTGACCTTTACAATATGTCTTCAATCTATCAAATGAAAAAAGATAGAAAAGATGAAAAATTCTTTGATAAGGTATTTAAAGCTATGGATAAAATTCCAAATGGAAGAGAAGCTACTGGCTTTAAACAAAATATATTTGAACCCAAAAAGGAATTTACACTAAAATTTGAAAAAACAAACAACAAACTTGATGACATTATAAACAGTAATTATAGAACTTTAGGTAAAACATACAAGTTTGATGCAGACAGCCTTAACGTAATAGAAGAGACTGATTCTAAGGTTGAGGCTGGTTTACCACCACATTTAAAAACAAGAACTTTTGACTATAAAAACCATACAGAAGTCAATAGACTTGATGAAATTAGTGCAAAAGGTTTGTCAATGAAAAAACAAACTGTAAAGACTCTTGATAAAGATGGAAATATGGTAAAAGAAGAAATTATGACTCCATCTCAAGTTAAAGGTATGTTCGATGTTGAAGTAAACTATGCAAATGGCAAGAAAGAACAAATAGCAAAAGCTACTTATAACAAGAAGACAGGCATAACTTCAATCAAAAAAGATATGAAATCAGCCGATGGAACTCGTACTCAATTCCTGTTAGAAAAAGATATTAAAGGTAATAGCCTTATCGATTACAAGATTACCGACAAAAAAGGTAAAATTTTGATGGGTAATTCTCAAACTTTTGAAGTTATCGATAACAATCATTTTATTTCTTCAAAAAATGGATACAAATATGATATTCAGACAGATGATAAAAAATTAACTGTAAAAAACTTGCATACAGACAAAGAAGCTTCAATTGAATTCAAAAATAAATTCAAAGGCAACAAAGATGAGCTTTTAAAATTACTAAAAACTGTCCCAGGGGACGAATTATTTGAAACAGTTGATAATATCAAAAAGTTGAACGGTAAAGACAAAGATAAACTTCTTGAATCACATTACAATATGCTAACAAAAAACATTAATATTGGTGACAATTTAATGGTATTTTTGCACGAATTAGGACACTCAAAAGATTACGCAACAGCGAAGAAAAAAGATTTCTTAACTGGTGAAAATAATAGATTATATTCAGGAAATAAAGATATTCAAAAGACATTCCTTGAAGAACGCAAAAACTTTAATGCAACTCACTCAGAAATCGAAAGAGAACATGTTGACTACTTTACGCAAGCAAAAGATCACTACAATGGTGAATGGGGTGGACTTGCAGAAGTTGTTGCAGAAACAAATGCATTAACTAATACATACACAAACAAAGATGTAGAAATCTTAGGAACACGTACACAATATCTTCAACAACATTTTCCAAAAACTATTGCTGCAATTCGTGATGCAATGAACTGGAAAGACGATTTGACTGCTATTGAATACTATGGAACGTAAGACTTTTTCTGGGTATGTAGGAAATGAAAGTTAACAGAATAAGTTTTACAACTCCAAAGACAACAATTTTTAGTAACAACAAAAACGTTACTAAACCTTTTGCTAACTTGAACGAACCAATCAAGGACACAGTGAGTTTCACAGGCAAAAATTTTTCAAAATTGTCAGCAAATGAAGCCACTATAATTGTTGCCAACATGGAATCTGAATATGGTGGCTCTAGATTTAAGAGCGACGAGGTTGCCGACTTTAGAAAAGCATACAAAAAGGGTGACATTGATTTAGAAACAATTAACACCTTTAAAGATAATACTTTCTTTGGAATGGACGATATGCAAAGAGTTTACGCATTAAAAGAAACTCTTGGTGATGACAAATTCTATGACAAAGTAAACAACGCTATTTCCGAAATGAAAGAAATAGATGCTTACCCTGAGGGGTTTAAGTTTAATAAATTTAAACCTTTGAATGAATTTTCAATGACTTTTAAACGATATCCTGTAACTCACTCTGAAAAAGTTGTAGATAAATACTATCCACTTGGCTACAATTTCAAATTTGATACTAAAACAGGTAAAATGCAAGAAGCCTCATTTAGAAGATTAAAGAAAAAGGGCGAGGATTTTGAAATGTTCTCTCGTTCTCTTGATATGAGAAATAATACACTTACAACTCAGTATCAAAAATTTGACGAAAAACAAGGTGGATTTGTTTTGACAAGCCAAACAGTTGAAAAGAAGAACGACAAAGATGAAACAATTAGTACAGAAATAATGAAACCATCACAAATAAAAGGAATGTATGATGTTGAGATTAAATATCCTGACGGAAAAACTAAACAAATTGCAAAATCAACTATAGATTACAAAACTGGTATCAAATCTATAAAAAAAGATATGAAATCTGCAAATGGAACACGTACTCAATTTTTATACGAAGATGATCCTAACGGAAACAGAATTATAGATTACAAAATTACCGACAAAAACGGCAAAATTTTGATGGGTAATTCTCAAACCTTTGAAGTTATTGATGATAATCACTTTATTTCGTCAAAAAATGGCTACAAATACGACATTAAAACAACAGATAAAAATTTGACTGTTAAAAATTTGCATACAGCCAAAGAAGCCTCAATTGATTTTGAAAAGAAATTTTTAGGAAATACTAACGAACTTACGAAATTACTAAAAAAAGTTTCAGGCGATGAACTTTTTGAGATTGTTGATTGCGTAAAAAACTTGGAAGGAAACGACGCTGACGACAAACTTAGAGGAACATCATTTAACCCAAAAGATAAATCAATTAGAACTGGTGATAATTTGATGTCATTTTTGCATGAATTAGGTCACGCAAGAGATGGCGAAGTAGAAAATCCTAAAACTAATAGAGAAGCAAAATTATTCACAGGTAATCCTGATATACAAAAAACATATCTAAAAGAACGTGAAAATTTCAACAAAACACATTCAGAACTTGAACGTGAAACAATTGATTACTTTACGCAAGCTCTAGGTCATTATTCTGGTAAATGGGGTGGACTTTCAGAAGTCGTTGCTGAAACAAATGCAATTACAAACACTTACACAGATAAAGATGTTGAAAGCTTAGGACCTCGTTCGCAATATTTACAACAACACTTCCCTGAAACTATTGCAAAAATACAGGATGCAATGAATTGGAAAGATGATTTGACTGCAATTGAATATTATGGAACATAGTATGAAAAACTTTAACATCCGTAAAATGCAAAAAGAGGATAGAGAAGACATTATCAAAATGATGAAGATTTTCTATTCTTCTGATGCGGTTTTTACGAATGGTTCTGAAGAAATTTTTAATAACGATTTTGAAACTTGTATAAATAATTCACCTTATCTTGAGGGGTATGTTTTTTACAACAAAAAAGAACTACAAGGATATTCAATGATTGCCAAAAGTTTTTCTACAGAATTTGGAAAAGCTTGTTATTGGATAGAGGATTTGTACATAAAACCTGAATATAGAGGGTTAGGAATAGGAACAGAGTTTTTCTCATATATAGAAAAGCTTTATCCTGATGTAATTTTTAGACTTGAAGTAGAAGAAGAAAATGAAAGAGCAGTCCATGTTTATAAAAAATGTGGATTTACGACTCTTCCTTATGCAGAAATGAAAAAGTAGGAAAAATGGAAGATAAAATTAAAAAAGCTGGCGATTTGTTTTTAAATGGTTATAATTGTGCACAGTCTGTATTTTGTACATATTGTGAAGATTATGGCATACCTTTTGAACAAGGATTAAAAATGTCATCATCTCTAGGTGGAGGAATGGGTAGACTTAGAGAAGTTTGCGGAGCAGTATCAGCAATGTTTTTAATTGCCGGACTAAAATCAGGATACACAACAACAAATAATGACGAAATAAAAGCCGAACACTATAAAAGAATACAGGATTTGGCAGAAGAATTTAAAAAAGAATATGGAACAATAATTTGTAGAGAGCTTTTAAATATGGATTCTGACGGATACATACCGACAAAAAGAACACCTGAATATTACAAGGAAAGACCTTGTTTAAAATTTGTAGAAAAAGCATCAGAAATTATATCTAAAATGTAGTTTTATATTAAAAAGGGGCGAATTTTGCAAATGCAAAATTCGCCCCTTCTTTCATAAATTAAAACTCTTATTGATTAGTTAACAAACTCATAATTGCTAAATAATGCATTACCGCACCACCGATAACGAATAAATGCCAAATACAATGCGTAAATTTAACTTTTTTCAATAGGTAGAAAATACAACCTACAGAATAAACGAAACCACCGCCTAATAAGTACCAAATAACATTAATTTGGTTAAGTTCAACAAGTCGCCAAACCAATAGGACTGAAAGCCAACCCATTACTAGATATAAGGCAGTATTAATGTATTTGAATTTTACTGTTATACAAGAGAAAACTATTCCCATAACAGAGATGTACCAAGTCATTGCAAGTAAAGCGATTGACGTTGGATAAGGAACAACCAAAATGAAAAATGGTGTGTATGTACCAGCAATTAGTAAAAATATTGCAGAGTGGTCAATTTTTCTAAATACTTTTTTAGCTGTTTCATTAACCATTGCGTGATACAAGGTTGATGATTGGAACAATAGAAACATCATAGCACCAAAAATTGATGTAGAAGCTGTTTCTGCCGGATTACGTGATGCAGCGATAAGCATTACTAAACCATAGATTGATAATAATGTTCCGATTGCGTGAGTTGAAGCACTTATGAATTCTTCAAGTGGTGAATATTTTATTTCTTTATCTTCCATTTTAAAAATCCTTATATTATGAATTGCTCATTAATTATATATTTAAAATTTTACTATTGCAACTAGAAGATACAAATATCATAACTAGGTGATAAAATATCTTCCGTCTTGTTCTTTTAGATTTATTCTTGTTTCAAAAATTTCTGATAAGTTTTCAGAAGTAAGGACATCCTCTTTTTTGCCTTGCTTATAAACTGTTTGATTATGAATTAGAGCTACATTTGTAATTCGTGGAAAAATTTCTGAAATGTCATGAGTGATAAGTATGATTGGTGTTTCTTTAGAAATTTTTTCAAATAGTTTTATAAAAGTTCTTTGAGCTTTTATATCAAGTCCAACAGTTGGCTCATCTAGAATAAAAGCTTTTGGTGAGTGGATTAAGGCTCTACCAATGATAGCAAGTCTTAATTGTCCTGTGCTTAATTCATGGACTTTTTTGTCCTTTATATCTAAGATGTTCAAAAACTTCATTGTTTTTTCAGCTCTTTTCAATTCTTCGTCTGAAAATTCGTGGTGTTTGTATGAACCTATTGAACTATGATAGCCACTTGTTACAACGTCTTGAACAGTAATATAGCTTTCACAATTCATAAATTTTACGTGAAGTTCGTTTGTGATAATGCCTAACAATTTTTTTAGTTCAAAAATATTCCAGCGGTCTTTTCCAAAAAGTTCTTTTTTAAATTCGTAAGAAGTATTTGGATAAAGGTCATTTGTAAGAAGTTTAATCAAGGTTGATTTACCACTTCCGTTTGCACCCAAAATTGCCCAATTTTCATCACTTTTAATTTTTAAATTGATATTTTTAAGTGCTTGAAAATTGCCGTAATTTGCATAAATATTTTCAAAATCTATTATTGTTTCAGCTTCTTTTTTCATACCTTGATTTTATCAAAAATATAAAAAACAAATTAAGTATTTGTAACAAAAAATTGAAAATAATTAAAGATTTTTAGTTCTCGGTCGTAAATAATCATGAATTAGTGTAACAAGAGGTATTCTTGGATTTAAACATTAATAGTACAAATTTAATAGGTAAAATGACTTCTGTTCAGCCAATGAATGCTAGACAGAAGATTTATGATACCAATAAATTGAAACACGATACTTTTGAAGTTAAGTTTAACGAAAAAGAGGCTCGTGAATTTCTTGATGCTCAAATTGATTACGATAAATATCCTGAAGAACCACAATATAACGATAAACAAAAAGATTTTATCGTTCAAACCATGAATAAAAATCCAAAACTTTGGACACCTTTCAAAAATATTGCAGAAATACCTGATATAAAAGGTTCTGATGTTATTCAATGTTTAAAAAATTCTAAAAAAGCAGAAGATTTTATAGAACTTGGGAAAATTGCACTAATAAAAGACAAATACGGAGATGCAAAAGTTTCTAGCGGTGCAGATTACGTTAAGTTGTCAAAAATGGATAAAGAGTCTTGCCAAAATGCTAAAAAACTTTTGGAAGAAACCTCTTTGGCATCTAATTACGTATTTAAGTACTTAGATGTTCCAAAATCAAAACGTCCGGATGTTAATATTTTATCAAAACGTGTTAAATTTTTAGACAACGAGTATGACTGTGCAAATTCAAAGGAATATTCTATTGAACTCGGTAAAAATGAATATTCTGATAATGAATTTAATATTAACGTTATGAAAAAGCCTTTTTATTTAGCACATCAAGAGGTTTTAGATAAAAATGGACTTGTGAGTGCAAAAGATATTACTCGATATGAAAATGGCGAAAAATCTTATACTATCGAAAAATACAAGGATAGAAATAATACAATAATAAAAACTCGTAAAGAATATAATAATGAAACAAAAACGGATAATGATATTACAAATCAAATCCACATTATACGTGATAAAAAAGGTAATATACTTGAAAAAATAACAACTGACCGCTCTGATATTAATGGAATTTATAATATCAAAAAACTCCACGCAGACGGCAGAATTGAAGTTTTGAGTTCTGGTACAGTTGATAAGTTTACTGGTATTGAAAGCATTAAGAAAGATATGACTTCGCTTGACGGAACTCGAACTCAATACTTGTACGAAAACGACCCTAAAGGTAACAGAATTTCTGATTATAAAATTACAGATAAAGACGGAAATGTACTTTTGAACAATAGTACATCTTTTGAAGTGATTAATGATAACAAGTTTATCTCTTCTAAAAATGACAAAAAATACGAAATAAATGTTTCTGATGGAAAAATAGATATTAAAAACTTAAACGATGAAAGTGATACAGCCTCTATCGATATAAATAGCCGCGTTTCAGGTGATAAAAATAGAATTATAAAGGTTCTAAAACAAATTTCTGGTGACGAACTTATTGAACTTGCAAAAAATGTTAAATCCTTTGAGGGCATAGAAAATGCTGAAGATTCTTCATTTAGCGAACACGATAAAAAAATAACAACAGGGGATAACATGTTTGTTATCTTGCACGAACTTGGTCATACAAAGGATATGAGCAAGGTTCAAAAACTGCATAACGATAAGGATTTACAAAAAATCTTTAATAAAGAAAAAGAAGCATTTTTAGAGAAGTTCCCACAAGCAGAAAGACAAAATATTGATTACTTCTTAAATAAAAAGGAACACTATAAAGGTAAAAATGGCGGACTTACAGAAGCTATTGCAGAAAGTAATGCTCTTTTAGGAACACATAGTTCTCTTAATTTAACCGCAATACGTTCACAATACTTGCAACAGTATTTTCCACGTACGATAGCATTTGTTAATAATGCGTTTGAAAAATAACTTTTTTTAGCTTTTGCCTTATAATAAATTTGGAGAAAAGGGAAAAGTATGGAAAACTTACTATTTTATATTGGTTCAGTTGTACTAATAACTCTACTTCCAGGTCCTGATATAATTTTTGTTATTACACAAGGGCTTACTAGAGGTAGAAAAGAGGCTGTTTTTACAGCTCTAGGTTTAGGTACAGGTTGTATTTTTCACACAACTATTGCTGCTTTTGGAATAGCTTTAATTTTTCAACAATCACCTTTGGCTTTTAATATTTTAAAAATCTTAGGTGTGCTTTATTTATTATACCTTTCTTTCAAAGCTTATAAAACAGCTAATGATGAAATAAATACAGAAGATAATCAAGCACAAGCAGGATTTTTAAAAGGTATTCTTATGAATATTTTAAACCCAAAAGTTATTTTATTCTTCTTAGCTTTCTTACCACAATTTGTCCCAACTGGAACAAAAAATATTTGTCTTTATATGATGATGCTTGGCATAATTTTTATGATTATTGCAATAATAATTATGACAACAATGGCTCTAATTTCTTCAAAACTAAATGAACTATTACTAAAAAATAAAAATTTGATGGTAATAATTAATAAATTTAGTGCATTTGCTATTTTTACGTTAGCGATACTTTTAGCTTTTACAAAGAATTAGAAACTATTTTTGTGGTGGAACAATACCGTAATAAATTGTGTATTCTCTTTCCATACCAAAAGCATTTTTTACGTTAAATTTGTATTCAATTGGTGTAACTTCATAATCCTCAGAAAGATATGGGGCGGCTTGTCTTGCTCTGAATGGAATAATTTCTGCATCTCTATCAATGATTAAAACACCAGCCTCTTTTCTAGCCTCTTCAGAAATCCAAGGATTTGGATAACCGAAAGTATCTAAAATTGTATCAGGATGATTTTCACCATAAATAGTTATTGGTAAAGTCCATTCAATATAACCACCTAAATATTTTATAGGTGTATCATATTTTTCTGCCCAAGCTTTTTGCATATCACCGTAAACATGAGCTACAGGATAACGACTTCTATAATTCATTTCTATAGAAAGTAAACCTCCTAAAGCTAAGAAAATTATTAACATTACAACATAAGCTGATTTTGTTATAAATTTAAATTCGCCCTCTTTTATTTCAAATGGGAATAAGTAGAATAGCATTATACCTAGCATGAACCAGAATTCATAACCCCATCTAGGACGCATACTTCCACCAGCGAAAAAGCCCATAACTACGTGTAACAAAATTGGTATCAAACCTAATAAACAAATAAACCAAAATTGTTTTTTGTCATAGTTTTTTATAAATCTCATTGGTTGTTTGAATTTAATTCTTGCAATTCCATAAATCAATAATGTACCGATAATAGCAGATAATTGCATTACCACAAACATTAATGGTGCAGAAATATGATTCCATATTGAATTAGAATTCATTTCTCCCTCAAAATACATAAATGGGAAGAAATCATAATGCATTAACCATAAAATATGTGGTGAAAAAATTATAAACGCTGTTACTATTGAAAAATAGAACCAAACATTTTTGAAAATATCTCTCTTAAACATCAATGCCCAAATTAGCATAGGTAGAATTAAAAATGCAGTTTGGTATTTGTTTAAGAACGCAATACCAACAATTACCCCCAAAACGACCCAGTTAAGAGGTTTATCAAATTTCATACAGTTGTAGAAACAATAAGTTATACAAGGCAATATAAATAAAAGAACAACATCAGGATTAAAACCATAATAACCTGTTATATAGCTATATACCCAACAGCCCTCAAGAACAATAACTGATAACATAGATTTTTGTTCATCAAGGAATTTTCTTGCAATTTTGTAGATGAAAACAAAACCACCTAAAATGAAAGTTTGACTTAATAAATAAGTACAAAAATCAAGTTTAAATGGAAGATATGCTAAATATGTTAACCAACCAGCAAGAGGCGGATGTTTAGGAGTTCCAAAATCGTGTAATGAACCCCAATAAATACCCTCTAATGTGTCAGTTGGCATTACTGTTCTAATCAAACCAATACAAGTCCATACAATTAGATGGACAGCTAAAAAGATGTAAAACATTTTCTTTTCAGCTACTAAATTTTTAAAATGATTATAACCTAACATAATTTCCTCTAAATTCTTAATTCTATTCGCTATCAATGATAAAATCTTCACAAGTTGATGTCAAGAAAAAACAATTTGTTAAAAGATGTTAAAACACATGTTTCATGTAAAATTTGTTTGGTATAGAATTTAATCAATGAATTAAGGAAAGTTGGGTGAAAATCCCTCGCTGGTCCGCAACCGTTACAGTCGGAATGCTTGATTCGTTTTCAACCTCGAGACAGGAAACAGGGAATACAAAATACAAAATAAAAAACTTTGATTACCCTTTTCTGAAATATAATAAGCAAAATGTGTATCCTTTTAGTGTAAATACCCTCAAGCTAAATAATTACCTCAAGAACGTTGAAAATATACAACTACCAGACAAATATAATATATAAAGGAGAATTTATGAAGATTTTACAAATGGCTTTTAAAGCATTACCTCAACAACAAACAAAAGTTCAAGCACAACAAAAGGTTGCTACAAACCCAATCTTTAAAGCCCCAAAGATGAACCTACAAGGTCCTGATAAAGATATGTTTGTTAAAACATCAAAAGTTCAAGATAAAAAAGAGAAAAAAGAATTTTCAAATGAAGATGCTATGGCATTAATGAGAGAAGAACTTAAAGATTCAATGCCTGAAAAAGAATTAAATAGCTTTATGGAACAACTTGATGGTATGTGCAAATATTTAGAAATTGAACCAAAAAATTTACCTATCAACGAAGAACACCCTGGTAATTTAACAGACGACCAAAGAAAGCAAATTTTCACTTTGTTAAAATTTGATGCACTTACACCAATTACAAAATAGCCCCCAGCTTTAGTGTTTATAATTTAAAATTAATTAAGGAAGGAAGAATAATGAAAGTTAATAATATAACCCCACAATACTATGTTAGCCAATTAAATACGGTAAAACCAAAAGAAACAGAAACTCCTAAAACTACAAGTTTTGAGCAAAATAAAAATGTTTCTTCTCCATTCAAACAAGATGCACTTAGTCATTTGGCTTATTTAGGAATACAAAATCTAAAATATACCGCAAATGTAACATTCAAGGGTAATGCTGACAAAAAAAATCAAGGCTATATCCAAGTTTATACAGGTAACGGCAAGGGTAAAACTACAGCTGCAATGGGCTTAGCACTAAGAGCCTTGGGTCAAGGTAAAAAAGTAAATATCACAATGTTTACTAAAGGCGGAGATAATTACGGAGAAATAAAAGCTTTCAACAAGCTACAACCTGATGTAAGAAAAAATCTTACTATAAACCAAGCTGGACTTGATAGAATCGTTTATACTTCTAACGAAACAGAAGAAGACAAAAAAATCATGCAAAAAGGTTGGGAAAATGCTAAAAGAGTCATAAATAGCGGTGATACAGATGTCGTTGTTCTTGATGAAATAAATATTGCACTTGATTTAAAAATGATTGATGAAAAAGATGTTATTGAAACAATTAAGAACAAACCAAAAAATGTTGAAATTGTAATGACAGGTAGAAATGCACACCAAAGCATTATTGATGCTGCAGATTTAGTTTCAAATATTCAAGAAGTAAAACACTATTACAATAAAGGCGTAATGGCTAGACAAGGTATCGAATACTAATTATTACATACAATTTGCCAAAAATTTTCAAATAAAGTATCATAAAATTATCGTTTATTGAAAAGGAAAATTTAATGGCAGAAGATACAAAAAGCAAAGTTACAATATATACAGATGGTGCTTGTAAATCAAACCCTGGAAGAGGTGGCTACGGTGCTATCCTAACTTTTGTTGATTCAAAAGGTCAATACCACGAAAAAGAATTGACAGAGGGTTATGAAATGACAACAAATAATAGAATGGAACTTTTAGGTGCTATTGTTGCCTTAGAAGCCCTTAAAAAACCGTCTGAAGTTCTTCTTATCTCAGATAGTAAATACCTTGTTGATGCAATAAAAAACAAATGGTTAGATAGTTGGCAAGCAAAAAATTGGCGTACAGCAGGGAAAAGCCCCGTAAAAAATGTTGACTTGTGGAAAAGATTAATAGAGGCTATGAAACCTCATGAGATAACTTTTGAATGGATAAAAGGACATGCTGGACACGAATACAACGAACGTTGTGACCAATTGGCAACAGGTTCTTGCGAAAATGATGTTTTGCTTGTAGATGAAGGTTTTAAAAATTAGTAGGAGATTTTATGAAAAATATATGCGTATTTTGTGGTGCTAGTGATGGATTAGACCAATCTTATTATGATGAAGCAACAAAAATGGGTAAACTTTTAGCAGAAAATGGCTATAATCTGATTTATGGCGGATCTTCTATGGGAATAATGGGAGCTGTTTCAAAAAGTGCAAAAGATAACGGCTCAAAACTTATTGGAATTATTCCAGAAAGACTGGACGAAATTTGTAAACATACTGATAACAATACTTACGACGAATACCATATTACAAAAGGTATGAGAGAACGTAAAGCAAAAATGGACGAGCTTTCAGATGGCATTATTGCACTTCCTGGGGGATTTGGAACTTTGGAAGAGGTTTCAGAAATGATTGTCCAAAAGATTTTGGGCTATAACAATAAACCTATCGTATTTTTGAATACAAATCATTTTTACGATAACTTATTTGAATTTTTTGAACAATTAATTTTTGAAAAATTTGCACAAACAAAAGTTTCATACTACTACTATTTGGCACAAACACCAGAGGAAGTTATTGGCTACTTAAAAACTTATGTACCAAACGAACTTCCAAAAACAGTAGACGATATATACGTAAAAGGCTAGGGGTAAAAAAGCAAGTGCGAAGCCCTTGTTCAATTCCTTATCAAATTTTTGCAATAAAAAAGAACTCCGTTTGGAGTTCTTTTTTAAAATAGTGTCACAACGACGGACGTTTTGAGCCAGCTGTAAAAGAACACATGAAATGATTTCTTGTAACACTTGGTTTGATTATTTCGGGCAATATTAATAAAAACTTTTTAGGGAAATAAAAAACTTAAAAATAGATTTTTATAAATCTATTTTTTCTAATTTTATTAAAAAGCTGTAGATATTGTCCTTGTTATGTCTTGAATATTTTTTATTAGCAAATATAAAAGATATCAAAAATTCAAAGGTCGGATTTTATTTGAATTTATATTTTTCATTAAACTATAAGCAATAATTATTTCATCCAGTAAAATTTATTTTTAACTTTACCTAAATATAAATATTTGTATATATTCTTGCAATACGCTAATTCTTTTGATGTAATAATACAAGGAGTAAATGTCGTAATTTATGAAAAAGAAATATTATTCAAATTCTGAAGGTTTTATTAATGTAGATAACTTAGAATTGTTATTTGCATATGTAAAGCAGTATAAGGTATTAAAAAATTGTCAATTAAACTTAAATGCAAAATATAAATTTAAGTTTAACGGTAAGAATGTTTTGGAAATTTTGGACAATCCTAGTTATATTCAGTTATATGACAAAACTATAAATTTAAAAATTTTATGTGGTGAAAATGGCAGTGGTAAAAGCACGATTATTAATTCGTTTAAATATGATATTATAGATACTTCTCCAAATTTTGTTTTGTTCAAAACTTCTGATGGAAATTTTTATACAAATAAAAAAGGATTAAAAATAAAATATAATAACAAAAAGTTTGATTGTTGTTATGAAAAAGCATACTTACATCGAACAGGTCAATTATCTATTTATAAAAATACTGATATAGAGGAATTGGAAGACTTTAAAGAAAAATTTATATATAGTTATCTTAAATTTAACGATTTATATGAAATTAATGAAGTTTGCAAACCTATCTTCAATAAATTTGAAATAGAAACATCTAGTTTTATATCATCACTTGTACATGAAATCCAATTTGACTTACCTCAAAAGTTAAAACTTTCAACACAAATTATAAACCATACAAGTATTGATGAATTTCACAATTACCTGAAAGAAAAACCATTCCAATTCATGTTCATATACAATTCATTAGATAATACTTTTGAACACTATTATGAAAGCTTATCTTCTGAATACAATTTTGATGAAGAAACTTCAATATCAGAAATTTTTGACAGTATAATATCTTATACTTTTAATAGTACAAGTCAAATTGAAGAATTTAACAAGAAAATAAAAGGTATTATTTTCTCTAAAACACCCAAAACCAAACGAAAAAAGATTGGTAAAGTTGGAGTCCTGGATATAGTACAAGAGTACAAAACATCTAATATATATAAACAAAAAATGTACGATTTAAATATGCAAACATTAAAAATGATTAGAACAAAATTACAAGCAGTTTCTAAAGCTATGCATAACTATATTTGTGATACAATTCCATATCTAAAAGAACCAACGAATTTATGGGCGGATGAAAATTTTATTTTTGATTTTTTATCATTCGCTCCTTTTAAATTTATTGATCGCAATGAAAGTATTTATTTTCATAACTTAAGCAGTGGTGTACAATTAAAATTGCAATTAACCTACGAATTGATACTAAAGTTAATTCAACAAGGTCAAAATTCAACTATGATATATGAGGACGAAGTTGATTGTTACCTTCACCCAAAATGGTCACAAAGTTTCATCTCTTTGTATTTAAATATTTATAAATCGATTATGAATAGTTCATATCATAAAGATAAACAAAAAATACACAATATCATCATGGCGACTCATTCACCTTTTATTTTGTCCGATACAAATAATGACTATATTGAATATTTAAAAAGAGATGGATTATATTCAAATATATATAAAGATGAAGAAAAGCCGATTCAGCCATTTGCTGGAAATATCGGGGAAATGTTTAATAAAAATTTCTTTATGAATTCGTCAATTGGAGCATATAGCAAAACCGTTTTAGAAAAAGTTGTTAAAAGTATTGATAATAATGATATTTCAGAAAATAAATTATATGATATTGAAACTTGTGAAAAAATTATAAACACTATTGGTGATAAGTTATTACGTAACTTATTACTTGAAAAACTACAAGGAAGTAATTGGTATAAAAATGAAAAGAATTCCAATAGAGAAATATAGAGAAAAATTAAAAAAAATAATTGGAAAATGTAAGCATTATCAATCTTTTATTGGTAATAAAGAAAAGGCATATGAATATTCAAAGGTGTTTGACATTAAAATATGCCCATATTGTAATATCAATTATATTTATACCGTTATAACAAAAAAAGGTAAACCTGTTATCAGAGCTGATTTTGATCATTTTATACGTCGTAATAAAAGAAATGAATTATCTGTTAATAACCTTGTTCCTTGCTGTCCAGTATGTAATTCAAGACTGAAACGTGATACGTATATCACGTCCAAAACGCATATTCATCCATTTAAGGATGATTTTGATGAAATTGCAGAAGTTTGTATAGATATTATGTCCTTTAACTACTTAGATGAGCATAATTTTTCCATCAAATTTAAGAAAAAGGAAAACACTACAGAAGAATTATGGAATAAGGCCAAAAATAATATTAATCTTTTTACACTTGAAGATAGATATAACTTCCACAAAGATGTAGTGGTTGAGATATTTAGAGATATAAAATATTATTATGAAGAAAAATTAGATGAAATAGATGAACTTATCAATTCCAATGAACCTACATATAAACGTCTTGAAAATTATAAAAACATTGAAATAAATCAAGTTTCATTGGGTAAATTAAAAAAAGATATCACTATAAAGTACACAAAACAGACATAACAATTCTCTTGCAAATATCTTGATTAAGATTTATTTTGGCAAGCTTGTAAAAAATGGTTTATTATCATACATAGTTCGAAAATTTTTGGAAAGCATACTTATACCTGATATTTATGACAGAATACTAATATTTTTTGGAATAGATAATTAATACATTATATTCGGTATATTCGTGGTATCATAAATTTATTATTTCTCTATTGTGAACGGATAAAAAATGCAACAAGAGCCAATTATTAAAAATCTTAATATTATAAAATTTAGACGTTTTCAAAATTTTGGAGGCGTAATTCCCGACTTTGGAAAATATAATATAATTTATGGCTGGAATTATTCTGGTAAAACTACATTATCTAGGATTTTTGCTCTTTATAATGGTGTTGCTGAGGATAAAAATATTGATAGTGATGCTGATTTCTATTTAAAAACTGCAAATTTAGGGGATTTGGATATCTCAAAAACAGATGCTATTAAAGTGCATACATTTAATTCTGATTATATAAAAAATAACTTATTTTTCGAAAAACAATTTACGAGTAATATAATCGTTGTATCTGATAAAGCAACAGAAACTTTAGAAAACATAAAAAATTTAAAACAACAAAGACAAGCGTTAGTAAAAAATCAAACAGACTTTGCTCGACAATATGACCTTTACGAAAAAGAATATAATAAAAAAAGAAGTGACTATGCTTTGGTGATAGATGGATTTTTACCAGAAAAATTCACTGCTAGATATATAAAGTCTATTGAAGACAGTTTGGATATCTCTAAGTTAAAAAATCACATATTAGAAGATAGTGAAAAAGATGCGAAAATAAAAACATTAAAAAATCCTACTACATTTTTAAAAATTGAAAAGATAGACAAGATTTCAACAATAAACATAGATGAACTTACAATATTATTACAAAAGTCAGTAACACCTTCATCTGTGATTATAAAACTACAAGAAAAAAATGCAGAAGAATGGGTAAAATATGGTTTAAGCATCCATCAAAATGAAGATACTTGTTTGTTTTGTGGTGCAAAATTAGCTCCAGAGTATTTAAAAAACTTAGATGACGTTTTTAAATCTGAATATGATAATTTAGGGCAAGATTTGCAAAATTTTGATATAAATTTAAATGAATGCAATATTCAAATGCCAGCTCCTGCGACCATTGTGGATAAATGTCGAAATAGTTATTTAGAAGTCCATAAAACTTATAGTGATGAAATATTGAAATATAATAATAACATAAAGAAAATTAT
>ERZ808278.472-NODE-472-length-26007-cov-4.863787_pt1 | contig 26007 bp, 29 predicted proteins | sample MGYA00521239_ERZ808278 | MGnify/ENA primary metagenome ERZ808278 (study PRJEB31516, sample SAMN03275600) | gut metagenome | biome: mammalia-associated habitat; material: feces | host: Papio cynocephalus | place: Kenya | collected 2012-07-17 ... | reverse complement strand
GTTTCAGCCACTCATAGTCTTCAGGATGGGCGTCCTGATTGCGGATTAGGAATGCTATCGGGGTGCCCAACGTCTTCCCGTCCAATACGCCGCTCAACCACTCCACTTCATCTGCCTCTCGCGCAGCCCTGGGCGACGCACCTGCAACTGTTCCGCTGCTCTTACGCCCTGCACGACGGTCCAATTCATTGCGTATCAGCGACATATCTATCGCTATTCCCGCAGGCACACCGTCCAGCACACCGCCTATCGCGCGGCCGTGCGACTCACCAAACGAGGTAAAAACCACTTTCTTGCCAAAACTGTTCATAGTCCTACCATTAATCAGACACACTTCTTACGCCCACAAAGGTACCACTTTTCCCTTGTTTTGGCAAACCCGTTCTTAATTCTTCATTTTTAATTCTTAATCCCTCATATTGCCTGTCTGCGAAAAAAGCAGTACCTTTGTACGTTATTTTCTACAAGGATGAATCAAGAGTTTCAAATGCTTGCCAAGACCTTCAAGGGACTTGAAGAGGTGCTGGCAGGAGAGTTGGTGGAGTTAGGTGCCAACAATGTGCAGATAGAGCGGCGTGCGGTGTCATTCACGGGTGACAAGCGGTTGCTATACACCGCCAATATGTGTCTGCGCACTGCATCGCGCGTGCTGGTGCCTATTGCTACGTTCCGTGCCAAAGATGCAGACGCGGTGTATGAGCACGCCAAACAAATAGACTGGAGCCAATATATGACGCTCAAGACGGGTTTTGCCATTGACGCTACCGTGTATTCGGACACTTTCCGCCATTCGCAATACGTCACCTATCGCGTGAAAGACGCCATTGCGGACTACTGGATGGAGCGCGAGCAGAAACGCCCGAGCGTGAAACTCACCAGTCCCGACCTCAGTCTGAATGTGCATATCGCCGCCGAGACCGTGACTATCTCGCTGGACAGTTCGGGTGACAGCCTGCACAAGCGCGGTTACCGCGTTGCCAATACGGAAGCCCCTATCAATGAGGCTCTGGCAGCAGGTATGCTCCTGCTGGCGGGCTGGCATGGTCAGGGCGATTTCTACGACCCTATGTGCGGGTCGGGCACGCTGCTGATAGAGGCAGCCCTCATCGCCCGCAACATCGCCCCCGGCATCTACCGCAAGGGCTTTGCCTTTGAGAAATGGGCGGATTTCGACCGTGATTTGTTTGAGGACATCTACAACGATGACAGCCGTGAGCGTCCCTTCATGCACAAGATATACGGTTCTGACGCAGGTTATTACGCCGTGCAGACAGCACTCAAGAACATCCAGTCGGCGAGCCTGCAGCACGACATCGAGGTGCGGCAGATACGTATCGAGGAGTTGCGCCTTGCCGACCGCGACACCAACGGGGCACTGGTGATGATGAATCCCCCCTACGGAGAACGTCTGTCGCAGGACAAAGACGTGCTGCGCCTGTATCAGGACATGGGTACCGCCCTCAAACACCAGTTCAGCGGGGCTACTGCATGGATAATATCGAGCAACGAGGACGCGCTGAAGTGCATCGGTTTGAAGCCGAGCAAGCGGATACGATTGATGAACGGCGAGTTGGAGTGCCTGTTCAACCAATACGAACTCTTTCAGGGTGAGCATAAGGAGTGGAAGAAAGACCACCCCAAGGATACGAAACCGCGTTTTGCCGACCAGGAAAACAAGCGCAAGGACTTCAAACAGGACAGGAACAAGCGCGATTTCAAGCCGCGCGGCAGACGGGATGATGGCGACAAGAAACCTTTTGCACGCAAGCCCGGTGACCGCAAACCATTCGCGCGGGATAACAGGACACCGCGTCCCCACAAGACAGACAAACGATGAAGCAGATACTGATTGACGAATATAACTACCCGTTGCCCGACGAGCGGATTGCCAAGTATCCGTTGGCGCAGCGAGACCATAGCAAGTTGTTGGTTTACAAGGACGGACATGTGTCCGAAGACGTGTTCTACCACGTGGGGGACTATATCCCTGCGGGGTCGCTGCTGGTGTACAACAACACCCGTGTGATTCAGGCGCGGTTGGTCTTCCACAAGGACGCCCCCACAACCTCTGACCCGCATGCGCCCGCACAAGGTGCGCGAATAGAGGTGTTCTGCCTGGAGCCCCTGCGCCCGCATGACTACCAACTGTCGCTGGGTAGCAGCACCGGCTGCACGTGGAAGTGCATGATAGGCAACGCAAAGAAGTGGAAATCAGGGGCATTGCACCTCACCACCACCCTTCGCGGAACGGGGGAGACAATAGTTTTGAATGCGGAGCGTGGCGCACAGGCAGGCAACACCTATGAAGTCACATTCACATGGAGCACACCCGATACGAATTCCCCCTCTTTGAGGGGGTTAGGGGGAGTCGGGAGCGCAGGGTCTGTTTCTTTTGCCGAAATCCTTGACGCAGTGGGCGAACTGCCTATCCCGCCCTATCTCAACCGCCCGACGGAAGAGAGCGACAAGACGACCTACCAGACCGTCTATTCGCGTATCAAGGGTTCAGTGGCGGCACCGACAGCAGGGCTCCACTTCACCGATGAGGTCTTGAACGACCTCCGTGCCCGCGGCATACAGACCACCGAACTCACCCTGCACGTAGGCGCAGGCACCTTCCAGCCCGTGAAGACCGCTGATGCCAACGAGCATACCATGCATACGGAGATTATAGCAGTGCCGCGGCAGGCTATTGTGGATATTATCAGCCACTTAGGGCACATCGTAGCCGTCGGCACCACCAGTATGCGCACCCTCGAAAGTCTCTATTTCATCGGGGAAATGCTACGTGACAATAAGGAACAACAGACGCAGAACGAGGCGCAGCATACAGGCGAACTCCATGTGCCACAGTTCATTCCATACACCAAGCCCCACACCCTCACCACGCACGATGCATTGCAGGCGATAGTGGATTATCTGGAGCGTACAGGACAGGATACCCTGCATGCTGAAACCCAAATCATGATAGAACCGGGATATATATTCCACGTTGTCAATCAGTTGATTACCAACTTCCATCAGCCCAAGTCCACGTTGCTCTTGCTGGTCAGTGCCTTTGTGGGCGGTGATTGGCACACGATATACGACTACGCCCTCAGCCACGATTTCCGCTTTCTGAGTTACGGGGACAGCAGTATCCTCTTCCACCGTGACTGATGCTTTTTTCTACCCCAACCTTGCACGAACCAACGATTTTGTGTACCTTTGTGCCGTCTAATACAAAATGTCATGAACACACCTCGCATATCATCGCTTTTGCGTCTCAGTGCTATCAGTTTGGCACTCCTATGTGCTTCACGACTCCCATGCATGGCACAAACCATGGAAGAATCACTCTCCATAGCCGAGCAGCAGGAGCCCTCCGCAGGCACACCCGATGCCAACCCTTGGCTTGACACATACCCCAAGCATGTCGGCTTCACGTGGGGCGCATCGGCAGCCTTCACATCCAACTATATCTGGCGTGGCCTGTACGTGGGCGGACCGAGCATTCAAGCAGATGCCACCGTGGGTTATGGAGGTTTCTTCGTCAATATGTGGTGGAATATCGGGGCTACCGACTGGGCTTTCAGCGGCTTTAACCCCGAGGTGGACCTGTCTATCGGCTTCAGCCGGTGGGGACTGCAAATCTACTACCTCCACATGTACTATTTCGACCGCTATGCCGACGGCACACGCTCACGCTATTTCGATATGGGCAACCACGCCCCGGGCGGAGGAGGTACCACAGGTGAATGGCGTCTTTCCTACCGTGTCAGCGACCGACTCCCGCTCACTATCCTCGTCGCATGCCGCACTTTCGGGCGCGATGGATACCTTGTGGACGGCGAACTCAAACGCGCCTACTCCACCTATATCGAACTGGGCTACGACTTCAATCTCACCCACGACTGGACACTCGCTGCACGTCTCGGTATGACACCCGCCAAAAGTATGTACACGGGCTACCAAGGCGATTTTGCTGTCAATCTGATAGGCCTCAAACTGCAAAAGCAGTGGAATATGAACGGCTATGCTGTACAGGCGTTTGCACACACCATGCTCAACACTTGGGATGTGAACGCCGACAATCTCATACGCCCCATCCGCGAGGCGGGCAACCAAAAAATCAACCTGTCAGTCGGCTGCAGCATCGCCATCTGACACACATTTGGCACATATCTGACATACATCTGACACTATCGGGGTACTAGCTCATCTGGTAGAGCGCAACAATGGCATTGTTGAGGTGAGGAGTTCGAGTCTCCTGTGCTCCACATCTGTGAGGCTGTCTAACAAGTGTAGGCAGTCTCTTTTTTATGTCGTTTTTCATAATGGTCGTGGACGCGGACGCCCTCGTCCGCGGGCGAAATGGGGTGCTCTCTCGTCCGCGAGCAGTTTGGCACAAACTGAATGACTTTGCGCTGTTTGTGGGGACGTGAAGCGTAAGGCAGGTGTGCGCAGCACACTGAGTGCCGCAGCGACATGAAGCCCTGTGGGCTGAGTAGAACTCCTTATCATCTCGCGTTATTAAATACGACACATCTTGTCTGGGAATAGTCTTACCTACCGAAATTATACAATAATGCAGTTGTTTTTATGCCGCAGCCCTGACCACAAACCACAATTTTATTGCACAAATGATAAAAAAGTATTACCTTTGCACCTGCAAAGCCCACGCAGGGCTGTTCGCACAGCGTTAGTCTGCTATCGGGGTGCCTGCGCTACGGGTGGGACTTGCGAACTAATAATAAAGGCGTCTAATCACGCTTTGTTTTGGCGTTTCGAAACTTCGCAACTTTCAGAAATCAGATTCAAAACATGGCAATGATGGATGTCCCTTGGGATATGTATTATCTCGTTGTATGCATTATGTAGAGGTTGGATTATATCCGCCCTGATACATAATTGTATATGGCGTATGCATATTCTGCGTGGGCTCCGCGTTGCTTGTTCAATCTGATAGGCAATGCGAAGGCCTCGAAACGCGGAACAAGCAATAGCAAAGTCCGCGTTTTTTGTATATCTGCATATACGTTTGGCAGACATACGTGCATAGACTAAGCACATTAGGCGTCACAAACCTAATGTGTTTTTGTTATGACGGATACTCACATTCCACAGGCATTGGTAGCCATCAAATGCCTTGTCTTCAACCACGAACCCTATCTCCGTGATTGTCTCGAAGGCTTTGTCATGCAGCAGACTGATTTCCCCTATGTGGCTATTGTTCATGATGACGCCTCCACGGACCACTCTGCCGACATTATCCGTGAGTATGCTGCCAAGTACCCCGACATCATACGCCCTATCTACGAGACCGAAAACCAATACTCCAAGTCGGACGGCTCTCTCGGTCGCATTATGAACGCCGCCGTTGATGCCACCGGCGCCAAGTACATCGCTATGTGCGAAGGTGACGACTATTGGACAGACCCCCGCAAACTACAGAAGCAAATTGATATATTGGAGTCTGACACCACGCTAATGGCAGTAGTCACAGACACTTCTGTGGTAGATAACAACGGCAATGTAATAATCCCCAAGCGAGGTGATATAGTCAAAGATAGTATCGAAGGCAGATATACACTACGCGATTTTTTCGGGACACCGCAGCACGCCTACCCTACCGCATCCGTTGTGTATCGTAATGAACATCAACAAGATATACGGAGAATGCAGGCACATACGGCTAATGCGTATTTAGGAGATTGGACTTTGTGGATAATCCTGCACACATTTGGTGACTTCTATTATCTGAATCAGGTCACTACTGCCTATCGCATAAACCCGACATCTGTCACACATACTTGCGACCGTGTAGGTCGTGCCAAAGCACATCGCACTATATGTAATGCTATTGCCGACATTCTTCCTCCGCAATATGCTGACATCAGTAATGACCTGCGGCATACCGATTGGGTATGGGTAAGCCTGCTGTTTGCCTATAAGCACGAACATCAGTACCTGCACATGTTCAGCGCAATGATTATGACACTCATCAAATGCCCCAAGGTGCTATTTCAAAATATCTCACAAGGACTAAAACGCAGAACAAATGAAAGACATTAAGCAGACTATACAACACATCAAGCATGTGTGCAAAAGTGCATACACGGATTATAAACGTCCCATATATCAGGGGATACGTCGCTATGGGGCAAACGACACATGGATACCTGATTTCATAACACAAAGAATTGGCTATTCTTGCCCTTCAAGCATTGCATGTTTCACAGTAAACACATATCCTGAAATCATCAAGTGGAATAGACATCAACATAGATTGCTTTACATTGCCGAAAACGTTCATGTTCCATATTCTCATTGGGCACAATTTGCTGATATACACCATCAGGCATTCGCCCCTGATTTAACAATCGGTTTTGACCGCGACAATTCTGACAATTATATCCGTTTCCCTTATTGGATAGTTGATAATTTTTCTCCATTAGCCACACATGCAGAAATAAAGACTTTTGTAGAGCAATATAACTGCTCACGCTTGACCAACAGAGAGCACTTTTGTGCATTCATTTGCCGTTACGACTATTTCGGAGACCGTGCACTGATGGCGGATATGGTGGAGTCTGTGGCTCCTCTGTCTTATCCGTCAGACTTCCGCCACAATGATGACAGGATGCGAAACGACTATAAAAACGACAAAATCGCATATCTCAACTCATTCCGTTTCAACCTTTGCCCCGAGAACAGCAACAACGCAGGCTATGTCACGGAGAAAATCTTTCATGCCGTTAAGGCAAGGTGTGTACCCGTCTATTGGGGGAATGAGGGTTTTCCTGAGACCAATATCCTGAACAAGGACGCTATCATCTACTTGGACCGTGAGCACCCCGAAGAGGCTTTAAGTCTAATCCGGTTATTGGAAACCAATCCCAAAGCCTATGCCGAGTTTGCCTCTCAGCCGCGCTTTGTTCCCCATGCCGCCGATGAAATATATGCCTATTACGAACGCTTGGAGAATAAACTGAATAGCATATTAGGCATCTCTTAAACATAAACCATAAACAGCATATTTATCAACCATAAACAACTTATTATCAGTCACAACTATGTCCAAACAACCCCAATACCCCGACCTCACTCCTGAGGAGTTTGAGTTCGAACTCCGCGACCATCGCAAGATGGCATACAACGAATACATTCGTTTCCAAGAAGAGCGCAAACAACACAAAGCGGCTTTCGATGCCGCACAACGCCGACGTTGTGCCCTCTCGCGTTGGCTGCACACCCTGATGCAGGCTTGCCGCAATCACTTGGACAACAAGCACGAAGCGGAACTTCTCCACGAAGTCAGCCCGCATGACCGCCTTTAGTCGTACTATGTCCACTATATTGCCCCCGATTTAGCAAAAGTTGCGGAAAATTTTAGGATAAAGTTGCGGAAAATTTGTGCATCCAACTTATTATCAGCAATTTGCGCAACTGCAATAATTCGGTCCAAACTATGCAGTATAGTTAATTGTATGTTAGTTGCTGACCTACAACCTGCAATATCTGCCATGCAAAATTAATGGCTAATTATACGGAAATTACATGTTTATCTGTCACTTTTAAGGGGGACTGCCGGCTATTTGTTGTCTGTTGTTGACCTTTCCTCTCTATACCCTTGTATCATATCACACGCGGACATGTTGTCCGCGTCAAGGTTTTGTTTGTTTTGTAGGTTTTGGCTTCCTTATAATTCCCTCGTGTACACCTTGATACAAAAATGTATTAATACTATGTTTTTAGTATGTCATTAGTATGTGATTAGTATGTGATTAGTATGTGATTCAGCCAACCATCTCGCGACCTTATAGCACGCTCTCACCGTAATTTCTTAAATTTTACTAACACACGGCACTCCCTCTGCCCATCCCATCTGCTCTCCTCCCCAAAACTAACACAGCATTTTGTGGTAGTTTTCAGTGCTTTTGTCCCCGCACCTTTGTGCAGTCCAAAATAATGTTGTAATTTTGCGATGTGAAGGCGTTTCGCACGATGCGCCGGCACAACAAATAGTATTTTTAAGGCGTTTATTGACGCTTGTTTGGGAGTCTCGAAATCCGGAAAATTTCATATACCCGAAGCAAGACGGCAATGGATGCCCTTCGATGTGTATTCACTACACCCTGTTCGGTGTGTCTGTACATATCGGCGTGGGCGTTATTGTTTGTTCTTGTATATAGGGTCATTTCCGGAACCTCGAGACTAAGAATGGGCAGAGATAGGGTTCCACGCTTTTTATTTCAGTATCAGGTGATTAGGAGCCGGTTACCTACATTCAAACGGAGGTTTATTATGCTCCTGCACACACCGCAACGACAAGTCGTCATCGACCCGCGAATCAGTTTCCCGTACAGTTCGTTTTATATATACGGACTTATTCAACTACCTGGAAACCACAATGTTAAGTTCTCCATGCACCCTTTCCGACAACTGAACGACCCGGGTTGGAACATGCGCTTTATCTTTCTCAACAACGGACAGGTCACCAAATACTTCATTCACACCAACGATTCCTACCATATCCAACAGCCCGACTACGCCTGGTGCGACATCTATGGCAGCGTCAATGCCAATTTTACGTACTATCCTCACAATCAATACCCTAAGTTAATCTCACTCGTGCCGTCTTTCAGCATTCGGGCAATGCCGCTGTTGCCTACTGCCTCACTTGCCCTTTCCAATTTCTGCAAAGCACATCACGCCATTCTCGGGCGAACAGAGTGGAACAAATACACCAATTCACACGAAATCAATCGCTGGAAAAACGCCAAACATTTCTTTGGCAGATACTACAAAACCTGCAAACATCGTTGCCCATACACCGCCTACACCGCGCCCTTCCCGAGCACGGACAACTACGTTTTCTTCCTCAGTACATTATGGTACAATCACCCTGACAACCAGAACGATAAGGGTGTTAATCTGCGTCGTGCGCACTTCATCAGAGCCTGTCAATCCATTCCCAATCTGCGCTTTGAAGGTGGCTTGTTAGGCGATGATACTTCCTCCAAAGATGTCTTTGCCGATGTGCTTGCCACCGCGGGGCTTCCCATGTCCGAGTGGATGGCCAAAACCAAACAATCTGCCCTCGTCTTCAATACCCCTGCCTTCTGGGACTGCCACGGATGGAAACTCGGTGAGTACCTTGCCATGGGCAAGTGCATTCTCTCTACACCGCTATCCAACGACCTCCCAGCACCACTTGTACACGGCGAACATATCCACTACGTAGAGAATACGCGAGATGCTATGCGTGAGGCAATTACATATATATTATCTCACCCTGAATACAAACAAAAGTTGGAAAACGGGGCGCGCACCTATTGGGCGAACTATGGCACACCTACCCAATCACTTCGCCTGTTGGGCATCAAATAAACTGTATGGAATCCGCCTGCCTACCCCCACCTCGTCCAGCAACTCTCCCGTATCCACGAAGCGGGTCTCCACGTGGAGTGTGTCGGGTGTTACAGTGATGTACTCGTACACTCCGCGTCCTGAGGACACGCACTCGTTATGGCGGCTCTGTTTGTTGGGGTAGCGTTTGGTGGAGGCGTTGGTACCGATATAGACAGTGGGGTTTATGTCGCGGAAGATGCTCGCTGTATGTCGCACGGTGCGTCGTGCATAGTTGTGGTCATGTCCCGAAAATACGATGTCCGCCCGCTGCAAAGCCCGCGTGAAGAACAGCCATATCAGCGGGTTCTGTCGCCCTTTGGCACTGCTATACACAGGGTGGTGCATCATCACCACCGTGAAACGCCCGTCGGCATCTTCCAGCACCTTCTTCACCCAGAAGTTCACTTGCGTGTAGTCCGACAGGCGTTGCAAGCCGTCGGTATCTATCACCACAAAGCGCAGTGTCGGGAAATCCACGTAGTATGTTGTGCCACGGAACCGCCGCGGACCGTTTTGCGGATTGGGAAACAATTCTTTCCAATGCGCAGGGAGGCGTTTTATCACGCCTTTGCGGTACTCATGATTGCCGGGGGTAGCCAGCACAGGCAGCGAGTCAAATCGCGTCCCAGACAGGCTGTGGTACATCTGCTGTTCGTAATAGAAATACGGACGCTCGAAAAAGTCGCCCAATTGAGCATAGAAATCTATGCGCGGGTGTCGTGCTGCAATAGCAATGAAGTCGCTGTCCGTCAGCGAGTTGTGCACATCACCCAACAGAATAAACGCCAATGTGTCGCGCTGCAGACTCCTTAGGACACTGTCATTGGCAAAGGTAAGAAAGGTATGGTCTGTAATCGTGTCGCCCGTCCATTCGGGTTTGGGTGGGTTGGAGAACCAAGCCTTCCAGCGAAAGGCGCACAATATGCCGCCTGACGCTAAAAGGAATAGTGTGATAATCAGCCAGATGCGACGCTTCATCAGAACGGAAGGTCAGTGTTTTCGTCCACATCGGCAGCCGCATCAAAACTCTGAACGTCGGCTTGTGGTGCGGGTTGTGCTGCGGCAGCGGCAGGTGCCGGTTGCGCAGGCTGTGCGGGAGCGGCTGCTACGGCACCCTGTTGAACGCGCCATGCGCGTATTGAGGTGTACCAACGTCCGTTGAACTCTCTCGACTCGATGTCGAAAGACACTGTTACCACGTCGTCAATCTTGCACGGATTGCTCTTGATTCTGTCCTCGCCGAACAACTCAAAGCACACCTTACGCGGGTACTGCTCTTGCGTTTCCAGCACATACGACTGGCTTTTCCACGGTTTACCCGCTTTGCTGGTGCCGCTCTGCTCCGGCAGAACCTGAATGATTTTTCCTACGATTTCCATTGTAATTATTGCGTATTAGATATATAAACTATATAAATTCAGGTGCACAGGACCTTATGCCCTATGCACCTGAATGTTAGATTTATTCGCCTGTGATGGCAGCCACACCCGGCAGCACTTTGCCTTCGATAGCCTCGAGCAGTGCACCGCCACCGGTAGAGATATAACTTACACGGTCAGCCATGCCGAACTTGTTGACGCATGCCACGCTGTCGCCACCGCCGATGAGGCTGTATGCACCCTCGTCGGTTGCCTTGGCGATAGCCTCGGCAATAGCCTTGCTTCCGCCGGTGAAGTTGTCGAACTCGAATACGCCTGCGGGACCGTTCCAGAGGATGGTCTTTGCGCCCTCGATAGCCTTGGCGAAGGCTTTGCGGCTCTCCGGACCGGCGTCCATACCCTCCCAGCCGTCGGGTATGTCATTGCTCGGGCATACTTTGGTATTGGCATCGTTGGAGAAACTGTCAGCAATGATAGAGTCTGTGCCAAGCACCAGGTTCACGCCTTTTGCCTTTGCCTTGGCGATAATGTCAAGTGCCAAATCCAGTTTGTCGTCCTCGCAGATAGAGTTGCCTATCTTCCCGCCTTGCGCCTTAGCGAAGGTGTACGTCATTCCGCCACAGAGAATCAGGTTGTCCACTTTGTCCATCAGATTCTCGATGATACCAATCTTGGTCGATACCTTGGAGCCGCCCATGATAGCCGTGAAGGGGTGCTTGATATTGTGGAGGATGTTGTTCACAGCAGCCACCTCTTTCTCCATCAGATAGCCGAGCATCTTGTTGTCAGCGTCGAAATAATCGGCAATCACTGCGGTCGAAGCGTGCTTGCGGTGCGCGGTACCGAAGGCATCGTTCACGTAGCAGTCGGCATACGATGCCAGCGTCTTGGCGAACTCTTTCTGACGGGCTTTCATCTCTTTGGCAGCCTCGTCGTAAGCGGGGTCTGTCTTGTCGATGTCCACCGGCTTACCCTCTTCTTCAGGGTAGAAGCGGAGGTTCTCAAGCATCAGCACTTCGCCGGGCTTGAGGGCGTCAGCCTGTGCCTTGGCGTTGACGCAATCCGGTGCAAACTGTACGGGAGTGCCCAATGCCTTGCTCACTGCGTCCACAATCTGCTTAAGGCTGTATTTAGCCACCACTTTGCCTTTCGGCTTGCCCATGTGCGACATGATTATCAGAGCCCCGCCTTGTGCCAGGATATGCTTCAGCGTAGGCAGTGCGCCACGGATGCGGGTGTCGTCGGTGATATTACCGTTTTCATCGAGTGGAACATTGAAATCCACACGGACAATCGCCTTCTTGCCGGCGAAATTGTACTTGTCAATTGTCATCATTTTGTACCTTTATTATACTTATAAACAGTTACTAACTTGTGACCCCGCTGGGACTCAAACCCAGGACCTTCAGAACCGGAATCTGACGCTCTATTCAACTAAGCTACGGGGCCTTCCTGCATCAATTGCGGCGGTTGCCGACAAGGATGAGGATATAGTATATCAATGTACCTAACGATGCAAGGGCTGCCACCACATACGTATAGGCGGCACTGCGCAATGCCGATGCAGCAAGCGGTGTGGTCTCACGGTCGGTGATACCTGCCTCTTCCAACCACGATACGGCACGTGTGCTGGCATTTATCTCTACAGGCAGCGTTATGAAAGCAAACAATGTAGTCAGCGCATAGAGCACGATACCTGCTTCCAAGAGTTGCGGGAACGTATTGATAACCAATATGCCACCCAGCAACACCCATGTCACCCAACGCGATGAGAACTCCACCACGGGCACCAACGCACTGCGCAACTTCAATGGCGCATAGGCAGTGGCATGTTGCACCGCATGCCCGCACTCGTGTGCCGCTACGGCTGCCGCTGCCACAGAGTCGGAATTATACACGGATTCCGACAGGTTAACCGTCTGGTTGCGAGGATCATAATGGTCTGTCAAGTGCCCTTGCACACACGTCACCTTCACATCCGTGATACCGTTATCGCGCAACATCTTTTCTGCCACCTCACGACCCGTCATACCAAGAGGTACTTTCGAGTACTCCTTGAAACGATGTTCCAGCAGGGCACTCACACCCCAACTGACTAATGCAATCACAATAAATAACGCCCAATACATAGTTAATCTCCTGTTAGTTTGTTTGGTTTAATGTTTGAATAATAGGTTTCCGACGGCATACCTTGCACACCCCGTACACATACAGGGAGAATCGCGACGGGTTGAAATTGGTGAACCGTTTGTCCGCCAGCATCCTGTTGATACTGGTGTCACGCACTTCGCTCACACGCCCGCAACGTGTGCAAATCACCTGGATATGCGATGCCTCCGCTTGCGTAATCTCATATTGCCCTGCACGCACACCGAACTCTTTGTCCAACCTATGAAGCACACCGACTTTCGTAAACAGCGACAAAGCATTGTATATCGTGGCACGGCTTATGGTAATATCTGTCAGTTCCGCCTGCAACTTCTCCACCGAGAAACAACGCAACGCACACGCTTTCTGCAAGATAACCTCACGCTCATGCGTACGGCGCATACGATGCTCACTCACGTAAGCATTCACACGCTCCAACGCGTGATGATATATGTCATCTGCTTTCTGGCTCATCAGATATTCTTTATATAGGCACGGCGACGCTTGTGCACCTTGTGCGGCAGCATCTCCCAATTGGCTTGGTTCTTGTAGTTGGTCTCCATGATAGAGGTCGTCTCCACGCGCTGGATGCCATACTTCAGGAAATACGGATGCTGGTCCATCAGTATCAAGGAGTTTATGCCTTTGTCCTGATAGTCAGGACGGACAGCAATCAGCAGCAGGTCAAACGCCTCCATCTTCTTGGCGTGCAGAGCCTTCAGAATGTGGTACCACCCGAACGGAAACAGATGTCCGTGGCATTTGCGCAACGCCTGCGAGATGTCCGGCATACCTACACCCACGCCCACTACCTCGTTGTGCTCATTCACCACGATGGTCACAAAATCAAAGTTCACCATCGGGAAGTACATATCGCAGTAGTATTGCTTCTGCCGTTGCGTGAGCGGCTGGAAGTTATATAACTTCTGGTAGGCGGCATCTATCACGTCCATATACTCAATGCCGTACTTGCGAACCAACTCCTTGCAACTGCGCACCTTGTCCACACGCACATGGCTCCGCTCGCGCACGATGTTGCTAACCCGCACCAAACGTTCCGGCATCTCCTGCGGAGGAACTATCTGAAACTCTATCCAGTCGTTCTCTTTCACCAACCCGTAGTGCTCCAAATGACGCACATAATACGGATAATTGTACAGCGACGCCATCGGTGCCAAGTATTCATACCCCTCTATCAGCAACCCCTCAAAGTCAAAATCCGTGAACCCCACAGGACCGTTCAGTGCGTCCATCCCCTTTGCCTTGCCCCATGCTGCCACTGCGTCCAACAATGCCTTGCTCACCTCCTCATCGTCCACGAAATCAATCCAACCGAAACGCACGTGCTTCACACCCCATTTCTCGTTGGCGGCATAGTTGATGATACCTGCTATCCGTCCCACGGGCTTGCCATCCCTGTACGCCATATACAGCACATGGTCGCACACCTCGTGTGCGGGATTTTTCTTGGTATCGAAAGTATTCAACTCGTCAATCACCAAATGCGGACAGAAATTCTCGCAGTTACGGTACAAATCGTTACCAAACTCAATAAATTTCTTACGCCCCCATAATGTGGTAATTTGCTTTATTTCTATCGCCATTTTCCTCAAATGTACACATTTAGACGGCAAAATTACAATAAATCCGCCGAAACACCAAATATGTCGGGATTTTTTTGTAATTTTGCAGCCGATTTCGCGCCATTGGCGGGGAGTCTGATATGCAGGGTATGAGAAAATTATCATCAGTAGCCGTATATTGCTCCAGTTCCAACAAAGTGCGGACATCCTATATGGATGCTGCCGAACGCTTGGGCGTGTTGCTGGCTGAGCAGCACATCCGTCTCGTCTATGGCGACGGGGGCATTGGTCTGATGGCAGCAGTAGCACGTGGTGCCCTCAAACAAGGCGGTGAAGTGGTGGGCGTAATCCCGCAATTCATGGTGGACCAGGGGTGGAACAACCCCCGTAGCACCCGAACCGTCATCACCCGAACCATGCACGAGCGCAAAGCCAAAATCTGCGAGATGGCAGATGCCATGGTGGCACTCCCGGGTGGTATCGGCACTTTCGAGGAACTGCTCGAGTGCCTCACGTGGAAGCAACTCGGGCTACACAGCAAACCCGTCGTCATTCTCAACACCGACGGCTACTACGACCGCCTGCTCAACTGCCTTGACTACATGGTCGAGGAGCAGATGATGCGCCCTATACATCGCGAGATGTTCACCGTGGTCAGCCAACCCGAAGAGGTGATTCCTACCATCCTGTCAATGCCCGAATGGGACCCGCAGACAAGGCGGCTGGCATCCATTTAGCAGGCAGAAGATAGCAGCAAACTGACAGACATGGAGACTATCACGCACATATCTTCACCGTACTCCGAACCATGGGTGGCTTGGCTGCTCTTTGGCTTGATGCTCCTCATAGTCCTCAACCGTTCTACACTAATAAACTTGCGCGGAGGATTGCGCACCATCTTCAGCCATTCCGAACGCACGTATGGCATCTACACATCCGACTTCCTGACCGACATTGTCGCTCTCATCTTCCGTGTCGGCATATTGGCACTGACCGTTTACATGCTGGTCTATTCCGCCAACACACCCTTCACGCTCCCTATCTACGCCAAAATCGTGGGCATCGTCGTGACAGTACTTGCCATTCAGGTACTCCTTATATATATAGTGGGCAAAATCTTCCTGCCTGCCCGCCAACTGTCGCAGGCACTGGAGCAATGCAACTACATCCGCCACCTCACAGATATACTCTTATGGGTTGCTATGTTGCTGATTGTCAATTGGTCAAGTACAATCGCGCTCTATATCCTTTGCGGAGTGGTGGAGCTGCTTTTTGCGGTCGCCATAGTGGGCAAAGGCGTGCAGATGTTCTGCAAAAGTGCCTCGTCGCTATTCTATATCCTGTTGTATTTCATAAGTCTCGAAGTGGTGCCCCTGTGCGGAACACTGCTTTGGGCTAAACATATCGTGTGATGAAAAAGATAACCAATATCCTCGTTTCACAGCCGCGCCCTATTACAGAGCGTAATCCCTACGCCGATATGGAGGCGAAATTCGGCGTACATTGTGATTTTCAGCAACTTATCCACGTAGAGAGCCTCACGGCACGCGAGTTCCGCGACCAACACATCTACTTGGAGGAATACACCGCCGTCATTCTCAACTCGCGTCTCGGCGTGGACCATTTCTTCCATCTCTGTGAAGAACTGCGCTTCCAAGTGCCCGAGACTATGCACTACTACTGCATCTCCGAGGCGGTTGGCAATTACCTGCAGAAGTATATCCAATACCGCAAACGGCGTGTCTTTGCCGGTGCCAACAATCGTTTCGAAGACCTCATACCCGCTATGAACCGTCGCCCAAAAGAGAAATACCTCATGGTGATGGCAGATGTGCATAGTGACGACGACATTAATATGTTTGCCAAGCACAAGGTCGTCGTCAAACCCGCCGTCATGTACCGCACTGTATCTACCGACTGGCCTGCCGACAAACCCTTCAACTACGACATGATTGTCCTCTTCACACCCGCCGGCGTCGCTTCTCTCAAGAAGAATTTCCCCGACTGGCAGCAGGGCGACACCGTCATCGCATGCTTCGGGGCGAACACCGCCGCCGCACTCGAAGAGAACGGCTATCGCATTGACATCAAGGCTCCTACACCCGAGTGCCCGAGTATCACCACCGCTATCAAGAACTTCTTAGAGGCGCAACACGAGGGATGACCTGCACCTTTCCAAAGGCGGAGAAACTCTGTGGGCAAACGCGCATCGAGCAACTCTATCATCACGGCAAACGCTTTGTCGTGTGGCCCTTGCGCGTCACTTACTTGCCCATAGACGATGCCCCGACGGAAGTACTCATCTGGGCACCCAAGTCCCTCTTCAAGCACGCCGTGGATCGCAACCGCCTCCGACGCCGGATGCGCGAAGCCTATCGCCTCAACAAGCATATACTCACCGACACAGGCAAGAACTTCCAAGTAGCCTTCAACTACATGGAGAAGGACATGCACGACTACCACGTCATCGACAAAGCCATGCGCCGTGCTCTCAAACGCCTGTCACAAACGGACGCACCTGCCCAATGACCTTCAAAACGTTCATACGCAAAGCCTTCCTCGTACCCGTGTATTTCTACAGGTACTGCATCTCGCCGTTCACGCCCCCTTCCTGCCGCTACACACCCACCTGCAGCCGGTATATGATAGAGGCGGTCATGAAGTATGGTATCTTCAAAGGTGGCTGGCTCGGCGTGAAGCGCATACTCCGTTGTAACCCCTGGGGCGGCTCCGGCTACGACCCCGTCCCATAATATATTCGGTAAATGTCACGTGAATGTCATATAAATGTCGTATAAATGCTGTATAAATACTGTATAAATGCTGTGCAAATCTCGTATTAAGTATATGTGATTCTTATGTAATTCTTATGTGATTCTTATGTGATTCCGCTGACCATATCGCAAGGATGCCCTCATTAACTATTAACTATTAACTATTACTTAAATAAAATGCGTATCGACATCATCACCGCTTGCCCCGAGTTACTGGAGTCCCCTCTCAACCACTCCATAGTGCAGCGTGCCAAGGACAAGGGCCTTGCCGAGATATATGTGCACAATCTCCGTGACTTCACCCTTGACAAGCACCGCAAGGTGGACGACTATGCCTTTGGCTTTGGCGCAGGCATGGTCTTGCAGATAGAGCCCATCGACCGTGCCATCTCCCACCTCACTGCGCAGCGGCACTATGATGAAATCATCTTCACCGCGCCCGATGGGGAACGCTTCACCCAGCGTGAGGCGAATGCCCTCTCGCTCAAGCAGAACATCATCATACTCTGCGGGCACTACAAAGGCGTGGACCAGCGTGTCCGCGACCATCTCATCACCAAGGAATATACGATTGGTGACTTTGTCCTCACGGGCGGAGAGATGCCCGCTGCCATTATGACGGACGCCATTGTCCGCCTCCTTCCCGGAGCCCTTGGCGATGAAACCAGTGCGCTTAGCGACAGTTTCCAGGACGGACTCTTGGAGCCCGGCGTGTACACCCGCCCTGCCGAGTACAAGGGTTGGCGGGTTCCCGACATACTCATATCGGGCAATCAGGCGAAGATTGACGAATGGTTATACGAAGAATCCCTTCGTCACACCCAATCCCGCCGCCCCGACCTATTAGAGGACAACAACTGATTAAAGAACAATAGAAAACTGACCAAAGAACAACAAAAAAGAACGGCATACCCCTCTGGACATGCCATTCTTAATTCTTCATTTTTCATTCTTAATTTCTAATCACCTCTCTGTGTGTCTTCAGGCTCAGATTATCGCTCACTATCTTCAGGGAACTCAAGTGTTCAAAGCCCATGCCAGCGATATACGCCAATTCCATGTCAAACACGCAATCGTGGTAATCTGAGGACAACACAAAGTCCGTATTGCTGTAGCATACAGCCTGTCTCGTTGCCTCAGGAAGGCATATCCAATTCTCTGGTATAGGTTCCAACAGCAATTCAGGCTCTGGATACTTCACATTAGGGTGGTTCAGTCTGACCTCTGTAACAACCACAGCACTGCGAATATCAAAGTTTGCGCTACCCACATAGCCGATATTCAGCAGACGTGTCTCACGGGGCAACTCACGCAACGCACGCAATACATTCAGCGCACCAATCCCTGTCACTACTATATCCCATACCGAACCGTCCTCCATCTGCCATTGTCCGCAACCGTCTGCATTGACTTCCGCCAACATCTTGCCACGCAGATATTGGGATATCAATTTCTGTTCACCAACTATATCGCCCTCTTCGGCTATCAAAATCAAGTTGTTCATATTTTCTTCATTATATACTTACACAATTTCTACCTATTCACTCCATAAAATATATATAGTATTTATAGAGAAATCTATTTGTTATTTTATCACGCTGATAATGTTCATAACTGACCAATCTAACTCAATATCAACTGGTTACTATTACCGACAAATTCACTTTCAACCCTCACACATTGGATAACTTTCAACTATCAAATCCAACCAACAATGACTGCATGTAGGTGTTGATAATTCTGTTTATAACCACTTCTTCAGTTTGAATATCAGCAAGATAATCAGTGTAAACACCACCATTAGTCCGATAGCAAACGGATAGCCTAATTTCCAGTGCAGTTCGGGCATGAAATCAAAGTTCATACCGTACATACTTGCGACGAGTGTGGGCGGGAGGAAGATGACATTCACCACGGTGAATATCTTGATTATCTTGTTCTGCTCGATATTGACGAGACCGAGGAACGTATCCTGCAGGTAGTCAAGTCGGTCAAAGCCAAACCGCGTATAGTCGAAAAGCGAGTTGATGTCCTTGATAATCATCGTCAGACGCGGTTGCAGTTCGGCAGGAAAGAAGTCGCATTTCAGGAAGTTGCTGATGACACGCTGCTTGTCCATGATGTTCTGACGGATAATAGTCACTTTTTCCTGCAAGTCCTTGATTTGGATGAGCACATCCTCGTCCACATGGTCGCTGGCGTTGATTTCTGAGGACAGGTTGGTAATCATGTCGGTGGTGTCCTCAATCATATCGGCGTCTTTCTCGACACGCGTTTCCATGAGGGCTACCAACACATGATACCCCGTCGGGAAGTTGCGGGTGTTTACGAACATCTTCTTCACCGTCTCGTTGAAACTATCCAACTCCACGCTTCGGGTGCTCACAAGGATGCTGTTTTTCAATATGAAGTTCACAGGCTCCACCTCGAAGTCGTTGCGCAGGAAGTTGGAGTTCGCCACAATCGAGTCGTCGGTCTGTATGTACCGCGACGACATCTCAATCTCTTCCATCTCCTCATCTTCCTGAATATCAATCTTCAGGAAGCCCTCGAGCAAGTCCTCGGTCTTGTCGCTGACGTCCAAGAGGTCAATCCAGATAATGTCTTTCTTATCAATGGTCTGCAGGGTGTTCAACGTCTTTGAAACCTTTATTTTATCGTTGTCCTTATAGAATATTCTGAGTTCTGCCATGATTTTTTTTGTTTGCTGCGGGCGTTTGTTGCGTCTCGCAAAGGGTTCTACAAGTGGAAAAGGTCTCTATCGACGGCACACCTTTGCTATCTACCTTTTCCGTCTATCATATTGGTTAGTCGGATAAATTCCTCCACGCTTAGTTGCTCGGGGCGCATCGTGAATATGGGTTCGGACAGCAGCGGGTTGTCTTTTCCTACCATTTGCATCAACGAATTGCGCATCTGTTTTCGGCGTTGGTTGAAGGCTGTCTTGACCACTTGTCTGAACAGTTGCTCATCACAGCCCAATTCTCGGCGGCGATTGCGCGTCAGTCGCACAACCGCCGATTTCACCTTGGGCGGAGGTGCAAACACATTCTCGTTCACCGTAAACAGATACTCGATGTCATAGTACGCCTGCAGCAGCACGCTCAGTATGCCGTACGCCTTTTTCCCGGGCTTCGAGGCAATGCGCTCTGCCACCTCTTTCTGTATCATACCCGAGCAGACGGGTATGCGGTCTTTGTACTCCAGAACCTTGAAAAATATCTGACTGCTGATATTGTACGGGTAGTTTCCTATCACGCAGAACTCCCCTTCCGGATACAACTCCGCGAGGTCCAACTTCAGAAAGTCGCCCTCTATCAAATGCAGTTCGGGATACCACTCTCTGAGGTACGCCACACTCTCGCGGTCGAGTTCTATCGCCGTGAGGTCAATGTCTTTGTTTTTGAGGAGATATTGGGTCAGAACACCCATACCCGGTCCTATCTCGAGGACACAACCGGCAGTAATGGTTTCAGCAATCCGTTGGGCGACACTCAGGTCCGTCAAGAAGTGCTGACCCAGAAATTTCTTGGGGCGTACTTGCTGCATTCTCTTGATGATGGTCGTCCATAAAATAATTGCTTGGTTACCACCGAAAACCCGCAAACGCCTACCACAAAAATTTGCGTGTTCCGCTATTTTGTCGTACCTTTGCGGTTGCTTTCGATTTCGACTGCAAAATTACTGCTTTTATTTTGAAAATGCAAAAACTGTCGCGACTAATCACCCGAATCATTGATTTTTTCTACCGACCTTTCAGCCGATATATCCCCGAACAACTCTTCCGCTATGCGGCTTGTGGTGGGGGTAATATGCTGTTGGACTGGGTGTTGTACTTTCTGATGTACAATTTCGTGGTGGGGCACAATCTGGTGTATATTCCCCTTCATTGGCACTTTTTCGGGCTGTCCGAGATATGTATCACGCCCCACATTATGGCACTCTGTATAGTCTTTCCCATCACGCTCCTGACGGGTTTTTGGCTTAACAAATATGTAACCTTTACCCAATCCTCTCTCCATGGCGCACGCCAACTGGGGCGGTACATTCTTATTGTGCTTGTCAATCTGGCTATCAACTATTTCGGCCTCAAACTGCTCGTTGATGGTGCGGGACTCTACCCCACCCCGTCCAAGATGATTATCACCGTCATCACCGTCACTGTCAGTTTCTTCGGGCAGAAGTATTTCTCTTTCAGGCGTTAAATCCTATTTTTGTCCAATGTTTAATTGCTATTTACATCAGGACTTCATCGCGAGTCTGTCGCGGGTCTATCGCGGGTCTGTCGTAACTAATATGTAATTGTTTCTATGGCACACAACAATCAGCACACACCTTATATTTGGCAGGAGCCTAAGCAGAAGCCTTATGCGCTCTATATTCACGGTTTGGGTTCAAGTGCCAAATCGGGTACCAAGTCTTCTTTCGGGCGGTATTTCGACCAATACGAGTGGCTCTCGCCCGAAATCACACACGACCCTTATGAGTCCCTTGATATCCTTAATCAGTGGTCTGACGCTTTCCAACCCGCTCTCGTGGCTGGCACGTCTATGGGCGGTATGCTCACCCTCTACGTCAATGCCCCTGACGCTACGAAAATTGCCGTCAATCCGACTATTGAGATGGAGCATGTCCTTCGCAAACTCGGCTATGGGAAACACCCGTACTTGCAGGAACGCGAGAATGGGGATACTGAATATGTGATTGACGAGCAGATGATTAGACGCTTTATCACCTTTCGTGATGAGCACCGGATACTACCAGGGTCCCGCAATATCGCCCTCTTTTCCACGGACGACGAGTTGGTGGGCAAGGAAATCACCAAGCGCAATGCCGCACTCCTTGCGGAACTCGGTTGGGAAATCCTGTGGTCTCCCAAGTTCGGGCACCGCGTCAACGAGCAGGCAGTAAAAACAGTCTTACAATACCTTAATAAATAGTGAACAATATGATGATTGATACACATTGCCATATTGACGACCCGCAGTATGCGGAAGGGTTAAACGCATTTTTGGCAGCGCAGAAAGAGGGTGGAGTAGAGTACATATTGGTGCCTGGGGTGGACGAAACGTCGATACATAGTGTGTTGGACGTGTGTGACCGCTATCCGGATTACTTGTTGCCTGCCTTGGGACTGCATCCCGAGAATATCACGGAACATTGGCAGATGCAACTATCGCAGATACATACTGCCATTGAACAGCGGCGACAAGCGTGCAAGCCGCTGATAGCCATTGGCGAGATAGGGCTGGATTATCATTTCGACACCGCTTTCCGTGCAGAGCAGCAGGCGGTACTGCGCGAACAGATGCATTGGGCGGCAGAGTGGCATCTGCCCGTGATGATTCATAGCCGGGATGCAACGGAGGACTGCCTGCGGATATTACGTGAATATCCGATGGTAAGGGGCGTGATGCATTGTTTTAGTGGCAGCCGTGAGGTAGCAGAACAGGTACTGCAGATGGGGTACTATCTGGGCATTGGCGGGGTGCTGACTTTCAAGAATTGCAAGTTGGCGGATACGTTGGCGAATGTCCCGTTAGAGCGGTTGGTATTGGAGACGGATGCCCCGTATATGGCACCCGTACCACACCGTGGGCAGCGTAATGAGAGCCGTTGGATGGCGTTGGTGGCTGCACGATTGGCAGAGATATATCGTTGTGAGGTGGAATATATATATAAGGTTACAAGTGCGAATGCAACAGCACTCTTCAAAATAAAATAGCGAAAAAAATAAAAAAATAAGTGCGCTGTTGTATGTATATCAGATATTTTTCGTAACTTTGCGCCGCTTTTGTGCAAATTAGGTTTGTGCAGGGGCTATGTAGTAAACCTTAAATATAAAGGGGAGAGATGCTCGAGTGGTTGAAGAGGCACGCCTGGAAAGCGTGTAAACTCCAAAAGGGTTTCCGGGGTTCGAATCCCCGTCTCTCCGCAAATAAACTAATAACTCAACAAAAAACGAATAATCGTATGAAAAAAGTTTTTGCAACCCTTACGGTATTGGCAATGTTCGCCTTCAATGGCGTTGCTGTAATGGCTCAAGACGCAACGGACACTATGCCCGCTGCCGAGGAACAAGTAACTGAAGATACCGCTGCTGTGGAGACAGTGGCTGTAGAGGAGGCTCCCGCTGCTCCCGAGGCAGAAGAAGGCGGTCTCGTGGCTCTTCACAAGACATTGAAAACCAAGTTCATCGAAGGTGGTGCAGGCTTTATGGCTGCTACTCTCCTCTGCTTGGTATTTGGTTTGGCACTTTGCATCGAGCGTATCATCTATCTGAGCCTGAGCAAAACAAATACAAAGGCTCTCCTTGCCAAGATTGAGAAGGCTCTCAACGAAGGCGGTATCGAGGCTGCACTCGACGTTTGCCGCAACACTCGCGGTCCTGTGGCAAGTATCTTCTACCAGGGTCTCAGCCGTTATGACGAGGGCGTGGACGTAGTGGAGAAGACCGTTGCAAGTTACGGTGGTGTGCAACTCGGCCTCTTGGAGAAGAACCTCTCGTGGATTTCCCTCTTCATCTCTATCGCTCCGTCGTTGGGATTCTTGGGAACCATCATCGGTATGATTCAGGCTTTCGATAAAATCCAACAGGTAGGTGACATCTCGGCTACTGTCGTTGCCGGCGGTATCAAGGTCGCTCTGTTGACCACCCTCCTCGGTTTGATTATCGCTATCATACTTCAAATATTCTACAACTATATCCTTAGCCTTGTTGAAGGTCTGGTAAACGAGATGGAAGACAGTTCTATCAGCCTGCTCGACCTCGTGGTTAACTACGACGCAAAACAAAAGAAGTAATCTATTTTGCATCGCACAAAACGTATTTAGTTAAACTTGCAAAATTTGATTATTATGAAGAATTATAAGTTATTACCTAAGATTACCGTTCTGGTACTCTTGCTGGTGGGCATCGTCGTTTCGGTGATGTTCTACGCCGGGGGCTCCGAGGGTACTCTTGAGGTAGCAGGAGACTTCCTGAATATACCTTATTTCACCGACCTGTTCCTTGGTTGGAACTATATCTTGGTGGCACTTGTTTGCCTCGTTACGCTGGCTGTAGTCATCTGGGGCTTTGTCAACACATTCAAGGTGGACAAGAAGAAAGGCTTCACGCAGTTGGCTGTCGTAATCGGGTTCGTACTCGTATGCGTGGCATGCTGGTTCCTTGGCAGCCCCGAGAAGATGGAAATCCTCGGCTATGAAGGTACCGACAACGTCGGCACTATGGCTCGTATGAGCGATGCTATCATGTATCTCACCTACCTGCTCACTGCCGCTACCGTTATCACCCTCGTATGGGGCGTTATCTATACTAAATGTAAGAAGTAATTATCGTCGGTTATGGCAAAGAAAATTCCGCAGATCAACGCCAGTTCTATGGCTGACATCTCGTTCTTGCTGCTTATCTTCTTCCTGGTGACCACCTCTATGGACGTCAACCAAGGATTGGCACGCCGTTTGCCGCCTCCCATTCCACCCGATCAAAAGATTGAGGACACCGACATCAACAAGCGCAACTTGTTCGTTGTCAAAATCAACTGGGAGAACAAACTGCTTGTACAAGGGCAGCCGATGGATGTACGCCAACTGCGCGCCAAGGCGAAGGAATTCATCTCCAACCCCGAGGATGACCCCAATATGCCGAAACTCGTCGAAGAGGATTTCGGTGCTCCGTTTGGGACATTGAAGTACACCAAAGACCACGTCATCTCCGTCCAAAACGACGCGGAGACACAGTATCAGGCGTACCTTGAGGTGCAGAATGAATTGGTAGCCGCCTACAACGAGTTGCGCAACGAGTGCGCTGAACAGTACTTCCACAAGACGTACAACGAGTTGGACGAAGACCAACAGAAGCAAATACAGAAGATTTATCCTCAGAAGATTTCCGAGGCTGAACCTAAAAACTATGGAGGAGGACAATAACCATGGCAAAGATTCGTAGAAATGAAAAGCGTGAGATGCCGGCGCTCAATACGTCGTCACTCCCTGACATCATCTTCATGTTGCTGTTCTTCTTCATGTCTGTAACCTCTATGAAAGAGGTCAATATGAAGGTGCAGATATCCAACCCGCAGGCAACCGAACTCACCAAGTTGGAGAAGAAGTCCCTTATCCGCTACATCTATGTCGGTACTCCTACCGCAGAGTTCCGCAAGCAGTACGGTGCCGAGACACGTATCCAGCTGGACGACGCCTTTGCAGAGACAAACGAGATAGGCGATTATATCATCAACGAGCGTTCCTCTATGAAGGAGTCCGACCAAGGTCTGATGACCGTCTGCATCAAGGCGGACAAAGAGACCAAGATGGGCATCATTGCCGACATCAAGCAGGAGTTGCGTCGCGCCTATGCGCTGAAAATCACGTATGCTGCCACACAGCGTACCAGTTACTAATCAAGACTACTTGCAAGACAAGATAGAAGAAGTTTTTGTTCATATGCGGGAAGAGGTTGTCTGACAAGTGCAGGCAACCTCTTCTTCTTATGCTATGAACAATGGTACTATCTGTTATGATAAACGGTGCAACTCACATCGTCAATAAAAACCCACCATCTTCGAAAGTGAAAGAAATTCCGCCTTACCGCATATTAACTATTAACCATTACTTATTACTACTATTAACTCGACTTCATGTCGGGTTAATAGTATGAGGATTAGTATGAGATTAGTACGAACTATGTTGAAAAAATGATTTTTATGGATAAAAGAGTGATTTATT